>Ga0315274_10002116_pt1 | contig 30322 bp, 26 predicted proteins | sample YL17G02_20_MG_FD_203700 | JGI IMG/M metagenome (GOLD analysis project Ga0315274, IMG submission 203700) | Sediment microbial communities from Yellowstone Lake, YNP, Wyoming, USA - YL17G02_20 | ecosystem: Environmental > Aquatic > Freshwater > Lake > Sediment | place: USA: Wyoming | collected...
CTTGACGACACATGGGAATATGGCAATTGATATGGAAGCCCGTAGTGTCGGGTCATCGACCCGACACCCCCCGATCGCTCGGCCACCCCATTCCGCTGATCACCCTACAAGTTATATGGATTGACGGAGCCCGTGCGGCCTCTGCGCCTGGTCCGCGCGCCCAGCGCGCGAGATTTGTTCCACGTGGAACAACGCTAGTGCCAAACTGTGGCACAACCCCTTCGTCCCGGAGCCTGCCCCTTCGCTGCTCAGGGCAAGCCTGGAAGGATCCCGGAGCTTGCCCTGTAAGGGTCCCCTCCATTTCTGCGTTTCCGCGTTTCCGCGTTTCCCCCGTGCCTTCGTGGCTACCCGCTACGTCCCGGTATCCAGCCCCTCCCATCCCTCCCGTCCGATCAGCTTCACGAAGCGGCACGCCAGCATAGGCGTCTCGACCGTCCTCGACCCCTCGCGAACCACGCAAACGACGGTCTGTTCCGTCGGCCCGCCCACGGGGATCACCAGGCGACCGCCGTCGACGAGTTGCTCGACCAGCGAGGGTGGAATACGCGGGGCCGCCGCCGTCACGATGATCCGATCGAACGGGGCGAACGCCGGCAACCCCAGACTGCCGTCGCCGGAGTGAAGGAAGATGTTAGCGAGTTGCAGCCCCGCGAGGTTCTCCGCCGCCCGCTCCCGCAGGGCGTCGATCCGTTCGACGGAGTGAACCACCCGAGCCAGTCGGGCCAGCACCGCCGTCTGATACCCCGACCCCGTCCCGATCTCCAACACGTTGCTGTCGGGCGTGACGGCCAGAACCTCGGTCATGTACCCTACAATGAACGGCTGACTGATGGTCTGACCGCACTCGATCGGCAGGGCCCGATCTTCGTAGGCCATGCCGCGTTCCGAGGGCGGCACGAACCGTTCCCGCGGCAGGCTCGCCATCGCATCCAGCACCCGCGGGTCGTGCACCCCGCGAGATCGAATCTGCTCCTCGATCATTCGCTGCCGGGCCGCAAGACACGCATCGGTTGTCGAGTTGTCCGGGCTCATGGCGACTCCGCAAATCGCATTCTACGCCGCCGCCATTCCCAGGGCGATTCGCGTTGACTTGCCCAAGAATCGCAACCAAGATGCCCTGCGCCGTCCACGAGTGGCGCCTAGGAAGGTAGCGCGAATGCCCATCATCACTCTCCTCACCGATTTCGGTACGGCCGACCCCTATGTCGGCGAACTCAAAGGGGTGATCCTCACCATCGCCCCGGAGACCCGGATCGTCGATATTACTCACGGCATCGAACCGTTCAACGTGCGGCAGGCGGCCTTCGTTCTTCAGCAAGTGTGGTCCCGCTTTCCCGCGGGCACGATCCATCTGGCCGTGGTCGATCCGGGAGTAGGCTCGCAGCGGCGGATCATTCTGGGGCAATACGCGGGCCGGTTCGTCGTCGCACCGGATAACGGCCTGCTGACGTGGGTCCATCGTGAGCATCCGCCTGAAGCGATGCAGGTCGTCGAGGACCGGCGGTATTTCCTGCCGCAGATCTCCACGACGTTTCATGGCCGCGACATCATGGCCCCCGTGGCCGCGCACCTGGCGAACGGCGTCAAGCCGCGCTCGTTTGGACGCGTCACCGACCGCTTGGAAATGTTGCCCATCCCCCACCGCGCCGAACCCACGGAGCGCGGCTGGCTGGGTCGCGTCATTTACGTCGATCGCTTCGGAACGATGGTGACCAACATCCGCGAAGAGCAACTGCGCCCTCCGCGCGGCGAGCAGCGGTCGTGGGAGGTCCTGGTCAACGGCGTGACGGTCGGCCCGATCCGTTCCGCTTTCTGCGACGTAGCTCCGGGAACGCCCCTCGCCCTGATCGGCGGCTCGGGGCTCCTGGAGATCGCGATCAACCAAGGCAACGCCGCGAAGCGGTTCGGTTCGACCGGCGACACATGTCTCGAAGTTCGGTAAATGGTCGGTTGTGAGTTATCGAAAAACAACGACCCGTAAAAAGGCGTGCGGCACCCTGTTAAGTTATTGGCGCGGTCAAAGGGTGCCGCAGCGAGTGGAAGCTTTTTTATCCAGCATGTCGTGGCCGGCGACATTCCTCACGGTGGTCGCGCAGACACTACATACTATATCGACCAAACCTACGGGATCAAGAGGATCGGGTGAACTTTCCGATCACGTCCGAAAGCGCGGCACGCCGCGAGGCATTGCCCTCATGGGCCGACGGTTCCGAGCTCGGACCTTACCGTCGTGGTCCCGTAGGTCTGCTCAGATTGTAACCGAACGCCTTCTGCACTGCAAGGAAAAAACAACCGAAAAACGCGCATAACCATCGGCAAATTCGGACCTTGCGAACGCCGCGCCCGTCCCGCCATTGGGCCGCCGATACCCATTCTTCGGCAGGCACACCGGAAAAGGATGGTCGCCATTGCTCTAAGTGCAATTCCGGCAAGGAGTTAGGGTTCGACGGGCACCCGGCGTAAACCCATGTATCCGACCGGCGGTTGGGGCGGAACGAGCCGCGAGTACGTCGGGGGGGCGCCGCGGCGGAGGATCGGAAGGTGGATCCGGGTTAGGCGCAATACGGTTCACTTAAGCCGGTTCCGTCGTTGCCGAACCGCGTTTTTCATACTGGTAACGCGGACGAATTGTAAGAAAACGTCTTAAGTGAACCGTATTGGGGTTAGGCGCAGATGAGACCTTCACGGATGGCGAGGCGACTCAGGGCGACCCGGTCGTGAATGGAGAGCTTGGCCATCAGGTGGGTTTTGTGGGCCTCCACCGTCTTCACGCTGCGGTGCAGGTCGGCGGCGACCTGTTTGACCGATAGGCCGAGGGAGAGCAACCTGGCGACCTCCAGTTCACAGCGAGATAGAGCCTCACACATGCGCGGCGCGGGTCGGGCGTCGGCGGGCGCACCGTCGAGGACCGTTCCATCGCGGTTGTCCGTAGCGAAGAATCGACGACCGGCCATCACCTCGCGGATGGCGTGCGAGAGGGTATCGAGGCTCGCGTCCTTCGTGACGTATCCCCAAGCCCCTGTTGTCCTGGCACGCTCGGTGTACCGTTCATCCAGAAAACGCGTGTAGACCACAACCTTGGTGTCGGAGCCTTGCCGGCGCAACGACTCCATGGCCGCGAAGCACGAATCCTCGTCCGGGACATCGATTTCGGTGACGACGACATCTGGTTTGAGCCTTCGCGCCAGCGCCACCGCCGTCCGGGCATCCGCAGCCTCAGCGACGACGCGGATGTCCGCCGACGCGGCGAAGACGCAAGGCAGTCCGCCGCAGCACGCCGGGAACGGATCGATGTGGAAAACACGGATGAACTCGCCCACGCGTACTCCCACCCGCGGGGCGATCGTGATCCGCCGCAAGAGCCGGACGTTCGCTCGGTTGCGTAACGACCTGCCGCGCGAAGCGGCTACGCAACCCTGTCTTCCCCGACCTGTAACGCTCGTGCATAACACGTATCGTAGCTGATGTCAAGCCTTTTTTCTTTTTTTTCTGATGGTGTCATGCGAATGTCACCCAATGACGCAGGACATTGACGCTGGGCAAACATCAAGGGAAAGATTGGTGAGTTATTCAGCGCGAAGCGCCGTCAAGACACGGGCACGCATGGCGGGCACGAGTGCCGCGACGCCCACTGCAATTCCAGTCAGGAAAACGGCCGCGAGAGTCGCAGCGAGGGAGCACCACGGCACTGCGGTCGGCTGAGCGGCGATCACCGGCGCAATGGCGACCAAGGCCGAAAAACAGGCAGAAAACAGCCCTGCGATCAATAGGGCCGCGTTCTCCGATGGAACCATTCCGGCGATCGCTACCTGTGAGAACCCCAGGGTCCGCATCAGCGACAGCTCTCCTCGCCGCTCCCATACGTTCCGCAGCAGTACGACCGCGAGTCCGGCAGTTCCGAGCAACAGACCAATTCCCCCGAGCGACTGGAATGTGGAAAGATAGGTATTCTGTACGGCGAGGAACTCGGCAAGCCGTCTCGACGTGCGGGGACCGAGAGCGATGCTCACGGCGGAGCGCGGGGGGGGGGGTTCGCCGTGATGTCGATATGTAGCTCCGCGGCGATCCGCCGGGCGACATTCAGCATGTTGGCCACCCGGCGTACCGCAGGTTTCAGGTTACGGTGGTAGAAGGCGAGGAACACATTGAGACAGGCCATGGCCAACAGCCAGAAGTTGAGCCTTGCCCTGAGCTTCGAAGGGATGGCCCGCGGTTCATGTTTGTAGACAGGGTCCGCGTATCACTGGTTGACCATTTCGTTGAGCCCCTGATTCTCAATGGTCCAGCGGCTGTGGTCCATGTGGATGACTGCGGCGCTTCCCGCCCGAGCTTTCGGCAGGGTCGTCACCCATACCCAGTCCGCTTATTGTTCTTCGACGTGGGGAGGCAGTTGCCGGCGAAGGGTTTTCGTCTCCAGGGTGCGAACCACCCGCACGGGCTTGCGACACTTGACGACGGGCTGGGACTAGCTATCATACGGCTTGAGGATGGTCTGAATAATATGGCTGAAAGTCCGCCGTGCAACGGCGACAACCTCGGTGTCCTGAGGCGCTGCATCAAGGACGAGTCGGTTGGCGCGCCGGACGGAAGATCCGGGTAGCGATCCCACCTATCATCAAGACCATGGGAAACGTCCCTGCATTTCCTGAAATGAGTGACCACCGGAGACGAATGCGATGCGAAATCTGACTACATTTCTTTTGGCGTTCTTGATATATGCGGTAATCCACGAAGGCGCTCATGCCCTGACCGCTATGGCTCTTGATGAGTACGAAGCCTTTCATGTTAGGCTCTTTGGCCTGGAGGTTACTTTTAAGACCCCGGTCGAAGAGCGGACGGGCTTCAAGTGGACTCTCATTTCTGGGACGGGCAACATCGTCACGATCGCACTTGGCTATTGTCTCTATGCTATTCGTCACCGTCTTGCAGCCTCGCGCAGCCGCTTTGTCGCCGGCTTGGGCTTTTGGCTCAGCGTGCTATTCCTCGTGGTTGATCCATTGAATCTCTCCATCGGCCCCCTGATCTACGGTGGTGATGCAACCGGCATTGCTGTAGGTCTCAATGTCAGTCGGTGGCTGATTCAAGGCGTGTCCCTGGGCATCTTTCTGGTCAACCGCGAGATCACAGCCCAAAGACTCCTTCCCAGCTTTGGCGTAAGTACCGTCCATCCGCTGTTTCGGCCTTGGCTGCCAAGGCACACCGGTCGGTCCGGCACGTGAGAGAAGTCGGGGAGTGGCATCGATTGTGGCGGACGAGAATGCGTGGTACTAGGCTGGCAAATCGGCTCACGGCGCTCCTCCCACCCCAGTGCCTTCCGAGCATAAGTCAGTATGCGACGAAGAATGGTCAGTCCTGCCGCTGGCGCACCTTGTTCCAGTGGAGGCGCGAGACCTCTTCCAGGAGTTGGCGTGCCTGGTGGTAGTCCTCCACCCATCGACGCACGCGCAGCTCCCAATCCTTCGGTACGCAGAGTTGGCGGGTCTTTCCTTTCTCCGTAATCACCAGATACAAGCTCTCGTGCAGCTTGCCCCGAGTGCACTTGCACCCCGCCTTGCCGCACACCCGCCGCCGGACCAGCAGGCTCCCCCGAAGGATGCCGCGCTGGGCGACCCACTGGGCCAGTTGCGATCGGGCCTTGCGTTCGACCGCGGACATCCTGGACCGGGGAATGACCGGGCTCTTGTCTGACATATCTATATTATATCAGATTACGCGGCGTTGTCAAGCCCCCGGCGAATGCGAATTTGCTCGCCATCCGCCGCCCCGCCGTAAGTCCACGTTATGACAAGGGCTTCCGTATCACCCGAACACGCTCTTGCGGAATCGCTGGGGATGGGCCGTTCTAAGGACGACCGTTTGACGCCGGCGGACCGGGAGCGTGGGTCCGACCGTTCGGCGAAGTCGTGAGCCGGACGGATATCGGATAACGATATCGTCGATCGAGTTTCCGCGAAAGGACTTCACACACGGTGACGAGCCGGGCCCCCTTTGCCGAGATTTTCCGCAGGGCAAGATCGGCCGTGGCTCGGTTCCAATAACCGCAGGCGTCCACCACCACCGTCACCCTCTTCCCCCGCGTCATCAGCGCAAGGGCGAGCGTCTTAACCGAGCACTCCAGACCCGTGCCGAAAAGAATGTACTCCTGCACCGGCAGTTGACTCAGTAGCCGATCGGCCTTTGGGTTTCCGAGTAGGTCGTCGGTGCGTTTGCGGAAGATCACCTGCTGATAGCAGCCGAAGAGATCCATGGGGACGGTCAGGGTGTTGTCCGCTTCGACCCACGCATGGAGCGGGAAGATGGTGAAGCCGAGTTTACGTTGTCCGCCCGATCCGTCCACGCAGTGGATCGGATATCCGCTGTCGGACAGTTCGAAGGGGCGGTGTGATTCGATCGAGGAAACGACGGGCGCGAAGTTGCGCTTGGTCCATGCGATCATGTGTCGAAGCTGCGGAATCAAGTCGTGAACGTTGGCGACGGGAAATGCGCCGGCGGGTTCGCAGAAGTCCCGCTGGGTGTTGATGTCGACAACGACGCATTCGAACGCCCGACCGTTCCTGCGTACGATCATCTTTCTACCCCCGTGACGCCGCCGGCGACATCCACGCGATACGCCATGGATGCGGCCCGAACTCCACGATCCGTTGAGGGCGGGGGCTTGCTTCCATCCCTTCCCACGGCCCTTCGGTTCATCTACTTGGGGAGATGTGCGGCTTCCAATCTGCGCCAAAGTGTAGCCGCGGAAACCCTGCAAAGCGACCAATTCCTACAATTTCTTTAACCTTATTCAGCGTAAATGGTTATGGCCGACATCCCGGTCGCGTGGAGTTGTGAGTTCTAGCCGTCGCGGCGAAATCGGGCCGTTTACGGCCCTGGGGAACCCGTCCCGCCGGGGCAAGCGGAGATTCCGGCGTCCAGGCCCGGCGATGAAGTACAGCCGGGCACAAACGTAAGCCGATAAACAGGCATGTTATCGGACAATCCGGGCGGCGGCCTGCTTCGTGCGCTGTTCGGAGTCGCGTCCGATCACTTGACCCGTGCGAGGTGACGTCGGCATGGCACTTGTTACGCGGAAGTTGCGGGCCCATCGCGGCCCCTGCCGTACCCGCTGTAGGGCGGCTGCAGGGGCGTCAAGGAAGGCTTATCGGATGTGCCGAAAACGGTCGCTTCAGACGCAAGGCGGTCTGGGAAATAGACGATGAATCGTGGGTCCCAGGTCGAAGGAGCACGTTTTCAGGGGAGTGCCGCGGCACGGAGGAAGATGCGGGGAGCGGCACGCCGCACGGAGAGTGCGGCCGGCGACATGGAGGTACGGTCAGGGATGACACGAGGTCAGCCTCCAACGAGCCACGGATGGGCGTTTTTGTGTTTGCTCGTCGGGAGCGCGGCGACGGTCGGCTGCGCCGGTCATCGAGAGCCGGTTGAACCGGTCATCGTGCCGAACCCGACGCTTGGCCGCGTGACGATTGCGGTCGCACCCGCCCTGAATCTCAGCGGGTCGACGGATTTCGATCCCAATCGCTTCGCGGATTTGATGGCCGGTGAGCTGACCTACGCCGAGCACGTCTCGGTGATCCCGGTCAGCCGCGTGCTGGGCGTCCTGGCGGCCCAAGGAGCGGACCGCGTGGGATCGCCGGCTCAGGCGAGTGAGATCGCGTCGCGCGTGGGCGCGGATGCGATCCTGGTCTTCGCCGTGACGGAGTATGACCCCTATGATCCGCCGCGCGTGGGTATCTCCGCTCAACTGTACGCCGCAACGCCGGCAACAGATTACGGAGCGACCGGCGACAGCGCGTCCGGTGGAGCGTCCACGCGTCTCCTCGCCGAGACGCAGCGACGTTTCGACGCCGCGCACGCCGACGTCGATGACGAAATCCGAAGCTTCGCCCGACAGCGGAGTGCGGATGGCAGCGCCTACGGTTGGCGGAAGTACGTCGTCAGCCAGCAGCATTTCATCCAGTATTGCTGCTCGGCCACCATCCGGGCGTTATTGAACGGTCAGGGAGGGCCGGTGGTGGTAGGGAATGATCACGAAAGGTAGGGATGCCGTGAGCGTGATTCGGCAGTTGTCGTTGGTGAAGGGCGAGGAGCGCTTTGTGTTCCGCTACCAGCCGGGACAGGAGCCGCGGGTGATAGACGCCTTTGCTGAGCTGGCGGCGGACCGAGGGAGCAGTTTCGACTGGTTCGACGCCGCGGTGCTCAGCTACCAGATGGGCCGACGATTGGAGACGGAGCTCGATCAGATCGCGACGTAGCGTAGGGGCACGGACGGTGACCGCCGCCGGGTTGGGGATTATGATCCGGGAGACGTGGGTAGTATCGCCGATGTGTATCTGCGATCATGAAAGAGAATCCATTGATTGACGAATTTCTGAACTACCTGAAGTTCGAGCGGCACTTCTCGCCGCACACGGCGAAGTGCTACTCGGCCGACCTCGCGCAGTTCTCCGCGTTCCTCATGGGGGACACGGCCGCGGCGGCGGGTCGTCAGAACTTCGCCGGGGTGGCGCCGACGTCACGGATGTCCGCGAGCGGACAGGCCGCCGGCGGGGGAACGGCCGTTCTGGCCGAACCTCAACTGCAACAGAAGCTCCGCGACGCCGACACGGAACAAATCAAGTTGTTCCTGGGCTTCCTGGGAACTCAGAATTACTCGAAATCCACCGTGGCGCGGAAATTGGCGACGCTGCGGAGCTTCTACAAGTTCTGCCTGCGTCGGGGATACGTGAAGGCCCATCCGCTGGCCACGATCCGCACGCCCAAGCAGGAGAAGCGGCTGCCGAAGTTCCTCGAGCTGGAGCAAATCACCAAGCTGCTGTCCACGCCGGACGACAGCACGCTGCTCGGCGCCCGCGACAAGGCCATGCTCGAGGTGCTGTTCTCCACCGGCGTTCGGGTGAGCGAATTGGTGGACCTGAACTTCGCGGACCTGGACTTCGAGGGACAGGCGGTGCGCGTTCGCGGCAAGGGTAAGAAACAGCGGACGTCCCCGATCGGGCCGACGGCCCTGGCCGCGATCCAGAAATACCTCCAGCTTCGTCGCGCCGACGCGCGATCGATCAACTTCGACCAGAGCGCCCTGTTCGTCAACAAGCACGGACAGCGGCTCAGCACGCGAAGTGTCCGCCGCAAGCTCGATAAGTACCTGGCCGAGTGCGGATTGGATCCCACCATCAGTCCGCACACGCTCCGGCACAGCTTCGCCACCCACATGCTCAACCGCGGGGCCGACCTGCGCAGCGTGCAGGAGCTGCTCGGCCATCAGTCGCTCTCCACGACGCAGGTCTATACTCACTTGACCACGCCGCGACTGAAGGCCGTGTACGACGACGCCCATCCAAGGGCGTGACCGCAAGGCACGGAGGCAAACGCGAAAACGCGGAAACGCAGAAATACCGAAATGGAGGGGACGAAGGGAGACAGGGACGTCCGGCAAGTGCCAGCCTGTGTCACCGACGCGTTGTTCCACGTGAAACAAATCTCGCGCGCTGGGCGCGCGGACCAGGCGCAGAGGCCGCACGGGCGCCGTCAATCCATATAATTTGCAGGGTGGTCGGCGGGGACCGCGTGATCGAGCGATCGCGCGCGACTGACAGACGCGCAGTTCATTGGCAGGGTCGGCATCAACGCCCGAACTCGCGCTGGAATGCGGACAAGTCTCGAAGATCGATGTCGGCGTCGCCGTCGGTGTTGAAGGCGCACAGGCATTGCGCGGAAGCAGAGCCGAATCCTTGTGCGCCTTCGACTCCGCTGAGACACCCGGGCAGTACAGCATGGTCGGCTAGTGACACAATCATGTCATCATCCCAGTCGCCCAGGCGCCCGACTCGTCCCCAGCGTGCCCAGTAAGCCGACACGTTGTCCCCGGCGGCCGTGAACTCGCCCCCCGCGATCAATTCACCGCTGACCACGGCCAGGGCGTTAACGCCTTGGTCCATCCCGTTTCCGAGGGGCTGCCACTCGGTCCCGTCCCAGCGGGCGATACGGTTGGCCGAGACGCCCCCGGCAGTTGTAAACCACCCCCCCGCGATCAGCTGGCCGTTAAAGACCGTCAGGGCATCCACCAGGGCGTCCATCCTGCTTCCGAGGGGATGCCACTCCGTCCCGTCCCAGCGGGCGACACCGTTGGCCGAGACGCAACAGACGCCGCCGCCGGCGATCAGCTCACCGTTGAAGATGGTCAGGGCAGACACCCCGCCGTTCATTCCGTTTCCGAGGGGCTGCCACTCGGTCCCGTCCCAGCGGGCGATACGGTCGGCCGAGACGCCCCCGGCAGTTGTAAACCACCCCCCCGCGATCAGCTGGCCGTTAAAGACCGTCAGGGAAGACACCCAGTCGTTCATTCCGCTTCCGAGCGGGCGCCATTGCGCCCCGTCCCAGCGTGCGACACGGTTTGCCGACACGCCCCCGATACTCGTGAACGATCCCCCCGCGATCAGCTCGCCGTTGAGAACCGCTAGGGCGGACACACCACCGTTGTACAGCCCGGCTGAAATCGTGTGCCACTCCGTCCCGTCCCAGCGCAGGATAGCCCCCGGTTCGCCGGTCCCTGCGATCGGCTCGCCGTTGAAGACGGTGAGAGCAAGCACGCCACCGTACACCCCATGTCCGAGCGGCTGCCACTGCGTCCCGTCCCAGCGGGCGATATGGTTGGCCGACACGCCTCCGACGGCCGTGAACTCGCCCCCCGCGATCAGCTCGCTGTTGAAGACAATCAGGGCAGATACGGCGCTGTCCATCCCTTGTGGGTCGCGATCGAGAGGCTGCCAGTTTCTCCCCGCCCAGCGAGCGATGTACCTGCCCGGGACGCCTCCGGCGGTGGTAAAGGATCCTCCCGCGACTAGCTCACCGTGGAAGGCCGTCATGGCATGCACATTGCCGTTCATTCCGCTTCCCAGGGCATACCACTGCGCCCCGCTCCACTGGGCGATCGAGTAAGCCGAGAAACGTCCGGCGAGTAAGAAACTTCCACCAACTATAAGCGTGTTGTTGAAAACGGTCAAGGCTTGAACGCTTGGCCCGAAGCCGCCCTCGATCCCGCTTCCAAGGGAGTGCCACTGCGCCCCGTCCCAGCGGGCGATCTTGTTGGTCGCGAAGCCTCCGGCCGCCGTGAACTCGCCCCCCGCGACCACCTCGCAGTTGAAGACGGTCAGGGCGTTCACCCAGTTGTCCATGCCGCTTCCGAGCGGTTGCCATTGCGTCCCGTCCCAGCGTGCGACACGGTTGGCCGAGACGCCTCCGGCAGTGGTGAACTGCCCGCCCGCAATCAGCTCGCCGTTCCAAACAGTCAGCGCACGGACGGAGCTGTTCAATCCCATTCCGCAGGACTGCCACTGCGTCCCGTTCCAGCGGGCAATGCGCCCGGCCGAGACGCCGCCCGCCGTGGTGAAGGTTCCTCCCGCGATGAGTTCCCCGTTGAAGACAGTCAGCGCATTGACGTAACCATTCACTCCGGTTCCGAGAGGCTGCCACTCCTTCCCGTCCCAACGGGCGATGTGGGCCCCACCGCCCCCCACGATCAGTTCGCCGCCATAGCAGGCGAGAGCGCCCACCGACCCGTTTGTGCCGCTTCCGAGGGGATGCCACGCGGTCCCGTCCCACCAAGCGATGTTTTTGGCATGAGTGTTACCCGCGAGAGTGAACTCACCGCCAACGATCAGGGCCTCGGTTTGCGGGCCGGGCCCGTCCGGGTCGCAGGTGGTCATTGCGTTGATCAAACCGTCGGTTCCGCGGATTCCCTGCCCGGGCAACCAGTCCAACGCACACTCGGCACAGGCCCCGTCCACCATTACCGCCGCCCATAGACTCAAAGCCACCGCGGGTAGACGCTGTCGACTCATGGGAACACGCCCCAGTACTCACTCCCGCGATTTCTCAGGGAGGCACTGTTCAGCCAGACCCGCCAACCGCACCGGTGCAGCGCCCGTCCGCCGCTGCGTTTCTTTCACGGACTCCACGCACCAACAGCGCATGCTCCCACAGCGGCAGCTGCGCTTGCCCCTCACGACACCCCGGGGCGCCGTAGCTGGTTACCGAAACCCGTTTTATACCTCACAGGGTACCCGCATTACAAGCCCCAAGCTCATGCTAAATGCGTGGGTTATCCCCCGTCGCCCTGACCCTCTTCCCCGAACGGGGGAGAGGACGACGTGGTCCGGGGATCGTTGGTCCCAGAAGTGAAGCTCCTGGGCTAAGTTCGAGCGTCCCTGACGGGACTTGCGCCGCCCAGGAAGGGCGGCGTTACGGGGTCCACGAGCTTACGCTCACGGCTCGGATTCCGGCGGTTCTCATCCGGTCGCTTCCGCTCGCGGCTCCGATCCGGGCGCTTCGCCCCTCCCTTCGTGGCTTCGTGCCTACGTGCCTTCGTGCCTCAACATCGGTCCGCTTCCTAACGGGCGCGGCTCTGACAAGTCCGGTCGCTGGCGCTCCCGGTTCGGATGGTCCGCTCTCCCGGCGCGCCGGGACAAGTTCCGTCCGCGGTTCGCTGGGGGTACATCATTTTTTGTGCTACCCGCAAGACCACAACGTATCGGGCATCATCCGGGGCCTCCCGTCGCGTCCCACGCAGGCCAAGGTGGTGGAGGCCTCGCACATCCGCTGACCGTCAAGTTCCACGACATACGTATAGTCCACGCGGGTCCGCGTGATCCGAGCGACCTGGACCCGGACCGTAACGAGATCGTCATAACGGATGGGCAGGATGTACTTGCAGGCCGTCTTGTACACCACGAACAGAATCCCTTCCGCTTCCAGATCACGGTAGCGAACCCCGTTTTGCCGCAGCAGCTCCGTCCGGACGTGCTCGAAGTACTCCCAATACTTCGCGTGGTGCAGGTACCCCATCGGGTCGCACTCCGCGTAGCGCACGCGGAACTCCACGCTGCACCGATCGCCGGTCTGGCCGAACATTGATCCTCGCATGGCACCACCTGTTGGGACCTTGGCTATTCTATCAAACGATGATTCGCGCGCCACGCACGCGGATTAGAGCCGCGGAAGCTCTTGAACGGCTCGTCCACCCCGGCGCCAGGCGTGCGGCTCCGCCGGCCCTTGACGAGACCCCGCCCGTCCCATAAAGGGGAGTCCCAGGTACTATTGAGGTCGAGAGGTACCCGCTTCATGGCTGCCGGAGAATCCCTTTCGCGGTCCGCGAAGAGCTTCACGATTACCGATGCGCTCGCGTTCGATGATGTCCTGATCGTCCCCCGCCGATCGTCCGTGCTGCCGGACGCGATCGACGTCAGCACGCTACTTACTCGCGACATCCGCTTGAACATCCCCCTCGTTTCCGCGGCCATGGATACCGTCACCGAGTCGCGCCTGGCCATCGCCATCGCCCAGGAAGGCGGCATCGGCATCATCCATAAGAACCTCTCCATCGAGGCCCAGTGCCGCGAAGTTCACAAGGTGAAACGATCGGAGAGCGGCGTCATTCTCGACCCCGTGACCCTCGGCCCCGACGCTCCGGTCGCTCGGGCCAAGGAGGTGATGTCGCTGCAGAACATCTCCGGCGTGCCCATCGTCAACGACGACGGCAAGCTCGTCGGCATCATCACCAGCCGCGACATGAAGTTCCTCGAACGCGACGACCTCAAGATCCGCGAGGTGATGACCGCCCACGACCTGGTCACCGGCCCGCCCGCTACGACCCTGGAGGACGCCGCCAAAATCCTCAACCGCGCCAAAGTCGAAAAGCTCCTGCTGATCGACAAAAACAACAAGCTCGCCGGGCTGATCACCATGCGCGACATCGAGCGCAGCCGGCGATTCCCCGGAAGCTGCAAGGACGCCCGCGGGCGGCTCCGCGTCGGGGCCGCCGTCGGGGTCCACGAATACGACCGCGTCGAGGCCCTCATCGCCAACGACGTGGACGTGATCATCGTCGATACCGCCCACGGCCACAGCGATAACGTCATCGAAACCGTCAAACAGCTTCGCCGACGCTATCAGATTCAGATCATCGCCGGAAATATCGCCACCGCCGACGCGGCCAGGGATCTGATCGCCGCCGGGGTCGACGCCCTCAAGGTGGGGATCGGGCCCGGCAGCATCTGCACCACCCGCGTCGTCTCCGGCGTCGGCGTGCCGCAGCTCACCGCCATCATGAATGTCGCATCGGTGGCTGGTCCCGCGGGCATCCCCGTCGTGGCCGACGGCGGCGTCCGCCACTCGGGTGACATTACCAAGGCACTCGCCGCCGGGGCTCACACCGTGATGATAGGCTCGCTCTTCGCCGGGCTGGAGGAGTCCCCCGGCGAAACCGTCACCTGGAAAGGCCGGCGCTTTAAGGAGTACCGCGGCATGGGCTCGCTTGGCGCGATGGTCAAAGGATCAGCCGACCGCTACGGGCAGTCGGCCTCGACGTCCAAGGGCAAGCTGGTGCCTGAAGGCGTCGAAGGTCGCGTACCCTTCCGCGGACCTCTGGCCGATTTCGTCTATCAAATGGTCGGCGGGCTCCGCGCCGGTATGGGATACTGCGGCGCCAAGACCGTCGAGGAACTGCGAACCGAGGCGACGTTCTGCCGAATCACCACTGCCGGCGTCGCCGAGTCCCACCCCCATGACGTGGTCATCACAAAGGAATCAACAAACTATGCCTTCGAGTACAGAAATGAGTAATCGAGATGTAGCGTCACCCCATGTGGGCGACGCATTGGTGATTTGCGCCGGTGTAGCCCAGCCGCCCTCGGCTGGGGTCCACAGCGGAGGGCCGCTGTGCCACATACAGTTATTCGCGCTTTGCGTGGTGGTCTTCGCCGCACTGGCCGGGGGGTGCCAACTGATGGTCAACCCCTTCCACGACCAACTCGCCGGACCCCAAGCCATGACCACTCCATCCGTCGAGGGCGCTCGGGCCGCGACGACCGCCCCGTCCCTTCGGCAGCGCGGCTACGCCCCGGTGGAGATCCACGCCGAGAACGGCGCCGTCACCCACGGGCCGCTGTATTTCGAGGACCCCTTCGAGGACAAGGGCAGTGAGGACGGTCGATTCGCCTGGACCGGCGAGGATTATTTCCAGGCGGGCTACTGGCGGGGACGGTTCTTGGTGAACGTGTTGCTCTTCCCCATCAGCGCGATCGTGACGCCGCCCTGGACGGTGATGGAAAGCGACGGTCACCTCAGCCGCCAGGCGTTGGGGATGGACCACGACGCTCAGCGAGCGGCCGAAGCGTCATCCGCGGCGCCGCCGCATCACGACGAGGGCGACGCAGCTCAGGCGGGCGGATGATCGAGACGGAATCCACGCGGGCCTCGGTCTCACGTTGCCCGGCTTGCGGTCAGCGCCTCGATCCGCTCCCGGCGCGCCGGGACTGCCCGCTCTGTTACTTCGACTTCGGCGACGATCGCGTTACCGGCGCCGATGTGACGCCCTACGCCAAGGCCTACGCCCAAGGCGATCCCGGCTGGTCGGCCATGTGCCGCTGGGTCTGGTTCGCCGGCGCGGAGCGACTCAAGCACATCGCCCTGATGCGCGCCTCCGCCGCCGCCCGACGCTTCGCCTGGACGAACACTCTTTGGCTCGCTCTCGGCCTCGCCCTTTTCCAGGCGACCCGCGTCGGTTGGCAATGGGTGTACGAGTCGCCCGCCGTCCATCCGACCAGCTCGATCCGACCGGCGGGCCGCGGGTGGCTTCATCTCGCCGCCGCGCCCCGACTGCTGCCGCCGGGCCGGGAGATTCCCGTCGATCTGTGGTGGAATCCGGCTCAAGCGGTCATCGCCTCCGTCCTCGCCGGACTTGTCGCCTTGCTGTTAATGTGGCTTCTCCTCGTCTTGATCCGCGCGGGCGTTGCCCTCGCCCATACCGCCCCCTACCGTGGTGAACAGCGCATGACGGCGGCCTTTCTCTATAGTTCGGCCTGGTGGATTCCCGCCCTCGCCGGGATTGTCGTCGGCTTCCTGCGGCCGCTCTCGTTCGTGGGCCTGGTGAGCCGGTGGGCGTCGTATCCTTCCGAACGTGGGCTGAACCTGACCGCCGCCGCCGTCGTCGGTTTCGCGGCGACGATGTGGTGGTTCTGGCTGATCCGCCTGGGGGCGACCGCCCCGGCGCGGACGCGCAGTCGCGTGATGGCCTTCTGCACGTTGGGGATTCCGGTGCTCCTCGCCGCGGCGTCCGTCGCCTGGTGGTTCGGACTGGACCGCTTGCACGAGCTGCTGTTTCGTTCCTTGAACATGCGCTTCTGAAAACGTGACCATGCGACCCTCGACCATCGTCATCCTCGATTTCGGCGGGCAATACGCCCAACTGATCGCCCGGCGCGTCCGCGAAAACCACGTCTACAGCGTAATCGTGCCACCCGATGTCACCGCTGAGGAGCTTCGCGCCCACAACCCCGTCGGTCTGATCTTTTCCGGCGGTCCGTCGAGCGTCTACGCCCCCGACGCCCCACGATGTCGCCCGGAAGTTGTGGACGGCGGCTTGCCCATCCTCGGCATCTGCTACGGCTTGCAGCTTTATTGCGACATGCTCGGCTGCGACGTGAAGGCGGGCGTCTCCAAGGAATTCGGCCGAACCGCGCTGGCGGTCGTCGATCACGATGTGCTGCTCGCCCACGTTCCGTCTCACACCTCGGTCTGGATGAGTCACGGCGATATCGTCAACGAACTATCCGCCGATTTCATTCCCCTGGCGAAAACCGCGAACTGTCCCTTCGCCGCGGCCCGCCACCGGACCAAGCCCTTTTACGGCGTGCAGTTCCATCCCGAGGTCAGCCACACGCCGTGCGGCACGCAGATTATCCGCAATTTTCTCTATGATATCTGCGGCTGCACCGGCGACTGGCAGATCGGCAACGTGGTCAAGGACAGTGTCGAGGCGATCCGCCGACAGGTGGGCGACAGCGCTCGCGTAATCTGCGGTCTGTCCGGCGGCGTCGATAGCAGCGTCGCCGCGGCGTTGATCCACGAGGCGATCGGCGACCGCCTGAGCTGCATCTTCGTTGACAACGGGCTGATGCGCAGCGGCGAGGTCGATGTCGTCGAAGCCGCCTTCCGCCAGCATTTCAAGGTCGATCTGCACGTCGTCGACGCCGCCGACCGCTTCCTCCGCCGGCTCGAGGGCGTCAGCGACCCGCAGGAGAAGCGTAAGATCATCGGCCACGAGTTCATCGAGGTCTTCAAGGCCGAGGCCAAGAAGCTCAAGGGCGTCAGGTTTCTCGCCCAGGGCACGCTCTATCCCGACGTGATCGAGTCCGGCCACAGCGTCGGCGGCAAGGCCGCCAGCATAAAGCTCCATCACAACGTCGGCGGACTGCCCGCCGAACTGGGCTTCGAACTCGTGGAGCCTCTGCGCGATCTGTTCAAGGACGAGGTCCGCCGCGTCGGGGAACACCTGGGGCTGCCCGAGCAAATCGTCTGGCGACACCCCTTTCCCGGTCCCGGACTGGCCGTTCGCATCATCGGCCCGGTCACCGGCGATGGCCTGCGACTGCTGCGGGCCGCCGACACGATCATCATCGACGAAATCCGCGCCGCCGGCTGGTACCGGAAGATCGCCCAGGCCTTCGGCGTGCTGCTTCCCGTCAGCACCGTCGGCGTCATGGGCGACGACCGCAGCTACGCCGGTCAGCACGTCATCGCCGTCCGCTTCGTCGAATCCACCGACTTCATGACCGCCGATTGGGTGCATATCGACTACGAACTGCTCGCCCGCATTTCCAACCGCATCATCAACGAAGTCCAGGGCGTCAACCGCGTGGTCTACGATATCTCCTCCAAGCCCCCGGCCACCATCGAGTGGGAATGATCCATCGGCCCGTTACTCCGCAGGTGCCGTCCCGTCCGCCAAGGAGCTTTCTGCGCTGCGTTCTGATTTGTTCTGTGGCTGGCTTGCTCCTCGGGATTCACTTCGGCGCTGTTGTCCTGCTTTTCTCGTTGCTGTTCCCGCCGCGCGGGAATCCCTCGATCAATTGGCTTCTCATGTGGACCGCGGGCATCGCCTTCTTCACACTCTTGCACGCGCCCCTTTATTGCGTGTTTTTGCGGCGGCGGAGGGAGCCCACTGCTTTCTGGGTCTTCGTCGCCCCGTCGCTGGTTGGAACGACTCTCATGTGGTTCACCGAGTTCGTGATCGCCCCGCTACCGGAGTGGATGACTCTGGCGATTCCCCTCGATGTTTGGATTGGCTTTGCGGCTGCCTATAGTTGGGTACCAAATCTGTGCCTTCCTGGCACGTGTCATAAGTGCGACTACGACCTCCGCGGACTATCCGAGCCGCGCTGCCCCGAGTGTGGAACGCCGTTCGATCCCTGCCGCTCCGATCTTCGGGAAGCATCCGCTGGACTTCGTTCGAGAGTGGAACCGAAACAGTAATCGCCGAGACCTTTGTTTACATCAACTTTGGAGCGCTACCCTATCGAAACCTAAGAAGTAGGGGTGTGCCTGTCGCTGCCGAAGGCCCCTGTTGCGCCGGGGCTCTTGAGCAGTGCCGTCCCGCCTCACCGCCCCAGCACCGGCAACCCCAGCCGCGTCGGCCGCGAGACGAGATCATAGCCGCGACGTTCCGCGCAGCGGACGCTGAGAAACTCCCCCGGCCGGGCCTCGCGGGATTCGACGTACGTTACGCTGTCCACCGCGGGGGCCTGACCCTGATGACGGGCCGCGACCACGTCCGGCTGGACGCGCTCGTCCACCAGCACCTCGAACTCCCGACCGACGCGCTCGTCCGCCAGGGCGAACACGACTTCCTGCTGGGCCTGCATTAGCGCGGCCACGCGATCTTGCTTCACCGCCTCCGGGACCTGGCCCGACATCCGGCCCGCCGGCGTCTCCGGCTCGAGAGAATACGGAAACACGCCCAACGCGTCGAAGCGGAAGGCCTTGAGGAACTCAACCAGTTCCGCTACCTGCTCGTCGGTTTCACCGGGGAAACCTGCGATGAGCGTGGTACGGACGGCCACACCGGGAATCCGATCGCGAATCTTCTGCAGCAACCGTTCCGTACCCGCCCGGTCCACGCGGCGGTGCATGGCCTTGAGAATATGGTCGTTGATGTGTTGGAGTGGAACGTCGATGTATTTGCAAACGTGCTTGCACTCGGCGATCGCGTCGATCATCTCATCGTTGAGCACCGACGGATAGACGTACATCAGTCGGAGCCACCGTAGTCCGTCGACGGCATTCAGTTGCCGTAGAAGTCCGGCGAGTCCGCCGTCCAGCTTGTCCTCGCCCATTCCGTAGCTGGTGGTGTCTTGCCCGATCAGACTAATCTCAACGGCCCCGTCGCTGACCAGCTCCCGCGCCTCGGCGAGGACGATCTCCGGCGGCTTGCAGTGCATCGGGCCGCGAATCGACGGGATCGTGCAGAAGGTGCACTGCTGGTCGCACCCCTCGCTGATCCGAAGGTAGGCGTAATGCCGCGGCGTAATCCGCAACCGCGCCGTGTCGAGCTGCGTGAAGGGATGGTAGTCCGAAAGGTAGACGTCGGTCGTCCGCTTGGCTTTCCTGCCGTTGGTTCCGAGCACCGCCCGCACGATGTCGTCGCGATTGTTGACGCCCACCAACGCATCGACACCCCTGATCCGTTCAAGGATCGCCTCTTTGTCGCGCTGGACCAGACACCCGGCTACGACCACTCGCTTGAGAACGCCGTTGCGTTTCCGCGCCACGGCCTCACGGATGACCTCATCGGCCTCGCTCCGTGAGGCCTCCAGGAACCCGCAGGTGTTGATGACCGTGACCTCGGCGTCATCCTCGTCCGCAGTGATCGCGCAGCCCGCCTCCGCCAATTGGCCGAGCATTTTCTCGGAGTCCACCACGTTCTTGGCGCACCCCAAGGAGACGAACGATACCCGCGTTTCGCACGACATCTTCACGGTTGATCCCCGAACGGAATCCCCTCGACCCTCGGTTCATTGTAGTCGAGGCCTCCGTTGCCTGCGACCGCACTCATCACTCACGGTTCATCAATAAAGCGGCCCGCCGGGTTTTCACTGCCCGGCGGGCCCAAGGTTTTGCGCTGCCGTAAGCAGCACCGTCTGCCGCGTTACGGCAGCCTACCTATCTTCGATTCCAATGAACCACCTCCTTTTCCGACACGGGACTCCCGAACCCCGGCAGCGCATGGCCCCAGCGGTCCGGATTGACCCATCCGGCGGGTCGTCACCCGCAGGCTCATCGCGCGTCAGCCGCACTCCTGCGCAGCCAGCGCTCGGCGGGTTCGTCCTGCTCAGTCGATGTCGCCCGTTTTCGCGCCACCGCCCCAAACAGCACTCCCCCGCTATGCAGAGTTTATCAGCAACAAGGGGTGGAATCCAAGAGTAAATTCTCGCGACCGCGGCGCTTAATTACAGCCACGTTTATATTTCGATCTTGTCCGTTGTTGTGGCTTGCACTGGAAAGGTCATCGCGCGACCGTTACGATGACGGCGATGGGCGAATCAGGCTGCCGGCGCGGCAGCGGACCGCAGGCTACCATCCGAGCGTGTGAACGGTTGAACTCCTCAGGTAACGGATCGTCGCGCAGCGGGTTGCGGGTCGAGTTAGGGCACCGTTTGAGGTTCCTCGGCCGGTACCTTCGCGACCCGAACACGGTCGGCGCGATTGCCCCGAGTTCACGGGCCCTTGCGCAGGCGGTGTGCGAGCCGTTGCGCCGAGCGCCCAGGCCCGCCTCGGTCCTCGAGGTCGGGGCTGGGACGGGGCCGATGACACGCTACCTGGGAACCATCCTGGAGGAGGACGATGAACTGGATATCTGCGAGATTCAGGACGATTTCGCCGACATTCTCGAACGGGACGTCCTCACCGATTCCCCCTTCGCGGCACTGGTGGCGCAGGGCCGGGTCCGACTGTTCCGTCTGCCCGTCCAGATGCTTCCTAACGATAAACAATACGACTTCGTGATTTCGGGCCTGCCGCTGACCGCGTTTGAACTGCAGGACGTAGAGTCCGTGTTCGACTTCGTTCGCCGGTCCCTGAAACCCGGAGGCGTGTTCAGCTATTTCGAGTATATCGGGTTGCGGGCCACATCTCGGACGTTCGCGCTCGGCAAGCGGCGTGCACGCATCCGGGCCGTGTCCGCCTACCTCACCAGCACTCTTCGCCGACATCGGTTCGCGACGACGGTCGTCTTCCAGAACTTCCCGCCCGCCCACGCGCATCATCTTCGTTTTGACCCGTAAAAACCCTCCGCCCGCGTCCGACCCGGGAAGGATACGGACCGGAACGCAACGCCGTGACGGGTTAGCGGTATAATGGCCCCGTGAACAGACTCGCGATGGACTCGGACGATCGTGCGCGAGCGGAGATGCAGACGCTGCTGGACGCGGCCGTCGAGCGCCAGGCGTCCGACGTACACCTCGTTCCGGGATACCCCGTCACCTATCGGGTTCATGGCCGTTTGGTTGCGATCGAAGGCGCGGCGCTGGACGGAGAGAGGGTGCGAGGTTTAATCGAGTCGATCCTGCCCGAGGGGCTGTCCGCGCGGCTGGACCAGGGCAAGAACTTCGACTGCTCGGTCGCCTTGACGCACCAGGGTCGTCCGTGCCGATTTCGTGCCAACCTCTTCCTGGCTCAGGGCGAGTGGTGCGCGTGTTTTCGGCACGTTCCCGAGGCGATTCCGTCGTTTGAATGGATGGGCTTTCCGGAGGCGCTCGCCCAGCGCTTGATCGGGCATACCAATGGACTGGTCATCATCACGGGAGTGACCGGGTCGGGCAAATCGACCACGTTGGCCGCGCTGGTCAACATCCTCAATCGACGAGGCGATTGTCGCGTGATCACCGTCGAGGAACCCATCGAGTACATTCACCCGCGCATCAGTTCGAGCATCATCACACAACGAGAGGTCGGGCGGGACGTGGATTCCTTCTTCGACGGCCTCAAGTACGGTTTGCGACAGGACCCCGACGTGATCCTTCTCGGCGAAATTCGCGACCGCGACACGGCCCAGATGGCGCTCAGCGCGGCGGAGACCGGCCACTTGATCCTCACCACGCTGCACACCAAGGACGCCAAGGGAGCGGTGACGCGCTTCGTCGATCTGTTCCCCTACGACGCCCAGGAGGACGTGCGGACGCAACTGGCGCTCAGCCTGCGATCGGTCGTGAGTCAACACCTGTTGCCCTCGGCCCGAGCGGGTGAGAAACGCGCCCTGGCCTTGGAAGTGCTGCACGTCAACCAGCCGGTGCGGATTGGGATCAAGTTCGGAAAAATCGACTCGATCGAATCGGCCATCCAAACCGGAAAACGCGATGGAATGGTGACCCTCGATGAAGACCTCCAACGGCTCGTCGACGCGGGACGGATTTCGCTGGAGACCGCAAGGCGCTTCGCAAAGGATTCGGAGGGCGTCACACCGCCGCGCAAGCGCTCCCAGGGGCGATCTTGACTGCGCGCGAGACGCGAACTACCGTAGCGTCGTGCGTTCGACGATTCCGGCAGGGCGACAGATTCCCGCAATGGTCCAAGGTGGTACGTTCAACGCCGTGACGGTTTCGACGGCGCACCCGCTCGGTCCGATCGTGTTTCAGGTTGATCGTGAGCGACCCTTCTTCACGCGGGCGATCGCTGGGCTGGTATTGGTCGGCTGCGTCTTGCTGTTTGCGGTCGCGGCGCGGCTCGATCCGGCGGCGGGCGGGATCGGCACCCATGAGCAGCTTGGGCTGCCGCCGTGCGGCATGGCGATGATTTGGGGGTTGCCCTGTCCGACTTGCGGGATGACCACGGCGTTCGCGTACGCCGCGCGCGGGCAGTTCGCGGCGGCGTTCCACGCTCAGCCCGCGGGACTGACGTTGGCTCTGGCGACGGGGTTGGGGGCGTTTGCGGCGGGCGGGACGCTGGTCACGGGGAGGAGCTATCGGGTAAACTGGACCCGACTGTCCCCGACCGCGGTCGGGTTCGGCGTCGTCGCCGTAGTCCTGGGCGCGTGGGTCTACAAACTCGCGACGGCGTTTTCGCGCTAAGCGGCGCGCGTCGCGGCGGTGCGACACAATCACAAAGGGCGCAGAAAGACACCGATGACGTCGTTGAAACCCATCCGCGGATGCGTGCTTATTTTGGTGCCGTTTTTGGCATCGTGCAATTTGCTGAAACCGTTGGTGCTCATCGGCGAGCAGACCAAGAAGGTCTCGCCGGAGTTCGACAAGCTGGCGGGGAAGCGGGTGGCCGTGTTGGTGTGGACGCAGCCCGCGACGCTCTTCGACTACCCCCACGTCCGCTTCGAGCTGGCGACGTACATCGGGGACAAGCTCCACGCGGAGATGGGGCAACGGAACCTGGGCACGCAGGTCGTCGATCCGCGGGACGTGGAGGACTTCCTGCAGAAGAACATCGACGCCCAGATCGACCCCTATGCGGTCGGCCGGCAGTTCAACGCCGACTACGTCGTCTACCTCGAGTTGCTCGAGTTTCAAATCCGGGACGCGCAAACGCCGCAGTTTCTGCGCGGTAGGATTCAGGCCTCCGTGTCCGTGCATGACGTCCACGCCGAGCGTGAGTCGCAGCGGCGCTACGAACTCACCCCGGTCCAGTGTGTCCACCCCGAGGACGCGCCCGTGCCGATGACGGCGACCAACTCCCCGTTGATCCGCGAGGCCACTTACCGCAAGTTCGCCGAGCAAGTGGCCCGAAAGTTCTATGAGCACACCATCGAGTTGTAGCGCCGCGTCGCGCACCATGAACGGTCGAAGGCGTTGCGGAGGCGTGTGGATCGGCCTGGTGAGTTTGGCGGTCTGCGCCGCCTGCGGCGCGTGCGGCAAGCACAAAGTCGAGGCGAAGTTCCGGTTGACCTCGGGGCCAGTCATGGTGTTCGTCGACGACGTGAACGAGCGAGTCGATTGGCCGCCGGCGAGGCGCTACCTGTGGGAAGACGTAAGTCAGGAGTTGATCCGCACGGAATCCGCGAAGAAGATTATCCCCCTGGAAACCGAGGAATCCTTGCGGCAGACCACGCCCGATTTCGTCAAGCATAGTTGCCGAGAGATCGGTGAACGGGCCGGCGCGGAACAGGTCGTCTGGATCGAGGTCCAGGATTTCCTCGCCGACGAGGAAATTACGGACGCGACCAACGCGGCGTATTGGACCGTTACAGTTAAGGTGCTGAACCCGTCGGAGAAGACGGCTCGCAACCGAGTCCGCCTCTGGCCGGATAGTCCGGATGGGCACTATCTCTGTGCGAGCATGACCGGCGCCGCGGTACTCAAGGCAAAGACCAAGGACGCCATTTCCAGGGAATTGACCGCCAAACTCGCGGTGAACATCGCCCGGCTCTTCCACGACCATGAAATCGACGATTACGAGAAGGCGCAGGAAGCGGCCTCCAGCGGTCTCAAATGAGACGCCCTGACGGGCCGGCGGGTATGACACACGTCTGTCACCTGTTCGACGCATCGGCGGGTTGGGAGCAGCGCACGGCCGTCGGCGTCTTGCTCGAACGGCTTCCTGCGGATCGGTATTCCCTTACGCTTGCGGCCATCGACCCGGCGGCGGTCCGGACTCTGCGTCCGCTAGGCCGCCCGGTTCGAGTCTTCGCACGACCGGCGCGGATCGACGCCTTCGCATCGCCGCTGGTGGCGAGGTGGGTCGAGGAGCGGCGGGTCGATCTGGTGCACGCCTGGGGAGTGCACGCGGCGGCTGCGGCGCGGGCGGCGACGGACGGGCCGCTGGTCGTCGAACTGTCCGATCCCGCCGTTGCGACACGGGAAGCGAAGCTCTTGCGGACGCTGGCGCGACCGAAGGGATTCGCGATCATTTGTAGTTGCGAGATCGTGCGACGGCGATTGATCGAGAGCGGCGTCGCCCCCGAACTCTGCGTCGTGATTCGACCGGGCATCGACTTCGGCTGGATCAACCGCTGCCGACGCGGCCCGCTGCGTGAGGAACTCGGCGTGGGCAAGGACGATACGTTGGTGATCGTTCCCGAGCCGGTGACTCGCGACGGTGGTTCGTTCGAGGCCTTCTGGGCCGCGGCGCTCGTGAACCACCTCGACGGTCATGTGCGGGTGGTCGTTCCAGGGGTCTCCCGCGAACAGAGTCGCATCGTCCGATTCGCGGCCACGGTTCCGTCGCGTCCGACCATCATTACCCCAGGCGATCGCTACCGCTTCGAGGAGTTGATCGCGGTGTCCGATGTGTTGATCGTGGCGGCGCGGGGCGACGTCTCAACAACCGCCGTCGCGTGGGCTATGGCCGCAGGAGCGGCGGTCATTGGCGCCGCGATTCCGTCGGTCGCGGAGTTAATCGCCCACAAAGTGAACGGTCTTCTCTTCAAGCAGGTCGTGGGGAAGGGAGTCGTCGGACCGTTGTTCAGGCTCCTCCAAGACCGCGCGTGCCTCGACAAGACGCGCGAAGTGGCACGCGGCCAAGCGTACGAGGTATTCGGTCTACGACGCTGCATCGAGCAGCACGTGAAGGTGTACGAGAACGTGCTCCGCGGCGCGGCACCGGGGGAGGGGACTGTCGACTCGGCCCGAGTGGGATAGGCGCTTCCGCGCATCCTATACTGGCGTTCCTCGCCTACGGGATCACAGGCAACAGCACATGCGACGGGTGCTTCGCGTCGTGGTAGATCACCTGCTCCGCCGGAACATAGTCGGTCTCTGTCTCGTTGTGTCCTCCCGTGTTGAGATTGCGCGAAAAGAGCGGAAACGAAGCCGAGGCCACTTCCACCCGCAGGCGGTGGTCCTTGGGAATCGTGATCCCCGTCTGCCACAGGTCGAGCGTGTATTCGTAGATTTCGCCGGGCTTGAGCAGCTCGGGCTTCTTCGTCGAGTTGCGGAAGCGCGCCCGAATCTTGCCTTCAGCCAGCCCGAAGATCTTGCCGTCCGGCTCGACCTGCATCAGTCGCATGAACCAGTCCGTGTCCTTCGCGGAGGATGACGCGAACAGAACGGCGGACACGGGTCCGGCGAAGGTCAGTGGTTCGGATAATGGTTCAGTTTGATAGGCGAGGATGTCTCGCCGCCCCTGTGTTACGCTTTCGTGATGCGCCTCGCGTTCCTTCTTCTTCTCCTCGATGGGCCGAACTTTCGCCTCTTCTTCCTTCGATTCCTCGAAGTAGTCGGGGTTGGGCGTCGGATCGCCGGGGTCATAGGTGTACTTGTCCGGCGGGCAGTCGGCCGGCGGGAGATCCCGCGTCAGCTTCCCGTCTCCTTTCGACGTGTTGGCCCTGCCGGCGCTGGTCAGATACCACTTCTCGAGGCGTGTTTCCGGCAACGGATACTTGTCGCCGTGCAGCCACTGGTTCTTGCCCATCACGAAGATGCTCACCAATGGCTCGCGATCGATCCCGTTGTCCACGCCCTTGAGCCAGTGATCGAACCAGCGCAGGTATTCCCGCGGCAGATCGATGATGGCTTCCGCGCCGAAGTCCCGTTCGCCGATCATCCGGTGCGCGACCGGCGTGTGTCCCCACGGTCCCAGCACCAGCTTCTGATAGGGGTGCCCGTGCGATTTCATCTTGAGATAGTTGAGCTTGCTTCCGATTCCGTCGCCGTCGAACCAGCCCGATTGATGAAACACGGGAATGCGCACCTGTTCGAGATGGTCCAGGAAGTTGGCCTGTTCCCAAAAGGAGTCGTTGACGGGATGCTCGATCCACTTGCGCCAATACTTGTTTTTCTTGCCCAAGACCTTTTCGTCCAGATCGACCACGGGCAGCGATCGTAGAAGCTCGCCGTATTTCTTCTCCCCGATGGTGCTCATGGCCGCGCCGGACAGATCGGCCGTCGCCTCGGATTCGAGGATGTCCGCCCACCAGATTGCTCCAAGGATAAAATGGACGCCGTACTCGTAGGGGATGTTGTAGAACGGATCGGGCGGGGAGACGTTGGGGATGATGGTGACCAGGTGCGGCGGCTTCTCCCGCGCCGCCCACCACTGCACCCAGCCGAGGTACGAGGCGCCGATCATGCCGACCTTCCCGCTGGACCAGGGCTGTTGGGCCGCCCATTCGATGGTGTCGTAGCCGTCTTTGGGATCGTTGACGAACGGCTCCCATTCGCCCGGCGAGCCGAACCGCCCGCGACAGTCCTCGACGACCATCGCATACCCCCGCCGAGCGTGGAACCGTCCCTGCAGCTCGTTCATTTCCTTCTTGTACGGCGTCCGCACGACAATCGCGGGGAACTTGCCGTCACCCTTGGGGCGATACACGTCCGCGGACAACTCGACGCCGTCGCGCATGGGCACCTTCACGCCGCGGTCCTCGACGACCTCAAACTCCGGTTTGGAAACCTTCGCATCGGCTTCCTCTTTTGCTCGCAGCGTCTCGTAACCCGTACGCACGTAGGCCGCCCGTTGCGCCGGCACCTCTCCCAGATAGACCTTCCCGGCCTCGTCCGCAAAAACGAAGAGGTCCACACCCGGCAGGGCGTACTTGTACTTGATGAACGTCAGGTCCTTGCCGCCGATGCTTCGTTCGGAGGTCTCTAACCGCTCAAGCGACGCATCCTTGATGATGGGACCGTTGAGAATGAGGAGTGGAAAGGTCTGCACGCCGGCCTTGTTCTTGTCGTAGTGCATGATCGCATGGCTCATCAGCACTGGCGAGAGGTTCTCGAAAAGGATGGACTGGGGACGAATCGTCAGCGTCGAGGTCTTTTCCTTAAACGTGAAACGCAGCGTCGCGCCGTCGCGTTCAAAGGTCTGCGGGCCCAAGGCCGTCTGCACGTCGATCCGCGCCATCCGACCCTCCTTGTCGGGGACGATCTTCATGCTCGCCTCGACCTTCTGACCGGCCATCGAGAGAACCATGCTTTCTTCCAACGATCCATCCTTCCGCCATTCGTATTTCATGGTCGCGATGGGGTCTTCGTTGACGTACAGCCGGAATTCGCCCTCATCGCTGAAGCCGGATAGCGCTGCCGGAAGCCCGCCTACGACTTCCTCGGATCCGGCCTTCTCCTGTGCCAAGATTGTGGCACCGCCTGGAGCGAGCGCCGCCAGGGTGAGAAGGAGGTACGAACAAACAGGTTTGTGTTCTCGTCCGTTGGTGCTCATAAGAGATCCTCCGTCGGCGGCAGGCAGGGCGATCCATGCTCGTCGTACCGCCGGGGCGTCATTGTCGTCCATGGCGCCCCGCGCGTCCACGCCGTAAGCGTATATCGGTGTAACAAGATGTAAGGACCTCTGGGAGCGCGTGTGAGAAGGGATGCCACCGGCCGCCTGCCGCGAATGCGAGGCCCGGCGAGCCGGAGCTTTGAAAACCGCGCATGGACTGCGCCGGCGGCAGGGGATGAAACACTAACAGGGGCGGACGGTCGAATGGTGGAGCAGCGAGCGGTACCGGCGTTCGAGCTTGTGCAATTGCTCATCCAGCACTCCGTCGCGTCCGGTGTAGGCGTGTGGCGCTGCGGCGAGTTCCACGAACCACTTCACCACGTTGTCGAAATCGTCGAGGTCGATGTACTCCGGGGCGAGCTTCTTTCGCTTCGCGTCCACGTTGTGATAGTTGCCGAGGGCGACGCACAATCCGGTGGCCTCGTAGCCGAGGGTGCAGTAGGCCGACGACTCGCAGGTACCGCCGTCCATCAGCTTACGCTGGTATTTGAAGCGTTTGTCCGCGCGGGCCAGTTCGCGGGCGATGCGATGGGAATAGGCCGTGGCGGCGTGCGTGAAGGTGCTCGCCTTGTCGCCCACGCGCAGGATCGGGCCATCGCCCATCTTGGCGAAAGGCCGCTCCGAACTGGTTTCCATAGCGACCACAAAACACCTGGCCGGGATCGTCTTCAAGCGGCACGCGGCGATCGCCCCGACGAATCCGACCTCCTCGGCCCGGGTGAACAGAAAGTAGGCGTCGCAGCTCTTGCCGCAGCGGACCAGTTCGTCGATGGCGCACAGCATGGCTGATGCACCGGCGAGATCGTCACATGCGCGGGCGTAAATCCGCGTGCCCCGTACGATCGGATCGGGCAAGTCCCACATCCCGACGGACCCTGGAGGCACGTCGCGCGGCACCTTGACGACGGCGGTGTCCACGCGCGGCTGAAGGTCATGCGGCAAGACCGTGACCGAGCGGATCACGCCACGGACCCACTCGCCATCGACGTCGAAGCGGACCTTGGCGCCCACGAAATACTGACGCGGCACTCCGCCGCGCCAGAACGCGCGCAGGCGGGCTTTCGCGGTCATTCGATCGGCGACGAATCCCGGGTGGTCGAGATGGGCGGTGATACAGACGGGCCGCCTGACGACCCGTCTACCGATGCGCACCCGCAAGAGCACATTCCCCGCCCGGTCGCGGGTGAGCTTCAGGTGCTTCCGCTGGCTGCAGAAGCGTTCGATGTACTCGATGACCTTGTGCTCCGCGAACGGGGCCGTCGGGATCGACAGCATGTCGTGAAGCACGCGGCGGTGGACCGATAAAACGGACTTCGCGGACATCGCGGGCTAGGTCGTCAGTTTCGTCGCCGCGGCGAGTCGCGAATCGACGTTCTCCCAGTTCACGACGTTCCAGAACGCGTCCACGTACCCCGCGCGGTTGTTTTGGTACTTGAGGTAGTAGGCGTGCTCCCAGACGTCCACCACAAGCAGCGGAATGCAGCCGAACATGGTGAGGTTCTGATGCTTTTCCGCACCGAGGACGATCAAGCGCCGGCTGAGCGGCTCCCATGCGAGAATGCCCCAGCCGCTGCCTTGCACCTTCTTCGCCGCCGTGGCGAAGTGGGCTTGGAAGTTGGCGAAGCCACCGAAGTCCCCGGTGATCTGCTTGGCAATCGCGCCCTTCGGCTCTCCGCCGCCGCCCTTTTTCATATTCTCCCAAAAGACGCAGTGCAGGACGTGCCCTGAGCCGTTGAACGCCAGCGAGTCCGTCAGATCGCGGATCGCGTCAAGCCCCGCGCTCGTCGCACCGCCCTGGCGCGCGGCCTCGAGCTTGGCGATGGCGTCGTTAAGCCCCTTGACGTAGGCCGCATGGTGCTTGTCGTGGTGCAGCGTCATGGTCTGAGCGTCGATGTGCGGTTCGAGGGCGTCAGGTGCGTAAGGCAACGGAGGGAGCTTGTACTCCCGCGTCCCTCCTGCCGCCGTGGCACTGCTCTCTTGGGCGACCGCCTCGTCGGCCGTCAACCCGATCCAACCGCCCGCGGCGGCCAAGACCCCTAGAGTTCCCAACACTTCGCGGCGATTGACCTCCGCCATTGCGGTAGCCTCCTCGTGGGTATGGACATGCGCCCGCCCCCCGAACGCTGTGGAGCGCGGCGCGTGATCGCGAAAGTCTACGCCGCGAACGGTTCGACCGCAAGGAGCGCGGGCGGGGAGGGGGGCGACGGGGTCCGTGACAGATTCGGCGGCATTGTTGTGGCGACTCCGGGAGGGCGCGAGGCACCGTGGAAACGGCGGCTTCCTTCGGTCGGAGCGTGGGCTCGTGGGCGTTCTGTCGCCCCTGCCGGGGCTT
>Ga0315274_10002118_pt1 | contig 30320 bp, 21 predicted proteins | sample YL17G02_20_MG_FD_203700 | JGI IMG/M metagenome (GOLD analysis project Ga0315274, IMG submission 203700) | Sediment microbial communities from Yellowstone Lake, YNP, Wyoming, USA - YL17G02_20 | ecosystem: Environmental > Aquatic > Freshwater > Lake > Sediment | place: USA: Wyoming | collected...
TCTCGCTCTTGAAAGAGCCGGACTAGAACATCGTCTTCTCCTGCGCGCTCACGCAAAAGCCTTGTCGTTTCGACGAGCAGCAAGCGAGCGAGCAAGAGCGCTGGCTAGAGCCAAACAAGAGTGATCTTCCCGGCCGTCGCCGTCGTCGTCGGCTCGCATCACCCCCCCCCCCAAAAAACGTGTTTTTCGCTGGCATTCAAAAGTCCGGGCCGCCTCCTTTCCGTGTTTCTAGCGCCAGAAGCACGACTACACCACTACGGCATCTGAAATGATAAACGAATCCGGAGAGAAACGCAAGCGCGGGAGCGCGTCGCGCGACCTCACGCCCGACGCGAATGCGGCCGACGCCTCGGCGCCCGACCCTTCCGCCACTGGCGCTGCCGCTCCCCCGGCCCCGCCTCTCCACCCGCGGCCCGTCGCTCCCCCTCGCCCGTTGGGCACCGAGGAGGATCTCTCCCACGGCCAGCGGCCCGCCTCCGACGCCGCCAGGGCCGACCGTGGCGTCCCCGTCGCCGATGCTGCTCATGCTCATGCTGCGGCTGCTGCGGCCGCGCCTCCTTCGGCAGCAGCAGCAGCAGCAGCAGCGGCAGGGCCCCCCGCTGCCAAGCTCCTCGTCCCGGGCCACTCCGCCTGGTTCCGCTACTACGCTGTCCACCGTCTCGAGCGCGAGGCGCTCCCCGAATGGTTCGACGGGAGGCACGCAGGCGGAGAAGGGGCTTCTTCGAATAAGACGCCCGAGAGTTATTTAAAACTCCGCAACCTTCTGGTCGATGCCTACCGCGAGGACCCGCTGAGGCGCCTGACGTACACCGAGGCCCGCGCCAGGGCGGCTGCAGCGGCAGCGTCGGCAGCAGCAGCAGCAGCAGCAGCAGGCGGCGGCGAATCGGGGGGCAACGCAGGCGAAGCTGCCGCCGGCTTCGACGCGGCGTCGGTGCTCCGGCTGCACTCGTTCCTCGACCACTGGGGCATAGTCAACTTCCAGGCGGCCCCGCCTGCCGCTGCCTCCGGAGAGGCCGCGGGTGGCGTGTTCGGAGGTCGCGGGTACTATCAGCAGCAGGGGCGGGGAGGGCAGGGGCAGGAGCGGCAGGAGCAGCTCGTGGGGCCGCCGGCGGCGCTGCTGACCCGTGTCGCCGGCGGCGCCGGCGCCCCGGGCAGCAGGAAGAGGAGGCCGCTGCCCCCGGGCACGGAGGCCGTCTTTTCCTTCCCTCCCGCCTCCGTCGCCGCCGGCGTCGCTGCGGCGGGAGGCACGGGCGTCCCTCCTGGGCTCGCGGCCCTCGCGGGGCGCAAGGACCGCTACGGAAGGTCCCTCGCCGGGGAGGCCCCCCCGGCGGCGGGAGGGCAGCAGCAGGGGCAGCAGCAGGGGCAGCAGCAGAGGCAGCCGCGGTACTTCTGCTCAGCGATGCCCTGGGTCGACTGCACCGCCGCCCGCTACCACTGCACGCGCCTCCCGGACGTCGACCTGTCGCCAGCAGCGTTCGCAGACGGGAGGTTCCCCCCCGGGTGCTCGGCCAAGGACTTTGTGCGCATCGACGGCGGCGCGCCGGCGCCGCTGCCCGGGGCCGAGGCGGCCGCGGCGAGCGCCGCGGGAGCGGGGATCGGCGCCGGGGCCCCTCCCCCGATCGACCCCGGGACGCGCTCCGGGCCCCAGACGGCCGCGAGTAGCGGCGACTGGTCCGACGCGGAGACGCTCGCGCTGCTGGAGGGCATCGAGCTCTACGGGAGCGAGGACTGGGCCGAGGTCGCCGCGCACGTCGGGTCCCGCTCGGCCTTCGCCTGTGTGCGGCGGTTCCTCGCGCTGCCGCTGGCCGACGAGTTCCTCGCCGAGCTGGAGGCGCCGGCCAGGGCCGCGGGCGTCGCGGTCGCGAGGGAGGAGGAGGGCGCCGAGGCCGAGGGGGAGGAGGAGGTCCCGTTCGCCGACGCGGGGAATCCGGTGATGGCTCAGGTCGCCTTTCTGAGCCACATGGTCGGCCCCAGGGTCGCCGCCGCGGCCGCTGCCCGCGCGCTGGAGGTCCTGACGGAGGAGGAGGAGGAGGGGGGGGAGGGGGAGGCGGAGGGAGGAGGCGAGGGAAAAGAGAAGGTCGCAAACGGCGACGGAGGACCCACCGCCGGAACAAACAAGAGGATGCGCGCCGCCGCCGCTGCAGGCCTCGCCGCCGCGGCGGTCAAGGCTCGCCTCCTCGCCGACGCCGAGGAGCGCGAGGTCGTAAGGCTCGCGAGCGCCGCCGCCGCCGCCCTGAGCGCTCGGATCGAGGCCAAGGTCAAGGCTCTCGACGATTTAGAGAGGGCGCTCGACGGCGAGCGCGCCGCGGCCGAGGCCGCGAGGGACGCGGCCTTCGCCGAGAGGCGAGCGATGGCCGTCGCCCGCGTCGAGGGAGCTACTCCTTCTGTTCCGCAGTGAGAAAAGAGAGGGAGAGGGAAAGGGAGAGAGGAAAAACAAGAACTGGGATGGAAGAGAATTACAGAGAGAGAAAGTGAGCATTTCCAAAAAAAGGAGGAAGCAAAACGAGGTTCAACTTTGCTGTAAACAAAAGAGAAGCTTTTGAGCTTTTTTCAATGCAGGTTACAAGGTGCTAATATGAGATTTTGAAACATCGCTTTTTTGATAATGCTACAAAGGCGAGACGCGGAGAGAGACAGATGCAAAAGAGAAAGGGGGGGCAAACAAAATCAACCTCTGCTCGCTGCCGCGCCCCTCGCCGCTGCCAACGCCCTCGCGCCCGCTCCCGCCGCTGCCCTCACCGCCACGCCCGCCGCGGCCCCGGCCGCGGCCCCTACGTCCCTCGCCGCCACGGCCGCGAGGGCCCTCTTCCTCGCTCTCTCCCAGGCGAAGAGGTGCTGCTGCTGCTGCTGTTCCTCCTCCTCGGCCGAGCCGGGAGCGGCGGCGGAAGGAGGAGCGGCGACGTCAGTCCACTCTTCGTCTCCCCTTTCGCTCCTCTCCTCTTCCCTACGCAGCGCCGCTCCCACCGCCGCTGCCCCGGGTCCGGTGCTCGGGTAGAAGACGCCGTCGACGTATCCTCCGTGCGGAGGAGGAGACGGAGAGGCAGGAGGGGCGGAAGCGGCTGTCGAGAACGACGAGGACGAAGCACCGGCGGCGGCGGAGGAGTAAAAGGAGCCTCCCCCAGTTCCTCCTCCGCTGCTGGCCAGGCGCTCGAGCAGCGCGACCGCCACCGCGAAAGGGTGCCAGCCCGGGGGGACTTCTGCGATCCCGGCCCCGAGGGCGTCCGACGCGAGCATGGAGGAGGCCGCGGCGAGGGCGGCGATTCCTCGGTCAAACGCGGCGCGCTGCGCTTCTGTCGGCGGCAGAGGCGGAGGAGCCGACGAAGAAGGCGAAGGGCTTTCTCCCGTCGCCGCTGACCCTCCGGCTGCCGCGGCTCTGATAGAGGCCCAGCGGTTTGAGAGGGAGGCGAGCGCGGCCTCGGTGGCGGAGGAGGCGTCGGCGGCTGCCTCGCTCCCAGCAGCGGGCTCCCTCGCCGGAGGGAAGAAGAGCGGGAGGCGCGTCCCTCCGCCGGCGGTCGAGGAGGGAGTCGGGGAGGGAACTCTTCTCTCCGAGGGCACCGAGAGGCGCGGAGGAGGCGGATGGGCCGACAGGGGGGAGAAAGAAGCAGCAGCAGCAGTGTAAGGCTGAGGAGGAGGAGAAGGAGGAGGAGGGGGCACCGCCGCCGCCGCCAAACCACCCCCTCCTCTCTCCTCCCTTCTCGCCGCCCCGATCGTCCTCACCGTCGCCGGTGCCGGCCTCGGCGCCCTCGCCACCGTCGCCGTCGAGGACCCTCGCCTCTCTATCACCAAGGGAAAGGGCGCGTCGAGGTAGTAGGCCAGGAGCGCGAGGGCGGCAGCGAGGTCCCCGGCCGCGGCGGCGACGGCGGCCGGCGGCGGCGCGGCGGCGGAGGGGGCGGCAGCCGCGGGGGCGGAGGAGAGGGGAGGCGGCGGCAGGACGACTCCCCCGCGGACCCTCACGGCCGAGCCCGGGCCGATCTCGGACGCGGAAGCAGAGGGGCGGGAAGAGGGGGGCGCGGGCGGCGCGAGCAGCAGCTCCAACGGGACGGCGGCCGACAGCTCCCTCGCGCGCTCGGCCGCGGCTGCGGCGAGCCCCACGCGCGCCGCCGAGAGCCTCGAGGCGGCCGCGCGGGCGGCGTCCGGGATCTTCCTCGCCAGCGTCGCGCCTCGCCACGCTACCAGGGCCCTGCGGGCCTGCTCCAGGCGCTCGAGGCGGGCGGCGGTGTCCCGGCGGAGGGAGAGGGCGGCGGCGCGGGCTGGGATTTGGATGGCGGGCGCGATGAGAGGGAAGAGGGGAGACAGAGAGGTGAGCAGCGTGCAGGAAAGGAGGTCGCCTCCCTCTTCCCTGTTCCGGAAGGAACATTTCCTCTGACGTACCCTTCTCGGCGATCTCCTCGGCCTCTTCTGCTGCCGCATTAGCACGTGCTTCCCTCCTGAGAGCGGCCTCGACCTCTGAGCGAGAGGCAGAGGCGGCGTTCTGTTTTTTGTTTTGTTTTTTTTCGTTGAGGGTCGAGGTCGAGATTTCGAGGAAGGACAGGAGTCAGCGAAAACGGAGCGAGGGTTTTCCTTCTGGGAGCTTAAAAACTCCAAATCTCGCCCTCACCTTGGCCTCCACGAGCTCCCGCATCGCTTCGACAGCGACAAGGAACCTCTGCCGCGCGTCGCGGAGCTGGGAGAGGCGAGCCGAGCTCGGACGAGCCGCCGACGAGGCGCAGCAGGGGCAGAGCAATGGGACAGAGGCATTCTTCTTGTCTTTGTTTTTCGCCCCACCTCCTCCCCGGCCGCAGCAGCCGCATCTGGGTTTGCCGAGGGGATTCGACATGACGATAGGTGGTCCTCTGTCTGCTCGGGAGAGAGCGGGCATTTTTCGGTAAAACAGAGAGAGAGAGCGCCCAGAGCGCGCGCCCCGAAGAGCGATGGAAGTGACTTCGACGAAACAAAAGAAATCCGTCGAGAAAAAAAAGGGGAAAAAACACTCCTCGAGAAATCTCTGCCCCTCTTACCTTCATGCTCAGCGCGCTGAGCAGCAGGGCAAGGGACCGACTCGCGATCTGCTTGCTCCGCTCAGAGATCAACGTCACCTTCATGCTGCTCAAGGCGCGCTTGGCCTCCGGCTCGGCGGCGTCGTGCTCTTCTTCGAGGGTGGCGATGACGTTGCCAACCCCGTCGCCGCAGCGTCGAGGAGGTCCGCTTCGATCGCCGACGGCGTCAGCGTCGTCGAGGCTCTCCTTCGCAGCCGCCCCCTTGCCGCCTCCGACGTGTTTATCGTCTTATCTGCTCGCGAGGATGCTGCGTAGTTTTAGCGGCAGCTATAAGAAAAGCCCCGGAGTCCGCACGCGTCTTGCAGCGGGCGCAGCGGCGCGAGGGAAGACAGACGTTGATGCAAGTCCAACGACCGGCGACACCGCCGCTGTCTCATCATCCCAACCTTCTCCACCTCCTCCACCTGCTGCCCCGAGGCTCACCGTCGAGCAGATCGTCAAGCGGATCACCCGAGGTGCGGACTTCTCCCGCTCTTGTTCTTCTCCATGTCGCACACCTCGATAGCGAGTCGCTCACACTAGAAAAAAACAAAGTAAAAAAATATCAAAACCCTCTAGCCGACGTCGCGCTCCAGTTTGCGCGCTCGGGCGGCGCCGGCGGCCAAAACGTCAACAAGGTCAACACCAAGGCCGACCTCCGCCTCAACTTGGAGACCACGGACTGGCTCGAGCCGGAGCTTGTGGAAGCAGTCAAGAGAGCCGAGAAGAAGCGCATCAACAAGGAAGGGGAGCTCGTTGTCACGTCGACCGCGTCGAGGTCGCAGGCCGCCAACGTCGACGACGCTCTTGCGAAGCTGCAGGCGATTTTGGACACCGCGGCAAAAACCCTCATCCCGCCGGAGGTCGACCCGGAGAAGGCCAAGCAGATCGAGAAAGCCTTGAAGGCCGGCAACGAGGTGCGGCTGGACCTGAAGAAGAAGAAGGCGGACAAGAAGAAGGAGCGGAGGGCGCCTATCGATTGGTAGAGTGGAGTTTTCCCCTCTTTTTTGGTTGAAAAGATTTGTTCGTTCGTCTTTATGTAAATTGCAAGAAATGGTGTTGTTGGTTTTAATGATTCAGTGATGATATGATCTTCCTCCTCTCTCTCTTTTTCGCAGGTACAGATAAAAAACAAAGGGCGCGCGCGGAAAAAGAAACGGGGTGGGGGAAAAAAGTTAAAGAACACAATCAGTTGAGCGTCCCGCGGCACGCCGGCGCCCCGCAGGCGCACTCGACCTTGGCGCCCTCCTCCTCCTCCGCGAACCTGTAGTCGTAGGTCAGCTCCTGGCCGGGCCCGATCTCCGTCCTCGCCAGGAAGATGATGCGTGCTCCCGCGTTGGTCTCGGCGTCGGGAGGGAAGACGCGGGTGTACAGGCAGGGGGCGCACGAGTGGTTTGTGAAGCGGGCGACGCTGCCCCCGCGCGTCGAGTCGACGATCGAGTTCGCCGCCCGCGCAAACAGGTAGCAGTCGTCGCCCGCCGCCCTGTAGGCCCGCTCCCTCGCCGCCGCGACCGCGCCCGCCCGGATCTCCTCGCCGCGGTACTCCATCACGATGCTCCCGGCGGAGAAGCGGGCGCGGGAGAAGGCGCCCCAGCCCGCGACGCCCGACTTGCCGAACGCGACGGCGGCGGGCTCTAGGCGGCGCGCGGCGGCGAGGCGGGCCCTGGTCGTCGCCGTCGAGGCGGCGGCCGCGGAGGCGGGGGCAGGGAGGGCGACGCACGTCAGTGGGGGCGGAGGCAGGACAGCGGCAGCAGCAGCAGCAGCAGCGAGCCCTGGCGTCGTCGCTGCCGCCGTCTTCGCTGCTGCTTCCCCTCCTCCTCCTCCTCCTCCTAAAACCTTGATGGCGACGCCCTCGGGGAGGAGCCTCGCTGGCGTCCTCCTCGGGCCCGAGGACACGACGTGGGGGACCGCCTCGAGGTACGCTCGCTTCCCGGAGAGCACGCGCGGTTTTTTGGCTGGGCGGGGAGGCGTCTCGGAGCGCGCAGCGCGGCGCTTGTCGTTGCCGTTGAGCCCTTCGGCCTCTTCTTCTTCGCCACCCTCTTCGCCCGCCGCCGCCGCCGCGACGGGCTCCGCTCCCTCTTCATCTTCCTCCCCCTCCTCGCAACAGGCGCCCACCTCCGTGCCTGCGGCCGCCGCGTGCCAGATCCGCAGCGACCTCCTTATCTGCCTGCAGACCGCGCACGCGCAGCCCGTGCGGTGCCCCGCGGGCAGCATCGGCGCATCGCCTGTCGCCGCGGCGGCGGTGTGCGCCGCTCGCCGGCGCCGCGCGCGCTCCTCCTCGGCCGACATGAAGCGACTCTTCGCGAGTTCCGACGCGTCGACGCCGTCGATCAGCGTTCCGTCCGGGTTCAGGAAGTTACCGCGGTGCAGATGGCCCGCGGCGGCGCGACCGGGGAGCGTGCGGCGGTTGGCGACGGCGAAGTACTCGGCGAGCGAGGGGGACGAGGCGCGGAGCTGGAGCTGCTTGGCCGTCATCGCCGCCGTCGAGAGGGTCGCGGCGGCGGCGATAGCGCCGGCAGCGGCAGCGCTCCCCCCTCCTCCTCCCCCCCCGGCGGCAGCCCCTTCCCTGTCGAGCCCCATGGTGATCAGCCAGTCCCCGAGGCTCATTCCTGGGGAGATCCCGTCCCCCGCGGCCTCGTCCAGGACGCGCAGGCTCGTCTTCCACTTTTTGCAGACACCCCTGCCGCCGAGGCGCTCGAACTCGGTGCCGCTGACGCGGCGCCCCCCGGGGAGGAGCACCTGCGTCGAGGAGACGTCGAACTCTCCCAGGAGGTGGCCGCAGACGACGGTGATGGACTTTGGAAGGGGCGGAGGAGCGGCGGTGGGAGCGGTGGGAGCGGGAGCGGGAGCGGGAGCGGGAGCAGGGGAAGGAGAGCGCGCGGCGTTGCCGTCGTCGTCGGCGACAGGAGCAGGAGCAGGCTCCGCCGCCTCTTCCCCGCCTGCCGCTGCTGCTGCTGCTGCTGCTGCTGCTGCAGCAGCATCGGAAGCGATGGGATCGGTGGCCTCGGCACCCGCGGCCTCGGCACCAGCGGCCTTCTCGTCGGCTGCCCTTCCCTCCCCCTCTCCCTCCTCTCCCAGAGCCGCGGGCGCGCCGCTCCAGTCGACCGTGACCGCTCCTTCCCCTCCCCCTCCGAGGAGCAGCCACTCCCTGACGCCGTCGTCCTCGTAGACCACCAGGTGCCTGCCCGAGGCTTCGTCGTGGCCCTCGACGCGGGCGTAGTAGAAGCGCGAGTCGCCGTCCCACCAGATACCGACGCGGCATCCCAGGGCGGCGGCACCGGCCATCGCGCGCTTCGCAGAGGAGCGGGCGCGGGCGAGCGCGGCCTCTCCGAGGCGGCGTGACTCGGCCTCTGCGCCGGCCGCCGCGGCCCTCGCCGCCGAAGCCGCGGCGCGCTGCGTCGCCGCGGCGCGCTCGGCCGCGGCCCGCGCGTGCGCAGCCTCGATCGCCGACGGAGCGGCGGGGGCGCCCCTCGGCACGCGGCGGAGGCGGCCCGATCTGGCCTCGAGCCGCAGGTCGTGCCACTCGCGCGCGCCGTCGGCAAAGTACCAGATGCGGCCGTAGCGCGGAAAGCGATGCTTCGGGGACTCTCTCTCTCTCTGCTCGCCCGCTCCCTCTCCCTCCCCGTCCTCTTCCTCCTTCTCCTGCAGGGCGGTGACGACTCCCTCGTACCAGTCCCCGTCGGCGGGCCAGAACACGCGCACGCGGTCGCCCAGCGCCAGGGGGTCCGTCGCCGCGAGCAGCGCCTCGGCGTTGGCCCTTGCGAGTGCCCGCCGGCGCTGCACGTCGCGCTCGCGGTCGCGCTCGGCCTTGATTGCGGCTGCCTCGCGGCGGTGGCGGGCGAGCGCGGCGGCGGCGGCGGCGGCCTCAGCGGCGGCGCTGAACTCCTGGTCGCCGTCGTCGCTGTCGCCGCCGCTCCCCTCGTCTTCGTTCTCCGAGCCGCCGCCTTCGAGGTCGCTGTCGAGGTCAAAGTACTCGCCATCGGAGTCGTCGCCGTTTCCGTCGCTGAAAGAGAGCTCGGAGCGGATGCGGCGGCGGAGCTGGCGGCGGGTGAGGCCCGGGGGAGCTGCTGCTTCTGCTCCTTCATCGCCACCGCCGCCGCCCCCCGCTGCTCTTGCCTCGGCCCCGGCCCCGGCCACGGCCCCGCTCGCACCGGCGCCCGCGGTCAGGAGCGCCCGCGCCAGCACCCCGCGGACGACGCTCCGCGCCGACCTCCGCAGGTGGAGCTGCCAGGCTGCGGCAGCGTCGGCGTTGGCTCCCAACTGCGAGAGGGTGGCGCGGGAGACGCCGCGGGCGGCGAGCCAGTCGAAGACGGAGGTCGGCTCTTTCGTCGGAGGGGGCGGAGCGGGTTCGTTGCCGGTTTCGCCGCCGCTTTCGTCGCCGCCGTGAGCAACAGCAGGAACAACAGCAGCGGCCGCTGCGCCCCCTCCCGCCGCCGCCTCATCCTCCTCAAACACTTTCAGCGAGTGCCTCCACTTCTTCGTCTCCCCTTTCCCGGCCAGGGCCTCGAACTTGGAGCCCGAGACGGTGCCGCACCAGGGCGCAGTGACCTTCATCGTCCTCAGGCCCAGCACCCCCTTTTTCGCGCCGCAAAAGATGGGGAGCGTCTCGGGCAGCCCCAGTGGCATCGGCAGCAGCTCGGCGCGCGGCGGGCCCCGGAGCATCCTCTCCCTGCGTTCGGCGCGGGCGAGCCTCCTCGCGGCCCTGCCGCGCGCTCGGGCCTCGGCGCGGTCCCTGGAGGCGGCCGCGGCGCGCTCGGCGGCAGCGACCTCCTCAGCAGCGGCGGCCTCGGCGTCCGCAGCGGCGGCCGCGGCCTCGGCCTCGGCGGCTCGCACCGCCGCGGCGGAGGCCTTGCCCTCCTCGGAGTCGTCGTCATCGACGCCAGCGGCTATTCCTATCTCGGCGCCGAAGTCGACAGGGAGGGCGTCCCCGCCGCCGTCGTCGCCGTCGTTGTCGTTGTCGTTCTTGGTGTCTTCTGCATCTCCTCCTCCTTCCTTCACCGCCGCCGTGTCGGCCCCTTCGCCGCCGTTCTCTCCGGCTTCGGCTTCGGCCTCGGAGAGCTCCTCGGGGGTCGGGGGCGGGGGAAGGGGGATCCAGAACCCGGAAGCGCTCGTACATCCGACACCCGTGCCGTGAGAGACGCGGGAGAGTGGCGGAACGACAACGGGACAACAGGCAGAAGCGTTACTCCCGTTTCCGTTTCCGTTTCCGCCGCCACTGCCGCCGCCACTACCGCTCACCAACAGCGGCGTCAGCCGCGCGGCGCCCGCGGGGGCCCGCGGGCGCGGCACCCTCGACGGACGAGGGTACGGCTGCCCGTTCCAGAGTCCCACGCCGTCATCTCCGAGCCTCTCTCTGTCCGCCTCGGAGAGGAACAGCAGGGAGGCCTCTGCGGAGAGGGAGCAGGGGCGGCGCGGCTGCTGCGGCGTTGTCGGAGGCGCCGCCGACGCGGCCGCGTCGGCGGCGGCGGGTCCCTCCAACAGGTCGCCGGAGGCGGCATGAGCGAAAGCCGCCTCCGAGGGATCGATCTTGGCGTCGCCTCCGTCGCCGGCGGCGGCGGTAACAGCAGCGGCGGCGGGCTCAGAACCAGCAGCAGCGACAGCGTCGGAAGCCGGCGGCGGCAGCGGCGCCTCCTTGACTTTTTCTTCCTCCTCTTCCTCCACTTCTTCCTCGTCGTCCGAGGGCTGCCACCCGACGAGCTCCGGCACCATCAGCCCCGCCACCCCGGCCTCCTCCGGAGCAGAGGCGCCCTCGTTCCCTCCGCCCCCGCCGCCTTTTGCCTTCTGCAGCTGCTGCGCGCGGCGGTGGGGGGGGGCGTGCCTCGCGCAGAGGCAGACGAGCTCGATCGGCGCGCTGTCGGCTGCGGCCGCGGCAGCGGCTGCGGCAGCGGCGGCAGCCGAGCGCTCCCCGGGCCCCGCCATCGTCCCTCCCGCTCCCCCTCCGCCTCCGCCTCCGCCTCCGCCCCCGCCTCCGCCGATGAGGACGACGCCGGCGGCGTTGTGCGCTGCGTCGTTGGCCTCGAAGTACAGGCCCGCGGCGCGGCCGCACAGCGGATGGAACCAGGTCTGGCACTCGCGGCACTTGACGCCCGCGCCCGCGCCTCCTCCTCCTCCGCCGCCCCCTCCTCCGCCGCCGCCGCGCCTGCACACGCAGCACCGCTGTTCCCACCGCTCCCTCCGCACGCGTTCGACCCCCCTGATGGGCTCCATGCGCGCCGAGTCCCGGATCGAGAGCTCCGGGAGCCACTGGGTGCACGCCACGTGGCACCAGATCGTCGTCGTCGCCGCGGTAGCGGCCGGGGCCGGGAACGCGATCGCCGCGGAAGCGGCAGCGGAGGCACCGGTGTCGTCGGCCTCAAACGCGCCGCGCCCCTCCCCCCTTCGCCCTCTCGTTCTCGCTCTTTCTCCCTCGGCGGCGACGGCCAGCAGAGCGGCCTCGATCTTCCTCGCGACGGGGTCCGGGACGGCGACCGCCGCCGGCTTGAGGGCTCCGCCGGAGACGGGGCAGAGGCAGCACCGCGGGCGAGGGCGCACGGGCGCGGGGACGGCGAGAGGGATATCAGAAGAAGAGGAAGTGATCATGGGAGAAGAAGGGGGAGGAGCATCGGGCAGCAGCAGCTGGCCGTCGGTCTGCTGCTCGACAGCCCGCGCCGCCGCCGCCGCCGCCTCGTCGGCCGCTCTCACCGTTGCAGCGGCGGACTCGGAGGCCCTGCGCGCGTCCTCGGCCGCCGCCGCGCCCCACACCTCGCAGACCCTGCAGACCCAGGGAGGCTCTCCGGGTCCAGGGACCGCGGAAACGCCGTAGCAGCTCTGGTGGACCGCCAGCTGGCACCCGCCGCAGCTGACGAGCTGATCGAGGTCGAAGTCGACGTCGAGGTCGCAGACGGCGCAGCGGTCGCCCGCCCAGTGGGCCTGCAAGGGTTTCGAAGGAGGGGTCCCTCCTTCCTCTTCGAGCGGAAGTAGCGACGCGGTCAGGTGCCTCAGCCAGGGCGCGGTTGCGGCGGCTGCCTCGATGGCGGCGGCCGCGGCGGCGACGGCTGTGGCAGCGTCGGGGAACGAGAGCGTTTTGCCATAGCCTTTGCCGCCGCTTCCGTCTTCGCCGTCGCCCTCCTTCTTCTTGGTTGCCTTTTGCTTCTTCTTCTTCGGCGGCTGCGCATCAGCGGCTTCAGCAGCGGCAGCAGAAGGAGAAGGAGCGGCAGCGGCAGCAGCAGCAGCAGCAGAGGCAGCGAGAGCAGCGGCGTTGGCGGCGGCGAGCGCGTCGGCCGCGGCCTTCATCCCTCGCTCGACTGCCCCGCGGGGAAGGAAGCTCTCGACGGGTTTCGGCGCGGCGCGGTTGCTGGTGGTGAAAGCCGGGGCAGCAGCCAAGGCGGCAGCGGGAGCGAGAGCGCCCTCGGAGATCGCCCCGCCCTCTCCCAGCACCACGATGCCGTCGAGGAGGCTGAGCTCGAGCGGACGCAGAGCAGCGGCGGGAGGCCCCTTCGAGTCCCCTCCTCCGGCGGCGGCAGCAGCAGCAGCCTTCTCCTTTTCGCCCTTCTTGACCTTCTGCTTCTTCCTCGCGGGGTTTTCGCCGCCGCCTGCGTCCGACCCGCCGCCAGCTCCGCCCCCTCCTCCGCCCCCTCCTCCGCTTGCCCCGCCTTTCCGGTGCGACCGCGGCACGTCCAGCCCGCGGAGGTGCAGCCACTTCCCGATGGACATCGGGTGCGCCGCCCCGGCCGGGACCTCCGGCGCCGCTCCCGGCGCGACCTTGATCGTCGCCTTCCACTTCTTGGCGGCGCCCGAGCCGCAGTGCGCCTCGAAGGCCGTCGTCGAGAAATCGGCGGCCTGCGGGGGCGGCGGCGGCGGGAGGGGGACGGCGGCGACGGGAGGAGGAGGCGGAGAAGCATCGTTAGCAGCGTCGGCCAGAGGAGGCGGAGGCGGAGGCGGCCGCGGCGTCGGCTGCACCACGACCGCCGGCGAGAACGACGCCGGCACGGGCTCGCCCCGCCGCAGCGCCGAGCAGCCCTCGCAGAGGCAGGCCACCGTCATTGTCGCCGGCCTGAAGAGCCCTCTCCCTTCCTTGGCGCAGACGACGGGGACCTCTGAGAGGCCGCCGCCGCCGTCGGCGGCGATCGACGGGATCAGGTGTCCGAGCTCGGCGCTCCCCCCGTTCCCTTCTTCGGCGCCCTCGCCGTCCTCGCTGGTGTCGTCCTCGTCGCCTCCGTCGTCGTTTTCGGTGCTGCGCTCCCCAGAGGCGGAAGAGAGCGAGGGGAGGACGACGGCCGGGGGAGCCGCCGCGGCGGCTGCCGCGGCCTCTGCTCCCGCGGGCGGGGACATCAGCGAGAGCTCCTCTGCAATGAGCGCGTCTCCGTCGTCGTCATCGTCGTCGACGTCGAGCCCCGCGCCGCCGATGCCGCCGCTTTCGTCTTCGTCGTCGAGGAGCGACGGAAGGAAGATGTCGACCTCATCCTCTTCAACCGGAGGCGAAGGAGGCGGGGGAGGAACGGCAGAAGCGGCAGCAGCAGCAGCAGCAGCAGCTCCGGCGTTGTCTTCGCCGTTGCCGCCGCTGGTCCCGCCGTCGTCGCCCTCGCCGCCGTCGCCAGAGAGGGCGGGGAGCAGCAGGCACCCGAGAGAGTCCGCCGCGGGCGTCGGGATGGAAGAAGGGGCCGTGCCTCCGTTGATGTCAAGCGGCGGCGGAGCAGCAGAGATCTCCCTGGCCTTTTTCGCCTCCTTCTTCTTCTTCCCTCCCGCCCCAGCCCCACCGCCGCCTTCCGTCTTCCGCTTCCTCGCCGCGGCGGCATCCTCGAGCTGCCTCTTCCGCAGCTCCAGCGCGGCCTCCGCGGCCTCCCTCGCGGCGGCCTCGCCCACGGGCCTCCCCTCGGCGTCGATCACGCCGGCGGCGGCCGCGGCCGTCCTCGCGGCGAGGTAGCGGGCCTGCACCGCCCGGAAGGCCCCGCGCTGCCGCGCGGCGCGCTCGGCCTCGACCCTGGCCGCGGCCGCGAACGGCGCCCGGTCCTCGGCGGTCGAGGCCCTCCACGCCCCGGCGACGGCGCGCAGCGCGTCGCGGAAGTCGCCGCCCGCGGCGAGCGCGGCGGCGCCGACCGTCCCGTGCGCGGCGGCGCTGAACAGGTTGTACGCCGACCGCGCGCGCTTCGGGGCCGCCGCCCTCAGGGCCGCCTCCGCCGCGGCCAGCGCCGTCACCAGGCCGGCCGACCCGGCCGCGCGCCTGCACGCGGGGCACGCGTAGTGACAGCGCGCCCCCTCCCTCGCCGCCCGCGGCGCCTCGCGCGGGTCGCACCGGAAGTGCACCCACAGCTGGCAGCCGTCGCAGCAGACCATGTCGCGGTCGCCGGCGTGCCACGCGGCCTGGCAGCAGGGGCAGAAGTGGCCGGCGCGGGCGAGGCCCTGGCAGGTGTCGCACCGCCCCGGGGCGGGGCCGCGGGGCCCCCCGCGGCGGAGGAAGAGCAGGGCGGCCGGGGTGATGGTCTCGGAGGAGGGGGGGGCGCCGGGGGCGGTGCAAGCGCTCGAGGCGTTTGCTGCCGCCGCTGCTGCTGCTGCGGCGGCGGCGGCGGCGGCCGCGGCGGCGCCGGCCTGCGAGGAAGGCCCCGACGCCGCCTTGAACGCCCTGACCTCTGCCTCGGTCAGCGCGCTGCCGCAGGACGAGCACGGAGGCCCCGAGAACGCGCCTCTGGACCTGGCCAGCGCCTCAGAGGCCTGTCGGGCGAGCGCGAGGGCCTCTGCGGGCGTCGTGTCGGCCGTTCCCGCCTCGAGCGCGAGAGCTTCCTCGATCGCCGAGCGCAGCGCGTCGACGCTCTCCTCGAAGGAGTCGTCGGGGTCGTCCTCTTCTGGTTCTTCTTCCTCTTCAGCAGCAGCGGCAGAAGAAGCAGCAGCAGCAGCGACAGCAGCAGCAGCGACAGCAGCCCCGGAAGGAGCAGATTTCTTCTCCGGCTTCTTCGGCTTCTTCTTCTTCCGCTTTTTCGAAGAGGAGCCCTTCCCGCTGCGCGGCAGCGTCGGCAGGGGAGGGAGCCCCTCGTCGATGTGCCGCATGTCGGAATCCGGAGCCCACGCGAAGTCGCGCAGGGGAGACTGGAAGGGTTTTTGTTTTGAGAGAGGGAAGAAGGGGGAGCGTGAGTGTGAGAGGAAGAGGAGGGACGGTCGCGGAGGAGGGAGAGGGAACGAGAGAAAGGAGAAAGAGGGGAAAAAGTTCTCACCTTCGCTCCGCCGCCGCCGCCGCTCCCCGAGGGGCCGAGCAGCATCACGCAGTGGCACGCCGCCTTCATCCCCCTGCGGACCTCGTCGGGAGCCTCCCTCGGGTCGACGATGACGCCCTGACAGGTGGTTTGGTGACCGGGAATTCGGGTGCGGGTGCGGGAAGAGGGAACGGGTGAGAAAGGGGGAGGGGGGGAGAGGGGCGAGACAAGAAGGTCGACAACGAGAGAGGGACGACGAGAGAGGGACGACGAACTGGGGATTTTTTTATTTTTTTTTGCATTCGCCCTTTTTCACGGAACTAGAGCTCCTCCACTCACCGGCCACAGCAGCCCCGTCCTCCGCGGGTTGGGGCACACCACCATGTCCCCCGTCTGGAACGCAGGGAGCATGAGGACGTCGTCTTCTTCCTCTTTTTCTTCTTGTTGTTGGCCAGCAGCAGCGTCGGCATCGGAGACGCCACCGTGAATTGCTTCTGCCGGCGCATCATTCGGCACGCCGTCGATGGCCTCCGGCGGCTCCTGGGCCCCGAGCGCGACCGGAGCAGCTTCTTTTAGGGCGCTCGACATCGGACGAGAAGGAGCGAGGATTCGATGGTCCGCCGCCGCTGTTCTCGCCCCGGGGCGCGAATGCCAGAGAGAACAGGTGCGAGAAAAATGATAGAGGAGAGGTTTCGCTCTTGCTTCTGAAGTTCTCAAGCCGTCGGCCTTCATCAGTTCACGCGCTCCTTCCTCCTCGAGGCAAAAGAAGAAGAAGAAGAAGAAGAACAGGAAAAACACTTTGACCAGCCACCTCAGAAGAAACTCCGCCTGCTTTTCATCTAGTGGAATACCAGCAGCAACAGAGAATCCTTGAGCCCGTCGTAGCCATGGGCATCAGCTTCCGCAAGATCCTCGACAGCCTCTTTGGCACGAGAGAAATGAGGGTGAGAGGGCACGATCGATCGATCGAGTGAATGAGAGACAGCGGCGACATCGCGAGTGCCTCCCTTTTGCCACCTATCTCCGTCGCTCTGTGGATGCGTTTATCGCAACTACGCGCGTCGCGCGTGGATCTTTCAACGCACTGGGACGAAAAGAAGGACGATTTGGGACCTCGGGACAGGGAAAGGCGACAGCGCAAAGGCTGCATCGTCGATTGACCAAAAGGCGAAGGGGAAAAAAAACTCAACCTCAACCTACTCAACCTCTCTCTTCCTGTCCTTCTACTTTCTTCAGGTCGTCATGCTCGGCCTCGACGCTGCAGGCAAGACCACGATCCTCTACAAGCTGCACATCGGCGAGGTGTTGTCTACGGTACCCACTATCGGTAAGAGAGGAAAAAGAGAGGTTTGCTTTTTCGTTTCGTTTTCTTTCTCTCTCTTGCGCGTCTCGACGCCCCGTTCTCACCTCTGGCCCTCTTCCACCACCACCGCCACGACCGCCCGCCTCTCCCACTAGGCTTCAACGTCGAAAAGGTCCAGTACAAAAACGTCATCTTCACCGTCTGGGACGTCGGGGGGCAGGAGAAGCTCCGCCCCCTGTGGAGGCACTACTTCAGCAACACCGACGGCCTCATTTACGTCGTCGACTGCGCCGACCGCGAGCGCGTACAGAAGGCAAGCTCGGAGTTCCGGTCGATCGTCGATGACCCGCTCATGCGCAACGCGGCAGTGCTGATCTTCGCCAACAAGCAGGACCTGCCCGGGGCCATCAGCCCCGCGGCTCTGTGCGAGGCGTTTGGGCTGGGCGAGATGCGCGGGCGGCGGTGGCACGTGCAGGGGGCGGTGGCCACGAAGGGCGAGGGGCTCTACGAGGGGCTCGACTGGCTCGCCGCTGCGCTGCGGTCGATGCAGGCCGGAAAGCCCTTGGCGTCGCCGCAGCGGTAGGAGGAGTGGATGGGAGAGAGAGAGGAGAGAGAAGAGACAGAGAGACGTTTTCTTTTCCCCCCCTTTTCATCAGTAAACAGAAAAAATATCAAAAAAGCACTTGACACAAATAAAACTCGCTTTTTTTTTCTCTGTCTCTCTCTTTCATTTCATATTATTTATAATTTCTCTCTTAAAGGGAGCCGAGTTTGCTGGATCTGATGGAGCGAAAAAAAGAAAGGGGAACGAGGAAAGGGGGAACTTAAGGGAAAAGAGTTGAGAAGCAGAAGTCATCGCCGGTGTTTTTCCCTTTCAAGCGTTGGCGGTGGCGGCGCCTCCGCCGCCTCCTCTGTTGGCCGCCTGCGCCTCGTCGACCACCATGTCCGCCTCCTCGAGCTGCCTCTGCTGCTGCTGCTGCTGCTGCTTTTGCTGCTGCTGCTACTGCTTCGTCCCGGAAGATTCCGCCCCGTCCGCCGCCGCCGCGGCCGCGGCCGCCGCCGCCTCCCCCTCGGCCCTCTTCGCCGACTCCAGCGCCGCCGCGGCCTCGCCCAGCAGCCGCGCCACCTGCGCCGCAATCGGCACCGAGTCCGCGCACGCCAGCGCGACGCCCTCGAAGGCCACGCTGGCGCTGAGCACCGCGGTCTCCTCGAGGAGGCGCCCGGACTGGCTGAGCATCTCCTCGAGCTGGGCCTCGAGGCGGAAGGCGGTGAGCGCGGTCGAGGCGTTGTTGGTCACGGCTGCTGCTGTGGCGGCGGCGGAGGCGGCGGCAGCGGGGTCGGCGCTGGCGGCGGCGTCGACGACTGCGGGAGACGGCGGGGGCGCGTTGGGGACTTGCTGGGAAGCATGCTGCTGCTGCTGCTGCTGCTGCTTCTGCTGGGACAGAGGCTGCTGCGGCGGCGGCGGGTGCGGCTGCGGCCCTTCCGTCATCTCCTCGTCGAGCCCGTTTGCGGCGGCGGTGGCGAAGGCAGGCGCAGGCGCAGGCTGCGAAGCCGCGGCAGCGTCAGCAGCAGCAGCGGCAGCAAAGTCTAAGTCCTCGTTCGCCGTCGAGGGGGCCACGGCATCGGCGGCGGCAGTTGGAGCAGCAGCCGCAGCGCCGCCGGCGTCGTTTTCGACGCCGCCGGTGGCCTCCAAAACCTGCGCGCTCCCTCCATCTCCACCGGCGCGCCTGGCCACCTCGGAAGCCCTCGGCACGCCCTTAGGACGCCCTCCCTTGTCCTCCAGGGCAGCGGGAGCCGCGTCCGAGGCGGGCGGCGGGGGCGGCGGGGGCGCAAAAGCGGCAGCGTTCGCGTCCGCGTTCGCGTTGGACTCTTCTTCCTCTTCTTCCTCTTCTTCGCCATGCATCTCCTCGTCGCGCGCCACCGCCGCGTTGCCCGCGCCGGCGGCCGAGGCCGCGACATCGGACGGCAGCGGCAGCGGCGGGCGCGGAGGCAGAGACGCGGCGAGGACGGCCGCGGCCGCGGCGGAGGCGCCGACGTCGACCTGCTCCTTGCGGTTGGCTGCGGTGTTCTCGCTCTCGTCACCACTCTCCTTCTTTCCCTCGTTGGCAGCGCCAGCGCCGGCAGCCGCAGCCGCAGCGGGCGCCGCTACATTCTCTTCCTCGTCATCGCTGACGGCGTACGAGGAGAAGAGCTCCTCCATGTTTTTCTTCAGGAAATCCATGGTGCTTTTTCTTTTTCTTTTTTTGCGAAGGAGAAAGAAACAGAGAGCACGAGAGAAGTCGAAAAAAGAAGAAAAATGAGCAAAAATCGACCTCTTCCTCTTCCTCCTAAAAAACCTTCACTCGCAATCTCTACAATGCGTCTCTCCTTCTTCTTCCTCTTTCTCATCCTCATCTTCCTCGACGTCGCTACCGCTCTTCCCCCCGTCCTCAACGGGGTCGATTGGCAGCTCCTCGTCAAACCCGCCCAGCTCCCCCGCGACCGCCCCGCTCGACGTCATCAGCAGGAACTCGTTGCCGAGCTTGTTCCTGTGCTGCGGCCTCCACTTGACAGGAAGGAGGCCCAGGTACGCCGAGGCTCGGTGCCTCTGGACGGCGCCGCTGAGGAGGACGAAGACCGGCGGCGGAGTGGAGGAGGAAGGGGCTCGTTCCTCGTCGTCAGCGCTGCCGCCGCTCCCTCCCGCCTCGCCGCCCTCCTTCTCCTTCTCGCCAACGACGGCTCCGCCACCACCACCTTGAGCTCCAGCTCCCAGCAGCCGCATCGTCACCGCCGTCTTCTTCAGGCACTCGGCCGAAAGGTAAGGCGGGTCCGCGACCACGGCGTCGAACGCGCCGACGAGCGCCGCCTCGACCCCGCGCGGCCTCCTGTAGTCGTAGTGACTAAAGCCCCCTCCTAGTCTCGCGAACCGGTCGTCGAACTCGAAGAGGTGCGCGTCGGCCGCCTCGAGGAACTCCGGGGAGGCGCGGAGGGCGCGGAAGAGGGAAGGGCAGGCGACGCAGGCTATCCGGGGGAGGCGGCGGCAACGAGGAGAGGTCGTCGAGGGAGCAGCAGCAGCAGCAGCAGCAGCAGCAGCCCCCTCTAGACGTCGACCTCTCCTCTCGGCTTCTTCTGCGTCGCAGCACACGAGCTCCACCCTCGCCTCGGCCGCCTTGATCACGGCCGCGGCGACGCTCTCGGCCGTCTCTTCCGTGTACCAGAACTGCGAGAGGCCCCAGTCCTCGCTGAAGAGGCCCTCGACGTCGTCGCCGTCGCCGCGGGCGGCGGCCTTGGCACTTGCTGCTTCTGCTTCGGCGAGGAACTCGCGGAGGGCGGCCGCAGTGGCGCCCGTGAGCACGGGGACGCCGTCGTCGTCGTCGTCGTCGGAATCGGGCTGAGGCTGCACCATCGCGTGCCAAGTCCCCGATTCGACAACGGCCAATCGGAAAGCTAGCTGGTTTTTTTCGGCGGAAAAATGGTGCCGAAACTTTTGCTCTCGATCACCTCTGCACACAAAATCGAGAAAAGCGACCCCGATCGAGAAAAGCGACCCCAGGTACGTTGTCCCTCCCACATCGAATTCGTGTCTGTGTAGCGCCTCTCTTCTCCCGCTTCTCCCGCTTCTCTCTAGCCCAGCATGAGAGGCCAGGGAGCTCCGGGAATGGCGTGCAGTAGAAATAAGAATGAGGCGCGCGCGGCTGCAAAGGGCCGGCTCGGAGGACTCGTGCTCGATGGCTCGGCGGCTGCGCGAGCGGCGCTGCTTCCGGAGGCATCTTTTTCCAATGCATTCTTTCTTTCCCCAGACCCCGCTTCCGCTCACGTTTTCCGTTCCAGTTCAACTCACATAACGACAGCTCAGATCGAGACACCTGTTCCTGGCATCTTTCCAGACCCGCCTCGCGCTGCTTCGTATCGAAACCCTCTGCGATCGATCTAAGCGAACGACGACCGACCGACGCTCTCCCGTCGTCCTTCCCTCTTCCCCTACTTCCCACCGCCCCCAGCTCAACAAAATGTCCGTCGCCGGCATCGACGTCGGGGACGCCTGCTCCTGCATCGCCGTCGCCCGCAAGCGCGGCGTCGACGTCCTTCTCAACAAAGAGTCCAAGCGCGAGACGCCCACGCTGGTGGCCTTTGGCCCCAAGACGCGCGCCCTGGGCACCGACGCCGTCGGCTCGCTGACCGTCAACCCCAAGAACACCGTCTCCGGCCTCAAGAGGCTGCTGGGCGCGCGGTGGGGCTCCCCGGCCCTAGAGTCAGAGCTCCCGCGGCTTCCGTTCGAGGTCGTAGCCGACCCTGCGGGGTCCGGCGGCGTCGCCGTTCGCGTCGAGTACCTGGGAGAGCAGAAACTCTTCACCCCGGAGCAGCTGCTCGCGATGGTCATCGTCGACCAGAAGGCCGTCGCCGCCGCCGACGGCTCGCCCGTCACCGACTGCGTGATGACCGTGCCCGTCTACTGGACTCAGGCGCAGCGCGAGGCCGCGCTGGCTGCGGCGGACATCGCGGGAGTCTCCTGCCTGCGCCTGCTGCACGAGACGACGGCGGCGGCGCTCGCGTATGGGATCTACAAGACCGACCTGCCCGAAGGAGGGGAGGACTCGGCGCCCATCAACGTCGCGTTCGTCGACGCCGGTGCGTCTTCGTTCCAGGTCTCTATCGTCGCGTTCAAAAAGGGGCAACTGAAGGTCCTGGCGCACACCTGGGACGCGGACCTGGGAGGCCGCAACTTTGACGACGTGCTCTTTGACCACTGGGCGAAGGAGTTTGGCGCCAAGCACAAGATCGACGTCAAGTCGTCCGCTCGCGGGTCGTTCAGGCTCAGGCTCAGCTGCGAGAAGCAGAAGAAGCTCTTGTCGTCGATCCCGGAGGCTCCCATCACCTGCGAGGGGCTCGCGCCGGAGGTCGACGCGTCCGGCGTGTTGTCGCGTGACGCGTTCCAGGATCTCGCCGCGCCGCTGCTCGCGAGGTTCAAGGCGCCGCTCGAGGCCGCCCTGCTGCAGTCGAAGCTGTCGACGACGGACATCTTCTCGGTCGAGGTCGTCGGCGGCGCGTCTCGCATGCCGAGCCTGCTCGAGACCGTCGCCGAGGTGTTCGGCAAGCAGCCCTCGAGGACGCTCAACGCCAAGGAGTGCGTGGCCCGTGGCGCCGCGCTCTGCTGCGCGATGCTCTCCCCGATCTTCCGCGTGCGCGACTTTGACGTCGACGACGTGTTCCCCTACGGCATCGAGTTCTCGTGGCCGAAGGAGCCCGCCGCCGGGGCCAAGAAGAACGCACCCGTCGAGCGCGCGACGTCGGTGCTCTTCGAAAAGGGGACCTGGCTGGGCTCGGCCAAGATGCTGACGTTCGTGCGGGACGCCACGATCGATGTCGACGCGGCGTACACCGACGACTCGCCGCTCCCGACCGGCGCCGACACGAGCGTGGGCTCCTGGACCGTGGGGCCTCCCCTGACGACGCCGCTGCGCCCCAAGGGCACCAAGGCCAAGCTCAAGGCGAAGGTGAAGCTGACCGCGCACGGCACCGTCTCGATCGACTATGTCCAGCAGATCGAGGAGGAGAGCTACGAGGAAAAGGTGAAAGTCAAAAAGGGGAGCAAGGCGGCGCTGGCTGCGGAGGCCAACGGAGGGGAGTGCGCTGCGGCCCCTGCGGAGATGGCCGTGGACGGCGAGACGACGGTCGAGGAGGACGGGACGGGAGCTGCGGCGGCGGCGGCAATGGACTCGGAGGGCCCCGGCACCGCGGAGGCCGACGGCGGCGCCGCGGCGGACGCGGAGGCGGAGGAGCAGGAGATCACCGTCACCAAGACGCGCACCAAGAAGCACACCGTCGCCTTTGACCGACGCCTCCAGCGCTACTCGCAGAAGCGTATGACCGACCTCTGCGAGGCCGAGCTCCAGATGGCGCTGGCCACCAAGCAGCAGGAAGAGACGAACGAGCGCAAGAACGCGCTCGAGGCGTTCATCTTCTCGACGCGGTCGGCGCTCTCCGAGGACTCTGCCGGATCCCTGGGCAAGCACGCCTCGGACAAGGAGAAGGAAAACCTGTCGAAGGCACTGGAGGCCGCAGAGGACTGGCTCTACGACGACGGCGAGGACGCCGCGAGGTCCGCGTACGTCTCGAAGCTCGACGACCTCAGGGCGCTCGCCGCGCCGGCACAGGCGCGCGCGCGCAACGCGGCCGCGCTTCCAGGGGCCTCCGCGGGCCTCGAGGCCCTGGCGCGCAACCTCGTCATCGCGTCCGCTCCCGACAAGGCGCACGAAGGGTGCGACGCCGGCGACCTCGCGAAAGTGAAGTCTGAGGCTGAGGCCGCGCTCGCGTGGCTCGCCGAGAAGAAGGCGCTGGCCGCCAAGGCGGCGCCGGCCGATGAGCCGCCGCTGCTCGCAGACGAGGTCGACCGGAAGAAGGCGACCCTGCAGCGGTTTTCTGAGCCGCTGATGGCGGCCAAGGCCGCTCCTGCTCCTGCTGCGCCGGAGCCTGCAGCGGAGGAGAAGGCCGCCGGCGAGGAGGCGCCGATGCAGGAGGAGGCGGACCTGTCCGCGCCGGTCGAGGGCGAGGCGACGATGGCCGAGCTCGAGTAGAAGAGGAGTCTTTTTTTGCTCTCCCTTGATTCTTCGGGCTTTGATTTGTTTTGCGTTTTTACTTCTTTTCGGGAGAGAGAGAGAGAGAGAGAGAGAGAAAGAGTATGATTTGAGAAGGAGAAAGGGGAAGAGAGAGAGAGAGAGCGTGCTCGTGTTGTTCCGCAGCGTTGGATGAAAAAGAGAGAGGAGAAGGAGAGAGATAGAGAAAAATGAGGGAGCAAAAAGAAAAAAAAAATGTCATCAGGCGCCCTAGTAAACCGAAAAACCGCATTTTTAGAAAACAATTTGATCTCTTCGTGGGTAGGTGGTTGTTTCTCGCCTCGGAACGCGGGAGCGCAGCGAGAAAAGATAGAGAGAGCGAGAGAAGAAAATAGAAACAAAGTAATGAGGTCGTGATTTTACAAAACGGAAAACCCAGGTCTCTCCCTCTCTCCTCGAAGCTCTCTCTCGCTCTCGAGACTACCAGCACCTTCCCCCTCCGACTAGAACCCGCGCTCCCTCCTCGCCATGACCCACCGCATGTGCGCCTTGAACCTCCTCGCGGCGAGCCTGCGCGCCGAGGCCTTGGCCTCGACGACGCGCCTGATGGCGGGCCGGGTGAAGACCCTGTCGGCGCGCCACGCGGTGAGGACGTCGTCCGCCTGGCAGACGCGGTTGACGTCGCGGAGGGCGCGGTCGATCTTGTTGTTGTTGGTGGTGGTGGTGGTGGTCGTGGTGGCGGTGGTGGCGGGTTAGTTTGGAGCGGGGCTGGAGGTGAGGGAGGTCGGGGTTGAAAGTGGGTCGATCGCGGCGACAGCGGGCAGCCAAGTCGAATCGTCGATCGTTCTCCTCGCCCGCGGGCTCCTCCCTTTGCTCCTTCTTCTCTTTTTTTGAGCACGATCCGAATGCTCACCTGGTTGCGGTTGACAGGGACGCGAATGCCTGGGTTTGCGAACGATCGAGCGCCCGCAGCCGCGCCGAGGCCGTGAGCCGCTGAAGCCGCATACGAGGTGGAGGCCGTCGATGAAGCAGCAGCAGCAGTGGCAGCGGCAGCGGAAGAGGAGCGGATCGCTGAAGACGACGTCGACGTCGGTGCCGTGAGCGAGGCGGCGAGCCTGCCGGCCAGCGCCGCGAGGCGTGATCGGGGAGACATTTCGGGCTGCTGCGAAATTGAAAAAGTGTGTTTTCCCTTTTTTTTCGTTTCTCGACTCCAGCTCGTCGCTCTTCGCCATTGTTCCCTGTTTTTTCCCTTCTCCCTGCCATTTTCTCTCTGTCCCTCTGTTTCGCTCGCTCTCTCTTTTCTCTGAGAGGCGTGCAGGGAGCCCACGAGATACCACACGCTTTACACACAGTCAGAGAGAGAGAACATAGCTCTCCCTTGCTCGAAAATGGTGGCGGGAACGGCGGGAGTCGTCGCTCGGACGACAGCGGCACCGTCGGCGTCGACAAACTCGACAGCAGACAAAAGATGCCCTGGCCTCGGCGTCCCCCGCCTGCCTCTTCGCCCCTGTCCTGCACTCCTGCGGGCGCGCGTATCGGTCTCTGCCGCGATGGTACGTTGCACTCACAGTCGGCCCCGATTCGACGAGCGAGCGAGACGCCGAGGTCGTTCGAAGCATGCATCGTCAGCGAATCGAGGAGCGGAAAAAAGCATCCAATTTTCCCGACGACAAAACGCCGAGACGCGAGTGGGGAACCCTTCCCTCCGTCTCCTCCCTCTTTCCTCGCTCCTCCTCTCTTTGCTATCCGGCGCGCTGAAAAAATCTCTCCTTCCTGCTCGTAATTCCGAAACTCAAATCCAAAAACGACAGAACGCCGCGCAGACAGGGAGTGATGACGTGTCTGCGCCGTCGTCATCGCTGCCGTCGCCGTCCGCTTCTTCTTCTTCTCCCGATGCCTCCTCGTCTTCGCGCGCCCCGCGCCGCGACTGGCGTCCCAACGCGTTCCAGAAAAATGACGACGAGCTGCATACGTGAGTGGTTTGCAGAGAGAGAGAGAGAGGGAGAGGGAGAGAGCAGATAGGGAGAGAGGGAGAGAAAGAGAGACAGAGAACTAGAAAGACAGAACCAGGAGGAGCAAAGAGCCATGCACGGAAAGAAACGAAAACGGACTTGACAACGAACATCGATGCACCAAAAAACCCCGAACCCAAAAACCACAGCCTGCTCAACTCCATTAGCCCGATCGAGCGCGGCAGCGTGCTCCTCGCCAGGGCCCCCGCTCTGCCTATGGCGGACAGGAGAATGCAGGGAGCAGAAGAAGAGGAGGAACTGGAGCGAGCCTCTTCCCGCTGCGCGTCGTCCTCGGCCGCGACGACTTCGTTCGCTCCTCCCCTGCCGCTTCCCCCCTCCTCTCCTCTTCCGGCGGCCACCTCCGCCCCGCCGGGGGTCTCCTCCAGGCCCCGCTCCCCTCCTCCCGAGGCCTACGGCTCGTCCCCTCTGTGGACCCCGCACCCGCTCTCGGACGAGGGCGACGACGAGGAAGGCGACGGGAGCGTCGCCGCTGCCCCGCGTGCCGGGGACGACGACGACGGGAGCAAAGAAGGCGGCGACGAGGGCGAGGGACGGCGCTCGCCGGGCCCCTCCGCGACGGCGGCCCCGACCCCGTCGCCCGGACCCGTCCCTCCGCCGTCGCCGTCGGGGGGGGACGGCCCGCCCCGCCCGGCGAGGGCGACGCCGCCCCCGAGCACGACGACGCCGGTCTACGTGATGCTGCCGCTCGACACCGTCTGGCTTCCCGACGACCCCGAGGCCGGGGGCGCGCTGCTGACTCGGGGAGCGGCCCTGGAGGCCGCTCTCCGGGCCCTGGCCGCGGCGGGCGTCACCGGCGTCGCGGTCGACGTCTGGTGGGGCATCGCCGAGGCTGCTGGCCCCGGGAAGTACGACTTTGACGCCTACGCGCGGCTGTTTGCCGCCGCCGCGGCCGCGGGTCTAAAAGTTTCGGCGACGATGTCCTTCCACGCGGCGGGGGGAAACGTCGGAGACACCTGCACGGTCCCTCTCCCCCCGTGGGTGCTGGCCGCGGGCGAGGAAGAGCCGGACATGTTTTACACGGACGCGGCCGGCCACAGGAACAGGGAGTGCCTGAGCCTGGGCGCGGACGAGGTCGAGTGCCTCCCCGCCGCGGGGCACGCCGCCGGCGCCGGGGCCGACGCCGGCGCGGCCTCCCGCCCCCCTCCGATGCGCACCCCGGTCCGAGCCTACGCCGACTTCGTCTCGGCCTTCGCGACGCGCTTCCGCTCCGCGCTGGCCGCGGGGACCATCACCGAGGTCACGGTCGGCCTGGGCCCCGCGGGCGAGCTGCGGTACCCGAGCTACCCGGAGGGCGACGGCAGGTGGCGGTTCCCCGGGGTCGGCGCCTTCCAGTGCTACGACGCGCACCTGAAGCGGTCGCTGGCGAGCGCGGCGCTGGAGGCGGGGGAGCCTGCGTGGGGCCACGGGGCGCCGCACGACGCTGGGTGGGTTTGGACGTTTTTTTGTTCGGTTTGAACGCGCAGAAAAAGCTCAATAAGGAAAAAAACGGGGGGGGGGGAAAACTCACTTTCAAAAAAAACAACGCCTCTCACAAAAAAAAACAGCTGGTACAACTCCACCCCCTGGGACGCCCCCTTCTTCGCCGAGCACGGCCGCTGGGACAGTGACTACGGCCGCTTCTTCCTGGAGTGGTACAGCAGCCGCCTCGTCGGGCACGCGGATTTGGTGCTGGGCGCGTGCAGGGAGGCGCTCGACGCCGCCCTCGAGGGGCGCGGCTCCGCCGCTGCCGCTGCCGCTGCTGCTTCCGCCGCCTCTGCTGCTGCTTCCGCTGCATTCTCCTCCTCCGACTCCGACTCCTCTCCCGGCCTCTACGAGAAGATGAGGAGGCGCAGCAGCAGTAGCAGGAGGCCGCTGCACCGCAGGCTGCTCGGGCTCGTCGGCAGAGGGCGCGAGGAGGACAATGACGGCGGCGACGGCCGAGGCGCGGACGCCGCCTGGAGCAGCCTCGGCTGGACCAGCGACAGCGGCGACGACGCCCCCTCGCCCTCCTCGATCCTGGCCCCTTGCCTGCCCCCTTCAGCCGCCCGCTACGGCGGCAGAGGAAGCAGCAGCGGCGGCGGCGACGGCTCGGGGGGAATGCAGCTGCAGCAGAGGAGGAGGAGGCCCAGGCTCGGGGCCAAGCTGGCCGGGGTGCACTGGTGGTACGGGCACCCGTCGCACGCCGCCGAGCTGACGGTACGTTTTTTCTTTTTTCGAATGTGTTTTGTTCACTCCTTCGTCCCTCTTTCCTCTCTTTTCTTTTTTCCCCTCCCTTTCTCATTCTCGATTCGCCCTCTCTCCATTTCCTGCTGATACCAGGCGGGATACTACAACGTCTACCACCGGGACGGGTACCTTCCGCTGCTCGACGTCCTCGCCCTCCACGGCGTGGCCGCCTCGCTGACCTGCGTCGAGATGCGCGACTGCGAGCACCCGCCGCACGCGCACTGCAGGCCGCAGGCTCTGCTGGACCAGGTTGTCGCAGCCGCGGCCGTGGCAGGGAGCGACGACGAATCGGCGCCCCCTTCGCCGCGCAGGAGATCGCCCTCGAGGAGGGGCGTGCCTCTGGCGGGAGAGAACGCGCTCCAGCGGTACGACGACGCCGCCGCGTCGGCGCTTGTCGAGCGCGCCGCGTCGCTGTCGCAGCTGACCTTTTTGAGGATGGGAGACCTCATGTTCGACAACTGGGGCGCGTTCGCGGCGCTGCTCGCGAGGCTGCGTGTCCGCGAGGAGTAAAAGAGAGAGAGGCGGCCCCTCCGACTAACTTTTTGAGACCAGTATTTATTTTCCCTTTTTTTTCAGTTGACGATATCGAAAAAACGTTTCCAATTATTTATTTAGATGTCCCCGCCGCCAGCCCTTTTTCCTTCTCTTCTTGCGTTATCTATCTTCTCTTTATCCCACTTGGGGTCGTTCGAGAAGTGGAGGGGAGGAGAGAGAGAGAGAGAGAGTATTGCGCAGCGAAACGCTTGTTCGAATTTTTTTAATGGAGTAGTGAGAGTGGGAGGGAGAGAAGGCGGGCTTTCTTTTGCGTTAGGAGCAAAATGGAGCTTTATTCTTCTTTCCTCGCCTCGCGCCCCCCAGGTCCCCCAACAACAACAACAACAAAACACATTTTTGATCCCCCCGCTTATCGTGCTGAACTGAAATCCAACCACGCGTCCCCTTCCCACTCCCCCTTTTTTTGTTTCGAAGAAAAAAGAATCCGAAAAAAGCTGTTTTTTTCGTTTTTTTGATCCTCGGCGATAAGAAAAGAAAGAGAAAAAGAAAGAGAAAACTTTGCCGTCATCTCTTCCTCTTTGTAAACACTCAATCACCAAAAAAACACAACAACAAAACAACCGGAATGAGAGCCTCTTCCTCTTCGCATCCGCCGAAAGAAAAGCGGAGACGGGAAGAGAAGATGAAGAAACAAACGGTGTGGATTTTACAGTTTTTTGTTTTCGTTGGAAAACACAAAGAGAGTGACGACGGCGACAAACTCCTGTGTCTCTTTCCCCGTCTCCGACCTCCTCCTTTCCGCTTTCATGTGTCCGGGATCGGCTCCAGGGCCGTGATCGTCACGATCGAGTTGCCGCGGATGACCTGTTGTTTTTTTATTGTATTGAAAGCAAGGAGAGAGAAGGGAAGGAAAAGAGTGAGTTTTCTTTCCGGCTCTTTGTCGAGGTCGAGGTCGAGGTCGAAAGAAAAGAAAAACAAAACCCTTCTCAAACTCACCACCATCCCGATGTCCTGCTTCATCCTGTCGTCGACGGCGCCATCGAGCACTATGTTCATGAACTGGTCGAAGCCGCGGAGTGTGCCCGTGACGGCGCGGTTGGCGTTGAGGGCGACTGCGGTGAGTTTTTTTTTAGAGGAGTGTTTTTTGAGTTGAGTTTTTTTCGTCGACTGATCGACCGAACGGTTCGACGCTCGTTTCGAGTCTTTTGGAGCTTGCTTGGTTGCAATTCGATCGGTGAGCGCAAGTGCGAGATTGCAATTGCGTTGTTGATCAGATTCGAATGCGAGAGAGAGAGAAGCAGAGAGAGAAAGAGAGAGCGAAAAAACGAGATCATCAACGCCGCCTCCTGCTGCCGCCGGCAATCCCCCCCGCATCATCAATCGCTCTCTCCTCCTTGTTTGCCTTCCATCGAGCGAAGCGACGTACCTGACAGTTTCTTGTCCATGAGCTTCTTGAGCTCCGGGGGCTGGACTTTCGACATCGCGGTTTAGTTGAAGGGAGAGAAACGAACGTTTTTTTCCTTCTCTCTTTCTCTCGTCGTCGTCTTCTTTTTTCGGAGGGAGGCGATGAACACTGGAAAGAAAAAAAACGCAGATTTTCTTTCTCTTCTGCAGCTCATTTTTCTTCGTCTTGGTGCGAGCAAAACCCCAACGATACGCGCGTTCTCGGCGTGTCGTCCGCCTTGACGGTGCTCTCTTCTCACTCTTTCTCCCTCCCGGGAGCTAGCTCGCATTCAAGCAGCTCCATCCCATGCGCCTCCCGTCCGGGCGACGGCAGGAGAAGAGGGATGGCGACGGAGGAACGACAACTGACTCGCCTTCCCCTCGATTCTTCGGCGTTGCCGCACCGTTATCTTCCTCCGAGCCTCCTTCCTCCTCCTCTTCCTCCTCCCTCCCGCGAGCCTTTGCGGACATAGGCATCGTCTCCTCGCTTGAGCCAGCGCTCACGGCCGCGAGAAGATCGTCGGACAACCTCTTCGAGCTCGTCCGAAACGAAAAGGAAAAGGTCGCCCGGTCGATTCGTATGGCCGCGGCAGCTGCCGCTGCTTCCCCTTTCGCCCCCGTCTCGCTCGACGACTTTGGCGGCGAGGCGTGGCGGAATGCGACGGCGACGAGCTTGGCGTTCTTCGGAGGGAAAGTAGGAGCAGCAGAAGAACAGCAGAAGAAGGCGAGCAGTAAGAAGATGAAGAGCAGCAGCACTTCGTCGAAATCGCCGACAAACCGCTCTGCTGCTCCCTCGTCGTCGTCGCAGCCCCCGCAGTTTGGCCTTGACGTCTTCTCGGCGCTGAACGAGAATGTCGTTCTCATGCGCAGGAGGAGCAAGAGCAGCAGCCGCAGCAGCTCGAGGCAGCTCAAGAGCCAGGTGAGAAGGAGGAAGACGAAAGAGCTTTTTTGGATGTTTTTTTTTTCTTGTCTCGCTCTTCTCGGACGAGCAAAAAAGCGGAAAGGGCGCTTGCCCCGAGGAGGCAGACAGCGGGGCGCTCACCTTGCTCTCTCTCTCTCTCCCTCTCTCCCTCTCTCCCTCTCTCCCGCGCGCCCGCGCGCGCGGCCACGCGCGCGCCCCCCCGCGCGCA
>Ga0315274_10002120_pt1 | contig 30314 bp, 32 predicted proteins | sample YL17G02_20_MG_FD_203700 | JGI IMG/M metagenome (GOLD analysis project Ga0315274, IMG submission 203700) | Sediment microbial communities from Yellowstone Lake, YNP, Wyoming, USA - YL17G02_20 | ecosystem: Environmental > Aquatic > Freshwater > Lake > Sediment | place: USA: Wyoming | collected...
CCCCAAAAGACCAGGTTTACCATCCGGATGGTATAGGCAGCAGTGAGAATCGCGGTAATGACCATGAAGAGAAGCGGGATGTAATTTCCTGTCTCCCAGGCTGTCGCAAGAATCATATCTTTACTCCAGAATCCACTCAAGGGAATAAGCCCAGCAAGAGAGAGACCACCGATGAGCATGGCGATGTAGGTGAGTTTCATTTCTTTTTTCAGCCCACCCATCTGATACATATTTCGTGTTCCGACTGAATGGATCACTGCGCCAGCTCCAAGGAAAAGCAATGCTTTGAAGATCGCGTGGCTCATCAGATGAAATGTTGCTGCGGTAAACCCGGATATAAGGCCGAGGCCGAAAATCATGTACCCAAGTTGACTGACTGTCGAATATGCGAGCATCCGTTTTAAATCATGTTCAACAAGTGCCATGGTTGCCGCAAGGAACGCGGTGATACCACCAACCACCATAAGAGCGGTCATCCACCCTGGGACTTCTGAGAATAAGGGGAGCGAACGCGCGAGGAGATACACCCCTGCGTTGACCATGGTTGCCGCATGAATGAGCGCGCTGATTGTCGTTGGCGCTTCCATCGCATCTGGAAGCCAGACGTGTAACGGCACCTGCGCTGATTTTCCCATGGCACCAAGCAAGAAACAGAACCCAGCGATTGCCAGGGTCCCTGTTGGTATCGCAGAGACATTCTGGATCAGATAATGGATGCTGAGTGATTGCCAGAAATCAATGCCCAGTGCGGTCATTGCACCCGATGCGAGAACAAAAATCCCGATAAGAAACGCAATATCACCGACACGTGTTATGACCAATGCTTTGATGCCGGCTTTCGCTGCCTTTGGATCCTTTGTATAAAAACCAATTAACGCGTAAGAACATAGTCCGACAGCCTCCCAGAAGAAATACAAGACGAGTAAATTATCCACGAAAACAAGCCCGATCATGGACCCGATAAAAAGCAGCACGAGTGCATAATATCTGGTTAATCCCTCTTGACCAGCCATATATTTCACGGAATACAACAGCACAAGAGAGCCTATTCCTCCTGCGACCGCTGCCATCATCACTGCTAAAGGATCAATATAGACAGAAAACACCAGGCCAATAGAGGGCGCCCAATTGAATGTGTAAGTGAGTCCTTGAGTTCTACCCACCCATACTTCAGGAAGAAGAAGGAGGACGGATCCTGCAGTAAGAAAACCAATGATCACCGCAAAAGCGGTTCGTATGGATTTTCCTAAACGAGCAATTACAGGTACGAGTGCTGTACCAACGAACGGAAATAGGAGGCAAAGCCAGACGAGCAGTTCGTTTTCAAGCAGCATTTTTTTTCACCCCCAGAGCCGTTTCAATGATTCGAAATCAAGGCTTCCTGTGTGTTTGTAGACGTTCACCGCCATGGATAATAAAACCGCTGCGACGATCGCATCGATGACAATGATAAGGACAACCGCGACTTGTGCTGTCGCACCCCCGGCAGCAAGGAAACTCAGCGAGCCACCTTTTACCATAATACTGATGCCGATAGCGCTTTTGATGATGCTTTTTTTTGTAAGGATGCAATAGAGACCAAGGAAGAGGATTGCACCTGCGAATATAAGATACAGTTCTACTCCCATCGCCAGCCACCTCCAAGTAACACTAAAATACCTGTTCCCCCTGCAAAGATAATAAAAGAAACAATCACGATGGTAACACCCCAGGTTCCCCAGAGCGCTTCACTAAAGGATTCAGTGGTTGTGATAGGTTGAGTAACCCCTTGAAACGCCTGGGAGAAAACAAACACAAATCCAATGAGCAGGAGAACCGCAATCCCGTAGGTGAGAAATGGTTTGACCTTCATTTTGTTCCCTCCTTGTCAATCATGCCAATCGCTGATAGTAATAATATCGTCACCAACCCTGCTGCGACGCTCAGCTCAAAAACCGCTGCATACGGTGCATTGAGAATATAAAATACCGAAGCTAGAAGAGCGCTTCCTATCCCAAGCGCGATGGTTGCTTTTACGAGATCTTTAAGCTCGATTGCTATAATTAGAAACACGGTCGTTGACAGGAGAATGATCATTTCTATGAGACTATCTATTTCAAGAGACATTTCTACCTTCACCCTTTATCTGTTGAACTCGTCGGAGGTACATCTTTTCATATTACATAAAACTATTGAAAAATATGAAAGAACAAGAAAAAAAGAGCAACAAAAAAAATAAGGTTTAAAAAAAAAGGAAAAAAGGTTGAGGACGATTTAAACGTCCTTACCAATGTCCCAGATTGCTTTTATTGCAAGGATACCAACTGCTGGGGCTATGAATATCGCAAGGCTTTGTGACACACCTTTAAACAACGATCCAATCCATGGGTCAATGCTGAAACCCTGGAAGACTGCATACATAACGAGCAATGCAATACCTGCGGTGAGAAACGCTGGAACTTCTGATTTGGTAATCGTTCCCTTTCCCAGCATAGCTAATAATCCTACAATGCCACCGATAATCGCTAATATCCAGGCGATCCAACCACCCATGTCAGACATAAATACTGTGTCCGTGGGGGTTTGTTCAAGGGTGTAGGCTTGCCACAGACCGACTAATAGTGCTACTAGTGCGCCTATGATAAATGCCCATATTGCTACTTTACCCATCATATCTTTTGTCATATTTCATACTCTCCTCTAATGTTTATTTCACCTATTTGTTAAATGATAGAAACAACAAGCTTCTATTTAAAAACTTCGATTTTTTCAACAGAAGAAAATCAGGAGAAACAAAAGAAGGCTCTTACTCGATAAGCCATTTCTCATCGATACGACTGTATTGTGCGATTTCTTCAGGGGGAAACCAGAGGTTGATTTCAAACTGCGCAGTGTCTTTCCCATCAGAGGCATGGATAATGTTCCTACCGATGAACTGACCATAGTCTCCTCTGATCGTCCCCATCGCTGCTCTCTGCGGATCGGTTGCCCCGGTCATCCCACGGACCATCTCAATAGCATTCACACCTTCAAGAACCATGGCGACAACAGGAGAAGAAGTAATGTATTCCACGGTCGGCTCAAAGAACGATTTTCCTTTATGGATTCCGTAATGTTTTTCTGCGAGTTTCCGGTCAACAGCGACAAGTTTCATCGCGACTATCTTGATTCCCTTTTTTTCAAACCGACTGATGATTTCTCCGATGTATCCTCGTTGGACCGCATCAGGTTTAATCATCGCAAACGTTTGTTCTTTCTGCATTGCTCTTTCACCTTTTTAATCACAAGGGGATAGGTCTCCTGTTTATAGAATTAACGTTTACATACCAAAAGATTTCCCGAAAAAAAAGAGGGTGAGGCTCGTGATGTTGATGACGGTATGTGCGAAGATCGCTGAATAAAGGTTTTTTGTTTTCAAGACGACAAGAGCAAAGAGCAATCCGAGGATGACCGCTATGATTGCAGTATACGCATAAGTATAGGTAAGATGGGAGATACCAAAGAGAACAGAGGTTGATATCACAGCGATTGTGGTACCACCTGCTTTCGTGATTTTTTCGAGGAGGAATCCTCTGAAGAAAAACTCTTCGCAGAAGGGTTGAATTGCTACAATAAGGTACAATGAGGTGATTGAAAACAGTTGTTGAAGATCAGGAATGTTGCTTAACGTGCTCGGATTTGTTTTTGTTAGAAATAGGTAGATAAGACCGATGGTCATGGTGATGCCAAACGCAACAATGACCGTAATAAATCCCCACAGGATCGCATTATGTAATCCTTCTTTACGAAGATTCAGCCTGGCGAATATTTCTTTTATAGTAATCCGGTTCACGAGCTTGAACCACAGCAAGGGAACGAGGATGAGACCAGCGAATACGAAAAGAAATTGTAAGAACAGCAGGGATATCTCAAGCGTGAGTTTTTGACCCGGCGTCATGGATGGACTGTAAAGTGAGGGAATCGTTGTGAATGAAAAAACGGCGATCAGTGGGTAGACGACGAACAGAAATAAGGCTCCTAATACACCTAAAAAAGCAAAAAGATGAATTGGTTTTTTAAAATTGAAATCCATGGGCGGGTGAAAACAGATGATAGTAGATAAATATTATTAAATACAATATGTTGTTACACCGTGTATGCTGGGGCCTGTAGGGTAGCTTGGTCCATCCTTTTAGCTTTGGGAGCTAGAGACTTGCGTTCAAATCGCAACAGGCCCATGATTCTCTCTCGGAGAAAATTCAGGCAACAGACCCGAAAACGGCGTTCTGTTGGTTTTCTCCTTATCTCGCTTTCCCGCCATTTCTACGTTTTTTCGACATGGTTTCAGGGCGAGACTTATCCAATCCACCGGCAATACATTATAGTAACTTGTCGCTTGTCCGATATAGGTATTCGTCGTCGTTATTTCTTCATGTCCGAGCCATTTCTGTATTTGGAAAACGTCGTAAGTCCCGGTTTCAAACTTGGTTTTGATTAACCTCGCAACCGCGCACCAATGCCGCATATCGTACGGTCTGAATTCCTTATGGATCTTCTTTCCTTGTGTACTGAGCATGTGCCCCAAGGTCCGAATTGTTACCGGTTTCCCGCTTGGCCAGAGGTATAAAGAATCGCCGGAATATTGGTTTTCGACCTTTGGCCGCCAATGGTCCACCCAATTTTTAAACGATTTATGGACCTTTGAGGTTAAGATCGCGGTTTCAACGTCGAAAAGGGGTCGGGTATTACTTCGTTTCTTAGGTTCGGTTATGATAATATGCGGTATTGGATCGTTGATTCTGACATCTGTTGTTTTCATCGAAATTATTTCACTTGGGACCCGCCAACCTATCATATAGCTATGAAAAAACATATATTGATAGAGAGCGGTTTCGTAAGGATCATCTGAGAATCCATAGTTGAAAAACCGATTGACGACATCCGGTAATAGTAATATGCGTGTTCGTGATCGTTGCGCTGAGGGCGGGTTATAATCCCATTCTTTACCCGGTCCGAATGGTATACCGTACGCTTTTAGGAATGTCTGCATAGCTTTCCATTCGTGGATTAACGCGTTTGGTGTAGCATGTTCTATCTGTTCTCGATAATCCATATGACCGATGAAATTCTGGATGTTTGGGTTTCGGAAATCTACCGGAACCTCGTGGGTTTCCATGAACCGAGCGTAGCGTAGATGTTTCTCCACAGTGCTTTCCTTGAGTCGTTGCCTTAACAACGCGTGAAAACCAACCTCGGTGAAACTTGCCTTTCGTGGATTGAGATGTATCGGAAAGTTAAGTCTATTTATTTGTTTCAAATCATAAGCCAGGTTCACCATGTCCTCCCCATCCGCAGGGGACGTTGATGGTTCGACGGTCTGGCCTAAATCTTTCAAAATTTTTTTCCATTGTTCTTTTTGACCTCCACCCAAATCAAATGATTCGGTGGGATTGGAATTGTTTGAGTCTTTAATAGAGTTTTCTTGATCTACACTCACGCTATTTTTCACCCGTGTCTATGTGTTTTTGATTGATCACGATGCTATCGTGATAAGGTTTCGTTATGGGAATGATTATAAACGTTGAATTTATAATGTTTTTACTTATCTAAAAACGTTAACAAAAGGAGAAATGAAAAATGCCACGATTAAACGATCAAAAATTATTGATAAAAGAACCCTATCATTCAATCCTGAATCTTCTTAATGTATATGGTTATTTGAATGGAGAGAGAATCGGATTGCAACATGCACATTTTCTCTATGCTCTAAAGGTAGAGGAATTAAAAATGAGCATTGAAAAGGAAAAGACGATGAAACAGTTTTTTGACCAGTTTCATTTTAGAAATACAACGGGAAAAGGATTTCAAGCCTTGTACGACAGGATGAAAAAGATACGGGCGGTGGAAGTAAAACTACCTAGTGAGTTAAAACAGGGATGTATAAAACGGCCGCAACGACTCAACGATGCACTCGCTCTGTTAATTAACAAAAAATGGGTCGAGACCGAAGGAAAACCCAAATATAGGAAATATTTTCTCTCGAGAAAATATTGTACAGATATGGAAAAAAGAAGGATTGCCTATCTTCTGGACATATGGGATCAAAATACCGTTGTTACCGGGGAATCATTGTATCAATTTTATCTCAATTCCGATGGTTTCAATCCTTCAAAACAGGGAAATACTCTCCATCCTTTGCAGAAGGGTAGTAAATTTGTTTTGTGTGGTTTACCGACGGAATTGATCGAAGATTTATCCAATGAAGAGAAAAAAAATCTCAATGACTGGTTAATTACCATTGAAACACATCTCTGGAAAATCATGGAACTGAAATATTTAAAAATGAAGATGTCAGTAAAAGAGTATATCGAAAAAGAACTTCGAAAAGGAATACCTGGAGAAGATTTGATTCGATCCAATCACATTAGTTTTTACTATACTGCCCGTAAATGGATGGTAGAGGAGTAATTTCAGTTTTCTCCTCTATATAGTTACAGCTTCTCATCTTTGGGCCTTTTATGGCGTTTCAGACCCCGCGGCATTTTCAGTCGAAACTATGAAATGGTGTAGGGGGCGAGATTTTGACACGAGTTTACTAGCAAAATATTGAGGTTTTCTCCTATTGATTAACTCCAAAGATTAATTAGGTAAACATGTAAAGATAATCAACAGGAGAACGGGTAACAACTAAGGATGCTTTTTGAGCACCAACCATAAGTCTTAAGTTAGGTGGGAATGCTGGAAGAAGTTACACTTCGTGAAATGACGTCACATTAATGCTCCCGTCTGGAAGGAGCTTGAATTTACCAGTAAATTTACTCTTGACTGCTACGGTTATTTTTGCCCGAAGAAACCGTTGTAACCCATATATACTTTTGTATACATTTCTCCTGCTTTGGGGTTTTGCCAACTGATTACTTGTGAGGTATAGCGATTTCTTTTTCTCTGAGATGGGCGAGTGTGGTAGTGCCTCCTTTCTTCCCTGAATATAACATAGCTCCAAACGTAGGTCCCATTCTTGGTAAACCATATGTCGTTGAAACTGCCATTCCGACGACAACAAGACCGGGATAGACCAGCCCTGTTTTTTCAACGACGAGATCCTCGGATTTCTCCACCCACATACTTCCATGTCCTGGTAATTTTTCAATAACCCTTCGCTCTTCGAGTTTTTTCACAACAATAGCATCATGTCCTGTGGCATCAATAACCATCTTTGATTCAAGTGCTACAGGATCAACACAGGTTATTTGTTTGGGCAGGCTTGAAACCGGAGTCCAGTTAATAACGACACCTTGCACCCGATCGTTCTTGAGGATTACATCATCAAAGCTCGTCATATTGAGAATTTTCACTCCAGCATCGCAAGCAGCAGCAATTAATTTGGAACACGCGTGCGGGCCACTTGCGGTATAGAGATTCTCACTGTACTTTTTATAGGGAATGTGTAATTCATCCAGAACTTTTTGTCCCGGGGCTCGAATAGTAACGGTATTCATGAGATATCCGCCGATCCAAAAACCACCACCCAGATAGTTATTTCTTTCAATGATGAGTACTTTGATTCCGTTATTCGCAAGTTCTCTGGCAGCCATTAGTCCACTTGGTCCACTACCAATTATGATCGCATCAATTTTTGTAAATTGTTTCATGTCTTCTGCAAAATTGCTTATTATTGCATTTGTTATTTCGCTCTCTGTCGTAGGTTTAAACATATAAATATTCCCCCAATTTAAACTTACCAATCGGTAAATCCTTATATTGAGAGTTGTATATAGAATTTATGGTGACACGGTGATGAAGGCCGACTGCGAAAAAATAATCTGGCATGTTTTACCGGCGATACGAAAAGAATTTTCAATACATTTAATGAAAAATTATGGATTGAATCAAAAACAAGTCGCAGAATTACTTGGGATAACCCCTGCAGCAGTATGTCAATATCTCTCGGATAAACGAGGCGTTAACATAGCAGATAATGATGTTTTATTTGAAATTGATAAATCTACGAACATTATTTTTGAAAACGGTCCTAAAGTTTAGTCAACGAGACGTGTAGGATTTGTACTTTTCTGAAATCCAGAGGAATGATAGAGAAGATATAACGATAAGGGGGAATAACCAAAAGCAATGTAAGGTAAGGAGAATAGAACTATGAAAACACCTTGCGAAACCATCGTATGGCATATTCTACCGGTTATCCGAAAAGAATTTACCAAGAGTTTAATCGAAAACCATGGGTTTAACCAAAGAAAGATTGCGAGTAAATTAGGGATAACAGAGGCTGCAGTATCACGATATCTTTCAGGAAAACGAGGGAATATCGAGATACCTTCCGATAAAATTTTGAAAGAAATTAAAGCATCTGCGAGTCAAATTGCACATGGAAATAGAAAAATCGTGATGCAAGAAACCTGCAGGATCTGTAATCTTTTGAAATCCTCTGGATTCATAGAAGGAATCGCTCATGCCTGCAAATGATAGATACAAATGACGCAAAAACCGCGAAATCACTGTATGCAAAATACGTAGGTCTCTAAACAAGAAGAGACAAGGCATGGGGACAGAATAGATGACAGAAACACAGAAAAAATCTGTGAAAGCGATTGGGTTGCTTTCTGGTGGTTTAGATAGTACGCTTGCCGTGAAACTTTTACTTGATCAAAATGTGGATGTGATCGCGTTTCATATGACGACACCTTTCTGCACCTGTACAAGAAAAGGATGCGGTCATACTGCAAGTCATATCGCGAAACAGTACGGGATATCTATTAAAAATATGGTCGCTGGACCTGAGTACATCGAAATGGTAAAAAAACCAAAACATGGGTACGGTAGTAACATGAATCCATGTATCGACTGTCGGATTTTCTTGTTTCGTAAAGCAAAAACGTATATGGAAGAGATCGGAGCACAATTCATTTTCACAGGAGAGGTATTGGGGCAGAGACCGATGTCTCAACATCGACGAGCAATGTCCTGTATCGAACGGGAATCTGATCTTGAAGGTTTGGTTTTACGGCCACTATCTGCGAAACTGTTTTCGCCAACGATTCCTGAGGAAAACGGCTGGGTTGATCGAGAGAAACTTTTAGCTATTGAGGGAAGACGAAGGCTTCCTCAGATGGAGCTTGCGGCAAAGGTGGGTTTAGAAGACTATGCTTGTCCAGCAGGAGGATGCCGTCTTACTGATCCGCAGTTTGCGAAAAGATTGAAAGACGCATTTGACCATGGAGAGTATACGCTTCAAGATATTCAGTTGTTGAAACATGGACGGCATGTGCGGTTTCCTTCCGGAGCAAAAGTTGTTATTGGAAGAAATGAAGAAGAGAACGCAATCCTGCGTGGTTTCTTCAACCCCGGGGATATCGCGATGGAAGTCATGGGCGTTGGAAGTCCATTTCTCCTTTTGAAAAAACAGAACGGAAAAGAGGATATCAAGAATGCATCAACGTTTTGCCTGCGGTATAGCGATGCAAAAGATGGGGATGCACAAATGAAGTTTATCCATGGTGATAAAGAAGAACTCATCTGGTTTTCTTCGCTATAACTCGTTACATTTTCGTAAGAGGGTTTTTTCATTTTTTCATGTATCAGATACAGTACTCTCCTGGTATCTTCGGGAAGAGTGACGTTTCTTCTATTCTTTTTAACCCGCAGATGTACCGCGTCAATCGCTCAATACCTATGCCAAATCCAGCAGATGGAGGTAAATCATTCCGAGCTATTGAGAGATATTCTTTAAACTGTGAACGTGTCTGTCCCTTCTTACGTATTCTTTGAAGTATCCGGCCATATTTGTATTCACGTTCTCCGCCAGAAAGCGCTTCTCCAAATCCTTCAGGGTAGAGCAGATCCATATCAAGTAAGTAGCCTGGGTTCTTCGGATCCTCTCTATCGTAAAACTCTCTCTTTGCAAGGGAGATATCAACGATCCATACGGGTTCTGTATGGTTTTTTGAAATCATTGTCTCGAATTCTTCCCCATAGCGTTCATACGCCTCCTTGTAGGTGATTTGTTTAAATGGTGTCTTGGGGATGGATATGGTTCGACCCAGGAGGTCCAATTCCTTTGCACATTTTATTTTTATGAATTTCAGAGTCGCAACCAGTAATTCTTCGCACAACCTCATGACATCCTCACGTTTCGCACCTTTCATTTCTAAATCAAGTTGAGTAAATTCAAAGAGGTGACGTCCTGTTTCTTTTTTCTCTTGTGGTTCAAGTCGTACATTTGGCGAAAACACAAAGATTTTGTCCAATGTCCGTAATGCGAGTTGTTTATGGAAGATCATGCTCTGGGTTATGCTGTAGTGTTTTCCGTAGCAGTTGATAGTTGCTGGTGCGGTTGGGTGATTTAAGGGATCAGTGATAGGTGACAGGATCACCGGTGAGATTTCTATAAAATCCTTTTTTCTTAGCTCTTCGCCTAGTATCTTTCGTATTTCGCTTTGAATTTTTAATACCATTTTTGTTTTTTCAATGTCTTTGTGTTTCATGCAATTGTATTTACACAGCATCCTATATAAATATAATGTTTATTTATTTGTCAAAAATACGAAAAAAAGAAACTTTTAAATAATATTTCCGACATAATGTCAATTATGATGGATAAAAAAGACGAAATGATAATAGCAGAATTGAAGAAAAACGCAAGGAACTCAACAAAAAACATCGCAGCAAACATCAACGTACCACGAGTAACCGTTCACGACAGGATACAAAAAATGATTGAACAAGGTATCATTAAATCATTCAATATCTCTATAGATTACAAACAAATAGGATACACGACAGAAGTCTTTATTTTCATTTCTTTCATTCCAACTCCAGATGTTTCCCAAAGGGAACTTGCGAAACGTATTGCAAAATTCCCTGGTGTTTATGAGGTTCATATCATATCAGGGGAATATGATTTACTCCTGAAAGTACGAGGAAAATCACTTGAGGACATTGGCGTACTCGTCGTTGATAAACTACGACAATTAAAAGGTGTTGGGAGAACACTTACCTTTGCTTGTTTTGAAACAGTAAAAGAAGAAATATGACATCCTCCCAAAATGAATCCATCTAAAGATGGGGGTATCCGATACCCGATCTTTTTTGAGTGTAACATGAAGGAACGCAAACCATCCTGCTTAGAATCTATCGACCCTCATGGAGTCGAGTAGTATTAAGCGATGGTTTGCTCGAACCAATCCTTCATGTTACACACATATCCGCACTTCAATCCGAAATTATTCATTATTTATTTCGGCTGTTGAACTTGTTGTTATGAAATAATGACTGTTTTCAGAATTCTTCAACAGCCTAACAGATTTTAGTATCTCGGTTTCTGATGGAGTTGTGTGCATAACTCATTTATCTCATTTTTTAATTCCATCATTTTCAGTTCTCGATTTACCGTGATGATTTTGTATCGTTCCAGTTCGTTAATTTTTTCTTTTAAAGTCTGTTCAGCTATCTTATTCTCCGTGATGTCCTCCATCGTGGTATAGATCGAAACCACTCTGCCATCGTTATCAAATAAGAAGAAATCATGGATTACAAAGAGTCTTTTTTCTCCAGTTTTTTTTCGGTACTCCCGCTCATGACCATCAGTGTATGATTTTCCATTAAAGATCTTCTGTGTAAATGACTCCTGAGCTTGCGTTCTTTCGCCTTCGGAAATGAAATCGAATATTGATTTACCAAGAACCTCTTCTTTCGTATATCCCAATGTTTGGCACCATTTTTCATTTACTTCAGTAATAAGACCAGTTGGTGATAAGGTATGGTACGGGACCGGTGCTTTTTTATAGAGGAGTTTAAATTTTTTCTCAGATTCTTCCAACGTTTTTTCCATTATACAATCCATATTTTTCTCTCTCAAATTTTATTAATAAATCGGAGGTAGAATAAAAAGAGGCGATTTAGGGGATAATAACATGAGATAAGAAAGTTATATTACCTCCATAGTAACTTGATATCTAAAGATTCTACCTCCGATATGCATTTTCTAGCAATGATTAAAATCTATATTAAATTTATGGCATATGTAGTAAAAATTTATGAGTTTTGACATTATTAAAATAATTTTGACAAATAATAACGAAAACAAAGTTGGAGATGTATTTGTTTAGCTCTTCTGTTGATTTATAAAGGCGAATAGAGTGCACTAATTATTGACTTCTCCTGTTAGAGACTTCGAAGATGGTGCTTTGATCTGATTTTCCTCTCTCCTGAGGCCCTCCTGAACTAAACAAATACTTGGAGATTATTGAGGTTCATTTTAATTGATGAATAGTATGAAAATTATAACAAATAACAATTTTCTACTTGAAAAAAGAATACGCGATTCATCTCACAAACTAAAGTTTGGGGATTTCTCGCTTAAAGGATAATAAAAAGTGTTTCATCTCATTTTTCAAAAATAGATTCTATTTACTCTCTTCATCTTTAGATTCGTTTTTAAGTTATTTTCTTATATTTCTGTTTATTTATTATATCCTCTGTTTTATCTCTTTTAACTTCTTTTAGTTGATTAATTGCTCAAGTTCAATAGATCATCAAACGAAAATCATTTAAAATATTATATTTTTATTAATTTGTTTCTATCAAATTTTTCAAAACATTATTCAAAATTTTAATTGCTTTTTGATAGTCATTCAAACAAATGCATTCATTTGGAGTATGATCAAGTTTAGAATTTCCCGGGCCATAGGCAACGATAGGTATATGCCAGTAATTCCCCAATATATTCATATCTGATGTTCCCAATTTCTTTTTGAGTAATGGCGTCCCCCCTTCGGATCTAATAGCCGATATAAAGGCTCTTACAAGGACATTGTTTTTTGCAGACATTACAGGTTTTTCTTCTTTTATCCACCGTATTTTTCCTTTTGTTTTCAACTTATCTAAACTCTCTTTCACATCGTCTATATTAATTCCAGGGGGAATTCTGATATCTATCTGCATTTGAATGCAAGTGTGAAGACCATCATTTACAGTATTGAATGAAATCAATTTTGATGATACCGAATCAAACAACGAAGATGAATCACATAAAGTATAATTTTTTTTCAATCGACCCCAAAATTCTATACCCTCTTCTATTTCAGTAAGATACGGTGTTCCAATATGTATATTTTCTCCTTTTATTTCATAAATAAATTTCAGGCACCCCTTATACCCTATGGTGACAGCATCCCACCCGCTCGGTTCACCGATTATTACGTACTTGGGGTTATATTTTCCTAGAAGATTTCGAGCACCCGCTGAATTTCCTTCTTCATCAACAGCACCAATAACTACTATTCTTTTCTTCGGGTTACATACGAAATGTTGAGCTGCACATATCATCACTGCTAGTGAACTTTTTGCATCAACGCTCCCTCGTCCATATAACACCCGATTTTTCTCCATCATCGGTATTTCCCCAGGCACAGTATCGATATGACCGACTAACAGAATGTCTTCACCCCCATTTCCAACGATTCCAATAACATTTCCGATTTCATCCCGATAGGAATGGAACCCATTCATCCTCATAGTTTCTACTAAAAAATCTGCTAGCTGCCTTTCCTTTCCTGTTGGGGAATACAGTGAAACCATTGATCGCAACAGATGCAATTCATCCATGTTCGATCAAATCCACAAGTTGATTTACCGTAAAGTCAATTTGTTCTTTTTCGATTACTAATGGCGGAAGAAACCGTAAAATAGTTTTTCCAGATGAGATGGCAAGAACTCCTCGTTCTGCTAATTGAAGTAAAAGAGGTTTTATGTGCTCCCGCATTTCCACTCCAATTAAAAGTCCTTTTCCTCGTACCTCTCGTATTCTTTCGCTTTTTATTTCGTTTAACTGACGTAAGAAATAATTCCCCAGTTCTCCAGCCCGCTGACATAGTTTCTTTTCTTCAATATACCTAATCGACGCTAAAGCAGCAGCACAGGCAAGCGGGCTTCCCCCAAATGTCGACGAATGACTTGCTTGAGGAAGAACACAAATATCGTCTCTAGTTATCATAGCGCCCATGGGAAACCCCCCTGCAATAGATTTTGCGACACACATAATATCCGGATCAACACCAAAGTGCTGACACGCCCACATCTCGCCAGTTCTACCAAATCCTGTTTGAACCTCATCGAGTATTAATAACGCGTCATTCTCATTACAAAGTTCCCGTACCTGTTGCAAATAAGAATTTGAAGGGATTCGTACCCCTGCTTCCCCTTGAATAGGTTCCAACAGAACAGCCGCAGTATTTCTGCTAATGCTCTGGTGTAATGAAGCAATATCACCAAAGACTACATGTTTAAATCCGGGAACTAACGGCTCAAACAGTGTTTTATATTTTGCATCCCATGTTGCACTCAACGCTCCTAACGTTTTCCCATGAAATGCTTGCATAGCCGCGATAATCTCTTTTTTCTTTGTATACGCGCGAGCAAATTTTATCGCGGCTTCCACTGCCTCAGTACCAGAGTTACAGAGAAACGAACGTTGTAGCGACTGAGGTGATATCTCTGCTAACTTTTCAAGAAGTTCCGCTCGCTGGTCATTATAAAAAATACTATATATATACATCAAACGCCGCGTTTGTTCTTGTATTGCTTGTATGACGTATTCATTGCAATGGCCAACGTTCATCACACCGATACTTGCACCCATATCCACATATTCCTTTCCCGTCGTATCCCAAAGTCTTGCTCCTTGTCCTCTCACAATTTCCATGGATCTCTTCGAGTACATTTTCGCATCGTAAATATCTTCAGATCTCAAAAAATCACCGTTCCTTCGCCTTGAAGGGCACTGGTAATCGGATGATCGATATTCGCACTGCCTAAAATTACTTTATTTACCCCTGCCGCTAATGCCTCTTTTGCTCCCAATATTTTTTTCATCATTCTACCTCTTGCATATTGCATACATTCTTCTTTAGAAATTTTCTTAATCAGATGATTGGTTTCTAAGTCTAATAAACCAGGGACATTAGAAAGAATAATAAGCACATCAGCCCGTAAAGCCCCTGCTATCGCTGCAGCAGCTCGATCACCATCAACATTTATGGCAAAATGATCATACGATATTGCCAGAGGTGCAACAATAGGAGTAAATCCGCTATCTAACAAAAGATTCAGTAATTTGGTATTAACCACTTCGACTTTCCCTGTTAAATCCCCACGAAGGATCTTCTTTTTACCCCTCTCGATTATTTTTAGTGTATCTTTCCGTTTTCCTTCCAGTAATCTCCCGTCAATTCCACTGATTCCAATAGCGTTAATATTATGTTGCTGACATAATTCAACAATGGTTTTGTTAATTTTTCCGCTACATGCCATCATAAAAAGTTCCAATGTTTTTTTATCAGTGTACCGACTCTGATATCCCGAGATGGAGGTAACTATATGAGGAGGAATACCTAATTGCTTCTGAAGTGTGTCTACCTCATGAGAACCACCATGTACTACTATGGACTTAGTATAGGCTGTTAAATCTCGAACCACATTTACAATGTCTATTCCTTGAGCCCCACCGACTTTCACAACAATCATGTTCCCACCTATATTGGATGAAGACCTATTGCTTCCAGCCCGAGTGTTTCTTTAAAACCACACATAATATTCATACATTGCACTGCTTGACCAGCCGCCCCCTTCATCAGGTTATCAATAGCACTCATAAGGACCAATCGTTTGTTCCTGTTATCTCGTTCAAAACCGATATCACAGTAATTCGTTCCAATCAACAGTTTTGGTTCGGGATACCGATAGATACCCTTTCGTTCCTTCACGATTCGCATAAAAGGTTCATTTTCATACGCTGCTTTATACGTACGCCAAATTTCATTTTCTTCGAGGGATTGTTTTAGGACAACATGACATGTTGAGAGGATCCCCCTCACCATGTCGATTGCATGAGGGGAGAATGATATATCTACCCCTAACTCTTGTTCCATCTCTGCAGTATGCCGATGCATTGTAGGTTTGTAACTTCGTACTACACCGCTTCGTTCAGGATGATGAGTCGCTAGAGAATAGGTATTACCACTCGCTGAAGATCCGACCTTCGCATCAACAACCACAGCGCCATCTATCCAACCTTTAGTTGCTAGAGGATATAATGCAAGGATCGCGGAAGTCGCAATACATCCTGCTCCGCTTACTAAATTTGTAGAACGGATTTCTTCCCGATGTATCTCAGGTATTCCATATACTGATTTTTTAAGAAGATCAGGACATGGATGTTTGGTTTCATACCAAATCTCATAATCCTTTGAATTCTTTAAACGAAAATCACTGCTCAGATCGATAATCTTGGATCCTTGTTCAAGATACTTTGGTATTAGCTTCATAGATTCTCCATGCGGCATTGCACAAAAAAGTACATTATAGGAATCTAGAGAGTGTACACTACTAAATTTTAGATCGGTAATACCACGCAGATTTGGATGAACTATAGAAATTTTTTCACCTGTATGCGATTCGGATGTAACTGCTGAGATTTCAATTTCGGGATGACGAAGCAGTACTCTAAGTAGCTCTCCCCCTGTATACCCTGACCCGCCAATAATTCCGATATTCATCGTTTTCCTACCTCCAGTATATAATCAATGATCTTACCTGGAATGTTAACTCCAGTCGGTTCAACTGAATTTTTAAACTCCATGGTATGATTGACTTCATTTACTAGCAAACCCTTATCGGTCTCAAAGACATCAATTGCAAGGACACCACCACCGACTGCATTGCTTGTCTTCAGACAAAGTTCATTAAGTTCATCTGTAATAACACAATTACTGGCGATTCCCCCTCGCGCTGTATTTGTTATCCAATGCGAGGACCTACGATAAATCGCAGCAATCGTCTCATTGCCTACAACAAAACCTCTAATGTCCCGACCCTGTTTTTCAATATATTCTTGAATATAAAAGATATTATGATGAGGTCCACCCAGGACAACTTTATGCTCTAAAACCGCCTCAGCCGCCTCTCTATCGTTAATTTTTGACAGCAACCGTCCCCAAGAACCAATCACCGGCTTCAATACAATCGGATATCCAATGTGTTCAATCGCATTCAATGCAGATTCCGGGGTGAATGCCACCACTGTCCTTGGTATAGGAATCTTATGTGCCATTAAAGCAAGAGATGTTGATTCTTTATTACCGCATACACGGGCAACCTCAAATGTATTTATAGTAGGAATATCTATACTGGCAAAGTATTCAAGGGCGGATAAGGTCCGGGTATAACTAACACTTCGTTCAAAGACAACATCTAGATTCCATTTCCCTGAGGTTATCTCAAGCTGACACTCCCTGTCGTCAATATAGTTGATGTTGACATCTCGATTTCGTAATTCATCAAGCAACATTTTTTCGTCTTTTCGAATAATCGAATGTAAAAATCCAATATTCATATTCTCCTTCCCTTCTAATCACTTCGTTGGTTCACGAAATTCCAGAGTTCCTCATCGGAGACCATTCCTTTCTCTCGGGATTTCACATATTGCATTGCTTGATTTACAGTAAGATCACACGTATTACATCCTAGATGTTCCAGTTTCTGTTTTACAGTATGTTTACCCGACATCTTGTCCAACACAAAATCTCTCTTCCGTCCCACTAATTCCGCAGGAAATATTTCATAATGACTTGGATCATGCAATATTGCAGCCACATGTAACCCTGCATTATGTCGAAACGCGTTTTCACCAACAACTGGACAGGTAAGTGGAATTGGAATCCCTGAAAACTCTGATACAGTTTGTGAGATCTTTGGCAGTAGTTTTAACTTCCAGGGGTTTTGTTCGTGGTAGAGACAATGTAATGCAAGACAGAATTCGGCAAGTGGGGTAATTCCTGTTCGTTCTCCAAGTCCATTAACCGAGACATCAATTGTTGTTACGCCTGCTTCGTAGGCGGCAAGTGCGTTCGCTGTTGCAAGACCCAGATCATTGTGACAATGAACATTTAGTTGTACTTTCACATCGGATTTCAATCGTGTTACAAACTCATACATCCTTGTGGGCGTCATGGCTCCAACTGTATCTGCGATACTGATTCTATCAGCGCCAGCCTCAACCGCTGCTCTAGATACTCGTACGATCGAAGTATAATCTGTTCTAACAGTGTCTTCTGGGGTATAACGGACTTTTAATCCATGGCATTTTGCATAATCGATTACATTGGTAATAAGTTCAATCGCTTTGCTTAGATTCAATCGAAATTGTTGTTCGATCCTTCGATCTGATACACAGAAAAAAATACCAACCCAATCTACGTCACAGGCGCGAGCTAAATCAATATCTTCGCGTAAGGCTCTGCAATGTGCGAGTATCTCAGCGTTTAAACCTTGTTTTGAGATCTCTTTGATGCCTCTACAGATATCCTCGGATACTGCAGGATGTCCGGCTTCGATTATTGTGACTCCAAATTCATCAAGAAGGCGTGCAATGACAAGTTTTTCTTGCACGCTGAAAGTTACACCGGGTGTTTGTTCTCCTTCTCGCAGGGTAGAATCAAGTATGTCGATCACTTATTCGCCCCAATCTTCCTCTACCTGTGGTGCAAGTTTTAATACAATAGGATTACTGTTGACAACTTCTAGTTCTGTGCCGCATCCGGGACAATCAACGATTTCTCCTTGTTCAGGTTTTTTAAGTTCAATTTTCGTGCCACATTCAATACATTCTACCATATAGCATCAATGAAATAGATGTAACAAAAAGTTATATAAATATCTAATGTGATTATAGTCACAAAAAATACGGATGTTTGTGATGGTAACGATTAGTCATGTCGTACAAAAATTGATTGACCAAAGAATTTTCATACAAGAAGCAATAAATAAGAAAATTGTTTCTTACGGCTCACTAGCAGCGCAATTAAAACCAGAAATAGAACTAGAACTCAATAAAGAGATAAAACAACACGCCATCGTTATGGCATTACGAAGATATGCAGAATCATTGAATATGCTCCATAAAAACATATCATTTGATTATTCTTCAGAAATCATATTGAAAACAGATATCTGTGACATTTCCGTACTCCGTTCAACAATATTGTTAAACAAATTAAAGAAACTCTATGATATCGTCAATTTTGAAAAAGGAGATATCCTCAATATTATCCACGGGCGGTATGAGGTAAGTATTGTAACAAACGAGAGATACCGAGAAAAATCTCTGGATTTTTTAAAGGGAGAAAAGGTTTTGAATGTAGAAAAGAACCTGGTATCTTTGACTCTTTCATTCTCAAAAGACTTTTTTTATACACCAGGTGTCATATTCAATGCAGTAAGAAATATCGCTTGGGAAAATATCAATATTTTTGAAATTGTTTCGACCAATACAGAACTGACGATCATACTTAAAGAAAAAGATGCAATCAGGGGATATAGCTCATTACAAAAACTTATTCAACGACAAAACTGAAACTGTCAAAATAATAATTTAATAAGGTATCCCTCTTTCAAATTTATTAAGGATAGACATCTGAGAGAGATTTATTAGAATAAAAGAAGTGAGAAATTTTCGATCTAATAAATTGGGTTTCTCGCTAAAAATACGTTAATTATTCATAGGACTTGAACCCAAATATCTTGATAATCCTATCTACGTATTTAGATTTTATTACTATAAGAGTGTCGTCGTGGCAACTCATGAACTCGTCAATATTGACCTCATTCTCAAAGAATAGACCAGTAATGTAGCTTACTGCACCCGGCATGTCAGCAATACCTGGACTTGTGATAGTGATTAGCGACAGATTTTCCTTCCTAATACGGATGTTGTTACGGAACTTAGTTTCAATGAGGGATTTGTTCTGGCTCTGAATTATTAGAGTGATGGTTCTTGTTCCTTCGATAGAGAAAAACAGATTGTCTTCTTTTTTAATGTTCTTCTCTATCTCTATTAGGGAATCTGGATAGAGATTCTTATCAAGAGTATATATGATGATGTTGTTCTTAATCTCGACATTGTTTCTTTGGAACATATCCGCAATGTTGTCGTCCCAGGACTTACCTTTAAGCTTCTCTCTATAACGTCTAGACGCGATTAATACGGCTTCATGGCTAATATGCTTGTCTAACCCCAACTCTTTTAAAATAAGTCTTGACAAGGCAGAATAATTTATAACACCCTTAATCAGACAATCCTTTATGGATCTGTGCTCAGAGATGTACTTTTCGGTTATTTCGGTTACTGTTGGCATAATCAAATGATCGGATTTCAGATATTTAAAATTATTCAATTTGTTCTATTTAGAACATTTTAGTTTCATTTGTATAATATCGGTCACAATAATTAAATGATACTTTTGGATTCCTAAAAAAAATAGAAACGGTTATACGGTTGAACCACGCAAGAATGGAGATATAAATGAAAAATTTCATAGCAATCGAGGATCACTCGAAAAAAGAATTAGAAGAACTGCTAGTGCTCGCCAAGGGATTTAAGAATAGGAGGGTAAAAGCGTCTTTGAAAAACAAGACGTTAATAATGATGTTCTTTAATCCCTCGACTAGAACCAAGACAAGCTTCGACCTGGCTATGACAGAGCTAGGAGGTCATACCATTTGCCTAGAACCTGGAAAATCCTCCTGGGGGATTGAAATCAAGGAAGGAGGATCGATGGACGGGGAGGAAGAGGAGCATTTAAAAGATGCAACGAAAGTGCTTTGCCGTTATGGGGATGCCTTGGCAGTACGATGCTTCCCGAAATTTATTAACTGGGAAGAGGAGAAGAAAGACCCTTTACTTAATAACATGATAAAATGGTCCGATAAACCTGTAATAAACATGGAGACTATAACCCATCCATGCCAAGCCCTCGCAATGATACAAACCATAAACGAGAAGCTGAAGAATCCGAAGAATAAGAAATTTATTCTAACCTGGGCCTACCATCCTAAACCTCTTAACACTGCGGTTGGAAACTCCGCGGGTGTCATAGCCAGCATATTCGGCATGGATGTGACAATCGCCAACCCGCCAGGATATGATCTGGATAATTACTACCTCGATATTATGAAGAAGAATTGTGAGAAGAATGGAGTTGAGTTTGAGGTAGTTCACGACCAAGAAAAGGCCTTCGAAGATGCCGATTTCATCTACGCAAAGTCCTGGGGCTCACTTGCACAGTACGGCAACTTCAACAAGGAGATACACGACAGCTTTAAGTCTTGGATAGTGGACCCGAAGAAAATGTCGCTTACAAACAATGCATATTTCAGTCACTGCTTACCAGTACGACGCAATATAGTAGTCACGGACTCAGTCATAGATTCCGATTACTCTGTTGTATATGACGAGGCAGAAAATCGCCTCCATGTTCAGAAAGCCATACTGTATAAACTCCTTGGGGGAAAACGGGATGAATGAGAAAGTGGTGGTCGCGTTCTCGGGCGGACTTGATACCTCGTTTTGTGTAGTGTACTTAAAACAGCAGGGCTATGATGTTGTGACGGTTACTGTGAGCACTGGGGAGCTCGATGGTAACGAACTGAAGAATATAGAAAATAAGGCGCTGGCATTAGGGAGTTTACATCATTATAATATAGATGCAAAAAAAAAGGTTTATGATCAGATAATTCAGTATATCATCAAATTGAACGGATTATACGAAGGTGATTATCCTCTACTGTGTGCTGATCGCTATGCGATAGTGGAAGAGGTATTGAAGATCGCAAAGGAGGAATCCGCAGATGTCGTAGCCCACGGTTGCACTGGTGCCGGGAATGACCAAGTCCGGTTTGATGCCGCCATATCAGCACTGAATCCGCATATCAAGATACTCTCCCCGGTGCGCGATCTTGAAATGACCAGAGTCAAAGAGATAGATTTCTTAAAATCCAATGGTTTTGACGTTGATACACCTCTGAAAAAGTATTCCATAAACAAGAACGTATTCGGGGTTACCGTATCGGGTTCAGAGATAGACGAAAACAAGGAGCCCGACTCTAATGCCTATACCCTTACGAAGAAGACAATTTCTACAAAACACTGCAAATACATCACCATGGGCTTTGAGAAAGGACTTCCTGTATCTTTGAATGAGAAACCAATGAGCGGATCTAAAATACTGAAAGAACTGAATACGCTTGTTGGAGCATACGGGTTTGGCAGCGAGATATACACGGGGGACTGTGTGATTGGCATCAAGGGACGTATATTATTCGAGGCCCCGGGTCTACTCACCCTAATAAAATGCCACCAGAAATTGGAGCAGATCATCCTAACAAAGCAACAGTTGACTTTCAATAGATATGCCTCACACAGCTGGTCCGACCTCGTTTATGGAGGGCTCTATTACGAACCACTTACAAAGAACCTGGAAAAGTATGCAGACTCTGTTCAATACAATGTGAACGGCACTGTGAAGGTGAAACTAGAGCAGAACAGTATGAAAATTGTAGAGGTACAGTCCCCTAATTCCTTGATCGGGCGGAGGAAAGTTATATATGCTCAAAAATCAGCCGGGTCTGGCGACCAGGTGAAGGGCTTCATCAAGTTCTATTCTATGCAACAGACCATGGTGGGTTCGAAATGAATCTTTTAAAAGAGCTTCTTATCGACACATACTCTGGGGATTATTATGTGATAGTGAATACGATATCTAGCTTTCTTAAAGAGAAAACCCAGGCCGAGGTTATTATTCAGGAACACGGGGCGAACAAGATGAATGTGATAGCGAAGTTTGGGGATCCCAAGCTATTGATAAACTGTCATATGGATACCGTGCCCCCCGCTGGTGAATGGTCGTATCCACCCCTACAGTATACCGAAACGTCCTCGAGAATCTACGGGCTTGGCTCCGCTGACACAAAAGGCAATATATATTGCCTGCTAAAAGCCGTGGAAAAGGAATGCCCTAAGGACCTCTGTCTGCTCTTCAGCACCGATGAGGAGAAAGAAAGCAGCGGTTCAGGAGTCATATTTTTTCTGCAATCTGCCTTCGCCAAGGGGATGAAGTATGCCCTAGTATGTGAACCAACATCTCTGGCATTCGTCGATAGACACAAGGGTTATTATTCATTCAAGGTGAAAGTTTCTTCCACACCTAAGCATTCAAGCCTCACGGGTAGTGGGCCTTCCGAAAACGCTATAGCAAAGGCTGCACGGATTATATCCAAGTTGGACGAGGCAGGGTACAACATAGGCTCGATCAAAGGTGATGGAATGGGCAATGTGATTTCTTCGCAGTGCGAGTTCAAGATATCCATCCGCACCTATGATGGACCAGAAAAAGTCAAAAAGATGTTGGAATCTCATATCAAAGACGTTTCTAGTGTCGAGGTCGAACCCTGCTTCTACGGCCTCCCGCTTATCGGGAACAATGGTTCATTTCCATTCTCAATAACAAAGACAACTGAGGTCAATTTCTGGACGGAGGCCACACTTTTCAGCCAAGCTGGGATTAACTCTTTGGTATTCGGGGCCGGTAATATTAAACAGGCACATGCACCGAACGAGTACGTAGAAAAGGAACAGTTGGAAATAGCTCAGCTGATGTTTCAAAAAATAATAGGTGAGATGCTATGAGAGATGTGGTATTGAAGCTGATGGAGAAAATAGATAAAAACCAAGATTTCGAGATGTTCGTAAGAATGTTCAAGAATCTGCCTAAGATGCAGTTCGCGGTGATTAAAATCAGTGGCCAGACCCTGGAGAATCATTTGGATGTCATAGCCGAGGACATCGCATTTCTCAACAAGCTTGAGGTCTTTCCTGTAGTCATACATGGTGCAGGTTCAGTCCTTGACAAAAAGCTTCCACAGTCGAAGAAGGTTAACGGTATCCGCGTCACATCAGCAGAAGACATGACAATCATTAAAGAGGTCTTCGAGGAGATCAACATACAATTGGTCGATAAAATAAAGGAGAAAGGCGGGCAGGCTATAAGTGTAGGTGATGTGTTCGAATGCATGCAGATGTCAAAGTACGGATATGTGGGTGATATTAAGAAGGTGAATCTTACTAAGATTAAGGAGGCCGTGGATGCTGGGCGTACTCCTGTGATAAGTCCCTTAGGTCAGAATAAAGATATCTATTATAATATAAACGCTGACACCACTGCCAAGGAGCTTGCCAAGGCGGTTAATCCTAAAAAGTTTATTCTCCTAACAGAGACCGGAGGAATTCTGGATGAAGAAGGAAAGATAGTGCCTTTCCTGAATCTCTCGCCAGGATGTGATTATGATCAGATAACGGGCGGTATGCTTCTCAAGATCGAAGAAATTCAGGATTTTCTTAAGAATGCTAAGGAGTGTTCCGTGGTGATTACCTCAGCTCGGAATCTTCTCAAGGAGATATTTACCATAAAAGGCAGCGGTACTTTCATCAAATATCATGAGATATGCTATGTCGAAGACCTCAACAGATTAGACAAAGGTAAGGCCAAGTCCGCTATCGAAAGTGCATTTTCAAAGACTATGGTGGATGGTTATTTCGAAAATGGTATCAAAGCCGCATTCTTCGAGAAAAACTACGAGGGTATTGCAATAATGAAGGAGGTGAACGGAATACCTTACCTAGATAAGTTCGCAGTGGCGAAGCCATATCAGGGCACGGGGCTCGGGAAGAGTCTCTGGATGGAGATTACGAAGAGATATCCAGGATTCCTCTTACGTGCGGCACTTGATAACCCATTTAATCCCTTCTATACAAAGCATTGCGATGGCATGATGAAGAAAAATGGTTGGATAATCTACTGGAAGAACCTCTCCTTTCAAGATGCAATGTCCCGCGTGAATACCATCTCCGAGATCAAAAAAACGTTAATTACAGGAGATAAAATAGATGGATATAAAAAAAGAGAGTTCACAGTATCTACTGAACACATATAAGAAAAGCATATGCCTGGAAAGTGGCAAAGGATGCATAGTATATGACTTAGAGGGTAAGGGATACATAGATCTCATTGGCGGTATCGCAACATGCAGTGTTGGGCATGCTAATCCCGCGGTTGTCAAGGCGATCTCCTCCCAGGCAAACTCCATAATAAACCCTAGCAATCTCTTCTATTCCAAACCTCAGATACAATTAGCAAAGAAGCTCGTATCTCTTTCAAGTCTTGACAAATGTTTCTTCTCCAACTCTGGAAGCGAAGCCATAGAAACTGCGATAAAGCTTGTGAGGAAAGTTACAAAAAAGAAGCAGATTGTGGCCATGAAAAATGGATTCCATGGACGCACTCTTGGAAGTCTTTCAGCTACTTGGACGAAAAAATATAAAAAATCCTTCGAACCTCTTATACCAGGTTTTAAGCACGCAGATTTTGGGGATATAGTCTCACTCAAGAAGAAACTTGGCCCAGACACAGCAGGTGTGCTAATGGAACCAATTCAAGGTGAGGCAGGTGTAATAGTTCCGTCACCTGGATATCTTAAGGAAGTTCAGGAAACTTGTAATGAGTATGGGGTACTCCTAATACTTGACGAGATTCAAACAGGATGTGGACGCACGGGGAAGTTCTTTTGTTTCCAACATGAAGGTTTAAAGCCCGATATAGTGACCATAGCAAAGGGTCTGGCGAACGGGATTCCCATAGGTGTTACCCTAGCTGCCAAGGGTCTCGATTTCGAACCTGGTGATCACGGTTCGACCTTTGGCGGTAACAATTTAAGCTGTACTGCGGCACTTGTTACCATTTCTGTCATTGAGAAAGTGATGCCTCAAGTCGAGGCCAAGGGTAAGAAGATCATGTCTGGTCTTGAAGTAATGGAGAAGGTCAAAGAGGTCAGAGGTAAAGGACTTATGATTGGTGCGGCAACCGTAGGAAATGACTATGTAGAGAAATGTGCTGTTAAAGGGTTACTCGTCAACAGCCCACACCCGGGGGTCCTTCGGATGCTTCCGCCTCTGACGATAACTAATAAGGAAATAGATGATGCAATCTTGATATTAAAACAAGTTCTAAATGGAAATGGGATTTATGATTAAGGCTGGAATCATAGGCGGGTCTGGATTAGTGGGCCAGAGCATACTACGCATACTCCTCAAGCATAAAGGTGTGATTGTAAACCAAGTAGTATCTGAAAGTCATGCTGGGAAAAAGGTGTCCAACGTGTTCCCTGATATTAGATGCGCTCTGGATTTTTCACCAATGTCTATTGACTCTCTGAATCAAAACGATGTGGTGTTCATTGCCATCCCGCATACCAAGGCTGCGTCACTCCTCCCACAACTGAAATGTAAAGTTGTGGACATGACTGCGGACCACCGCTTGACGCATACGTATGGGCTTCCCGAGGTATTTAAGGCGGATATAGCTAAGGCGAAGATCATCGCAAACCCGGGCTGCTATGCCACCGCATGCATACTCGCTACATATCCAATAAAGAAGCATATACAATACGCAGTGTTCGACTGCATATCTGGATACTCCGGTGGAGGCGTGAACCATGGCTATGATTATATGGAGAATATAATTGCCTACAAACTAACTGACCATTTTCATATTAAGGAGATGGTCAAGGTTCTTGGATTCGACCTCTCGTTCACACCACATGTAGTGAATGCATTCAACGGAATAATGTGCACTGCCCATATCACGTTCGACATTCCTTTAGATGTATCGGGATTAAAAAGAGAGTACAAAAAATTTTACGGAAGGGCGAACACAATGGTCGTGGACGGTATCCCTTGCACAAAAGAGGTAGTGGGAACACCACTATGTAAGATTGGTGGTTTTGCGCAGGAAAAACAGAATAGGTTAGTGGTAGTATCTGTGATAGACAATCTGATGAAGGGTGCAGCCTCTCAGGCGGTAGAGAATATGAATATAATGTTTGGGCTTGACCAGACGGAGGGATTGGCATGAAGCTTTGGTATAAAAACCTCGAGCCTGATAAGATGGTAGAAAGGTTCACTGCGGGGTTAGACCCTTTTTTGGATTTACGGCTTGCGGAGTTCGATTGCATAGCATCTCAAGCGCACGCACGTATGCTTTGGAAGATCGGGATCCTCACTAGTGAGGAAATGGAATCGCTGGTTAACGAATTAGACCATATCAAGAAGGAAATTAACAATGGAAAGTTCGTAATAGGCATTGACCAGGAGGATTGCCATACGGTCATAGAAAACTGGCTTACTCAGAAATGCGGCGAGGCAGGCAAGAAGATACACACCGGACGATCTAGAAATGACCAGATCCTAACTGCCCTGCGGCTTTATGAAAAGCAATCACTCACAGATTTGAAAGCTGTTTTGGGAAAACTAAGGGAGACACTGCTTATGGCCCAAGATAAATACAAGGACATGCCTATGCCTGGATACACCCACATGCAAAGGGCAATGCCTACGACAGTAGGGCTCTGGCTCGGCAGCTTCATCGAATCGCTCGATGATGACTTCATTTTACTGGATGCAGTTTCTAGCCTTATCAATAAATCTCCGTTGGGGACAGCAGCAGGGTTTGGGGTGCCGATTTTGGAGATTGACATAGAGATGACCTCGAAGGACTTGGGTTTTTTAAAACCCATGGCAAATCCAATTTATGCCCAAATGAGTCGCGGGAAGTTAGAATCAAGCATACTGCATCTATTGAGTCAGGTTTTATACACCTTGAATAAGTTGGCGACGGACATAATGCTATTCGCTACATACGAGTTTGGGTTCATTTCATTACCAGCACAGCTTTGTACTGGCAGTTCTGTCATGCCGCAGAAGAAGAACCAAGATCCTGTGGAACTCGTCCGGGCCTATTATCATGTGATTGTGGCTGAAGAGCAGAAAGTGAAGGGTATTATCGGTAATCTCCCCTCGGGTTACAACCGCGACTTACAGCTGACCAAAGAGCCTCTGTTCAAATCTTTGGACGTTACCTTTGACTGTGTAGAGATTATGACGTTGATTGTAAGTCAGATGCAATTGAAAAAAAACAAACTTACTAAGGCAATTTCACCTGAAATGTATGCAACTCAAGAGACTTATACACTGGTGAAGCAAGGAGTTCCATTTAGGGAGGCATATCAAAAAATAGGAAAAAGGTATCGATCTAAATTTCATTGAATAGATTAGGATTGGAGATTATTTACAATAACATTATATTCTTTATTGAAAAAATCAATAATAGTAATAAAGTAATAAACGAGGATTTGGAGCATGCGATCGATACAAGAGGCTAAACTTATTCTTGAAGATGGATCTACGTTCTCTGGGTATTCCTTTGGTTCTCAAGCCTCTGCGACAGGGGAAGTCGTATTTAATACAGGAATGATTGGGTACCCGGAGAGTCTCACTGATCCATCGTACCGCGGACAGATTTTGGTGTTGACGTATCCACTCATCGGCAATTATGGTGTTCCTGGTAATGAACGAGAAGACAATTTATTGAAATTTTTTGAATCTGAAAACATCCAAGTTGCCGGGTTGATTATTACAGATTATTCTCACGAATACTCTCATTGGAACGCAAAGAAATCGTTATCTGCGTGGATGCAGGAACAAAACATTCCAGGTATTTATAACATTGATACACGAGAGTTAACCAAGAAGCTACGAACGAAAGGAACCATGCTTGGAAAAATAATCCATGCTGGTGAACGCATCTCGTTTCGCGATCCGAACAAACAAAACTTGGTAGCAGAAGTGAGTATTCAAAACCCCATAATATATAAGAAGGGAGAACTGAAGGTTCTGCTGGTCGATTGTGGAATAAAAAATAGTATCATACGAGCATTCTTAAAGCGGGATTTCTCAGTCATTCGAGTCCCTTGGAATTATGATTTCACCACTGAAGATGCTGATGGAATCGTATTGTCAAATGGTCCTGGTGATCCAAAGAAATGCAACGAAATCATTGAACATGTCAAAATGATGTTATCAAAAAACAAGCCGATCCTTGGTATATGTCTTGGGTCTCAGATTCTTGCGCTTGCTGCTGGCGCAAATACCTACAAACTCAAATATGGCCATCGAAGTCAGAATCAGCCATGTATGGAAGTTGGAACAAACCGGTGTTATATCACTCCGCAGAACCACGGGTACGCGGTGGATGCAGACACCTTACCACAGGATTGGCGTGAATGGTTCTACAATGGAAACGATCAGACCAACGAAGGCATTAAACACATCTCGAAACCATTCTTCGGCGCGCAATTCCACCCAGAAGCATCCCCTGGTCCTAATGATACTGAGTTTTTATTTGACCTGTTTGTGAGAGCGATGAAATGATTACCTGGAAGAAACCCAAATGGAAAAAGATACTCCTGCTCGGATCTGGTGCGATACGAATAGGTCAGGCAGGGGAGTTTGATTACTCCGGCAGTCAAGCAATCAAGGCAATAAAAGAAGAAGGAATCAAAACAATTTTAGTAAACCCAAATATTGCGACGATTCAAACCTCTGATTACCTTGCAGATAAAGTGTATTTTTTACCGGTGACCGCTGCATTTGTTGAAAAAATAATTGCGAAAGAACGACCCGATGGAATCCTCCTTGGCTTTGGTGGACAAACCGGGCTGAATGTAGGATTAAAGCTTGCTGAAACTGGTGTACTGAAAAAATATAAGGTCGAGGTTCTTGGGACACCGACGACTGCTATTCAGAACACAGAGGATCGAGAACTGTTTGTGAAAAAAATAAAAGAAATCAATCTGAAGGTTCCCGTTAGTAAGGCAGTAAACACTGTTGATGATGGTCTTCGTGCTGCTGAAGAAATTGGATATCCGGTGATGTGTCGAATAGCATACGCACTTGGTGGTCTAGGCTCTGGTGTCGCGAAAAATAAAAAAGAACTCATGGAGCTAGCGAAAAAGGCGTTTTCATACACAAAACAAATCCTTATTGAGGAGTACCTTGGTGGCTGGAAAGAACTGGAGTACGAGGTAGTGCGGGATCGATATGATAATTGTATTGTGGTCTGTTCCATGGAAAATGTCGATCCGATGGGGATTCATACCGGGGAAAGCATTGTTACTGCTCCAGTGCAGACTCTCACCGCATCTGAGAATTTCATGCTGCGCGCTCTTTCCATTAAAGTCATCCGACATCTAGGGATTGTTGGTGAGTGCAACATCCAGTTTGCTTTAGATCCATGTTCTGAAGATTACCGCATTATCGAGGTGAACGCGCGGTTGAGTCGCAGCTCTGCACTCGCATCAAAAGCAACCGGGTATCCACTCGCGTTTATTGCTGCGAAACTCAGTCTCGGTTATGGGTTACCAGAGATACAGAACATTATCACGGGTGAAACCTCCGCGTGTTTTGAGCCTGCGCTTGATTACGTGGTTGTGAAGTTCCCCCGATGGGATTTGCAGAAGTTCAGACGAGTGAGTGTTCGTCTCGGGTCTGAGATGAAATCCGTCGGAGAGGTCATGGCAATCGGCAGGAGCTTTGAGGAGGCATTGCAGAAAGCAATTCG
>Ga0315274_10002123_pt1 | contig 30261 bp, 23 predicted proteins | sample YL17G02_20_MG_FD_203700 | JGI IMG/M metagenome (GOLD analysis project Ga0315274, IMG submission 203700) | Sediment microbial communities from Yellowstone Lake, YNP, Wyoming, USA - YL17G02_20 | ecosystem: Environmental > Aquatic > Freshwater > Lake > Sediment | place: USA: Wyoming | collected...
AACGTTTATTTATGGAGGGTAAATCTACTGATGATATTATGGATATGTTAATGCCAGCATGATACCCTTTGGGAGTAAAGGGATTAACCTTCCAAGTCGTGTGTGTAAAGAGTGTTTCATCTAAAAATGGCGGCATTTAAAAAGACCCGGCAGATCTTTTATTTTTGGTTCTTCCGTGTAAAGTGTGAGAATGATTCTTGCTTATGACTCAAATCCCCCCTTCCCCCGTTTTATAAAGGATGATGGATGAAGGCGGAAGGATGAATATAGGATATTTGATTTCATCCCTCATCCTTTCAAGAGGGGGGATTTAAAATCTTATATTTCCACACTCAAGTCGGAAGAACCATCCTGAATATTATTGAACTACTGATGTTGTATTAAGTTTCTTCCAATAATACGTTAACGTCCAGCCAATAAGCGGACCGCAGGAACAAGGTTTCTGGTATACTATTTCAGCACCCATCGCTTTGTAAAACGGTCTGGCGCTAACTGCGGCACAGCATAAGATTAATTCAGTATAACCCGCCTTTGCGATCAGATGCTCTGCTTTCTGAAACATCGCTGTACCGACTCCATGACTATGGTGTTGCGGATGTACCCAAATTTCTTCAATTTCATTTTGCTTAATCGCTAGAGCGCCAATAACACTGCCACGCAACTCGGCAACGTAGCATTGCCATTGGGCAAGCCAACCACTGATAGCAATTTTAGAACTACGCTCAGTAAGAAGGCGATCCAGTTGCTTTGGAGAAAATCCCTCTTGTTTGGCAAGAATAGCCATCGGATACGATCTCACTTACTGCCTTAATATCCGATTCGGTCATTGATCTGATATTAGTATTCATTTCACATCAAAAGTAAGATAGGTTTTGTATCTTTAATCTTCAATTCGCAATTTATACAAGTTGTATCCAACTTCACGGCAGGCACGGATCGTCTCTGCGTAAGGGGTGTCTACGATGTCGAGAAACCCAATCTGATAATTCTCACCATCACCACGACCCGTAGTTGCCTGATCGCTATACTGGAACCAGTGGGTTCCTACAATCTGAGGATTCTTTAATGCACCTGTCACGTAGTTTTTGTAGGCATTGGCTCGATCTTCCTGATTATCCGTTGCCTGAAGCCCGGTGTGGAACATGCCCCGATCCAGCGCACCGAAATGGAATTCGCCAATGATGACAGGTTTGTCAATCCCTGCTGGAAGGCGAATGTCCTCAACGCTTCGTAGATAGAAATTATAGCTGATAACGTCGCAGTATTTATCCGCCGCTTTCACCGCAAGGTCGTTTGCCCATGCGAAACGACAGCCTAGATAAAGGTTGTTTGGTGCGATTTCCTTGACTGCTTCACGGCATATTTTGAAATATCTCTCTGCTGTTTTGGTGTAGAAGGCGGTTAAATCATCGTACGCCTTTTTCCTGTCAGGTGTTTCTCTGCTCTGGAGCATCGCATCCCATGATTCGTAGCTAGTACCCCAGACGTTATTGAGCTTGTCTATTGAACCGTATTTTGCTTTAAGGTCCTCGATAAATACCTTCTTTGCTGGCTGATCGGCAGGTGAAACTAAAGCCGATATAGCCAGAGAAACCTCATCACCCCAGCTTATCTCGTTATCTACGAAGTAACCAAGACACCAGGGGTCTCCTGCTGATCTGTCTTTTTGCCATGACATACTTTTCTTAACTTCTGACTCAAAGCTGTCATCAAATACGTCCCTGAATTTTCCCCAATAGCCTTCACTGCCCTCCAGCAATTTTCCACCGAAGCCGATCCCTACAACGTAGGGAGTCTTATCCATACGGTAAATGTAATCGCTTGACCAATTGCCGATGGTATTCATACCCCAGCTACGCAAGCGTTGTTGAGTTACATCAGCAAACTGCTTTCTCCGATCCTCGCCGTATTTTCGGAGAAGGTTTGCCTCTCCAAAGCTATAAGTTTTGTAAGTTCCCTTGTCTTCGTAATAGTTATGAGGCGCCCATGACGCTTCGCCATAAAATTTGCTAAAGGGGGAATCTTTACCAGGAAGATTTTTGAACCAGTATTCACGATCCGTTATCGGTGTGACACCATTCCAGTCACCCACACAATCAATGCCGTGAGACCAGAACAGATGCCCTTCGGGGTCAACTAGCCACCATTTACCGTTGTATTTTTCAACCCTAAAATAACCCGTCGCTTCGAGCTTGGGACCAGCAGACCATCCACCGTAAACGTCACGGTCTTTTGGTCCAGGATGTTCTTTCAAATCAGCTTCTTCTTCCTGTTTGTGCTTTTCCATGTCTTCGGCTGAGTTAGTCTTTTCCTGCCAGTCTTTGTGGATGAATTGCCCGTACTCATCAATAAGCGGGAAAAACTGGCTTTCATTCATGGAAACCCATTCGGGAGTCGTATACGACCCTCCTGCACGGATATTGCTAATCTCGAAAGCCTGATCAACCTTTGGTTCAGTTACAAAAATAACAAACTGGACGATATTATTAACCTCAAGCGTTGCATCTTTCAACATCCCACCGGGATAACCTCTCATTCCGAACATTTTTGGAGCGAGCCATTCGGGTAGTTTTCTCGGCAGAGATACTTTCAGAGTTTTTTGTTCGTCGGGTTTCAGGTCAATTTGTCTTGTTATGCAGTTCTCATAACCATTCGCACCCGGATTATCTATGCGCCAATGTAAGGTCAAGTGATTCGTGCCTGTGTTTTTTGCGTCAATGGCAATATACTGAAATCCTGAAAGGTCTTTGTATTTCTCAGGATTTTTGATAGTGATACCGGGCCATCGTTCTTTGTGTCCGGTGCTAACAAGTAGTGAATAGCCTTTTGTATCGCTGATCAATGCAACTCTGGCATCGCTTGTATTAATTGAGCTAATATCGAAGTCACGGTTGAGATCAATAAGTATCTGCTCCCCAGATACCTGACCTGCAATAAGGCATGAGTATATTAGTAGATTTGCCAGATACATTGTAATTATCTCCTTATATGGAGTGCGCAAGCCATGCTTCAGCACTCCAAAGCTAAACCAGAGACCAATCCATTATGACACCAAGATACTCGTCTTTTTTCTCCAACAACCCATCATAAGCAGATTTGGCATCGGCAGGATTGATTACGTGAGTAAGTAGCTCTTTAGCCTTCAGTTTCCCGTCTTTGAAGAGACTATATACGATCTGCGTGTTGCGCTCTATGGAGTGCTTTGATTCGCCTGAGTGCATGGTTGGATAAACCCACTCGTGTGCGCTTTTCAATGTAATAGCACCCTTGCCAATATTGTGGACGTAATCAAGTATGTTGGTTACGTCAGTGGTATATTCACCTCTTGGTGAGCCAAGCAGGATCACTTCACCCTTGCGCTTCGTCAACTGGAAAGCTAGATCAATCAGTTTAGGGTTTCCAATCGCTTCAACAGTGACTTCTGCACCTTGACTGCCTGTCTGTTCCATCACTTTATCTCTTGGGTTCTCTTTTTGGGAATTGACGAGGTATTTTATCCCGCAATTGCTGGCTATTTCAAGTCTTTTTGGCACTCTTTCGATGCCTACAACCCTAATGCCTGCGAGGTTAAAAAGCTGTGAAGCATAATTTCCGACAAGTCCAAGACCTATGATAGCTACGGTATCACCTAATTCTGCTGATGAAACCCTGAGTGACGTCATCGCAACAGTCGCCATCCTGATAAACGGTATCAGCTTTTCGTCAAAGTCCAGCGGACGTTTGAAAGCCAGAAATATCGTGTTTGTTTTTGTTATGGATTCATGAGAGGTATAACAGAAAACAATGTCTCCGGTAGAGCATTTCTTAACTTTTTGCCCTACTTTCAGAACCTCACCGACTGCTGTGTAACCTGAACCGTGAGGAAACTTTGTTCCGTTTTGCAACGCAGTGTAGCCAGCACATTCAGTACCCGGGCTTATCAGACTGTAATGTGTTTTCATCAATATCTGATCATCTGTAATTGATTCGTCCATCTCGAAATCTTCGAGTGTTACGTTATTCGCAGACGGCATAACTATCCTCTTGCCCTTCATAATATCCTCCCTGTGATTTTTTTCAATTTGATTCCATAAGTGTTAACTTGACTTTGTCACATTTTATGTAGCCTAATACCATTTTCCAATTCAAATACAACATTGGTAGTCGCATCCCTTTAGGGTGCGCTTCCGCAGGCTAAAGCCTTCGGCTACCTATTATGTAGCGTTTCAATTGAAAATTGGTATAAGTTTCTAACTTGGCATTATGGTGATAAACCGATTTATACAGCCAAGATAGAATCTTGGGCTACAAAGACGATGAAGCAAATGTGATAAAGTCAAGGTAAAATTGGCATAAGTCTCAAAAGGTGATGTCATTTTAGCCACTTTCTGGTTTCTAGTCAAGAAGGAAATATGGTTTTTCGCTAAATTGCTCTTGAAATGCTCATTTCAAAGCCTTATGATAATAGTAGATAAAGAATCTAACACTTAAAGAATCGAGGTGGTAAAATGAAGATAACTAATATAGAGATAGTTAGAAACAAAAAGCCGATAATGCTCCCTGACTCATGGAGACCAGCGTGGAATGAGCCAGACGTGAGTCCTACGGATAGCTTATGGTTCTCTTTCTACAAGGTTTACACAGATGAAGGTATAGTCGGCATAGGACCAAGCGGATGGGGTGGTACTGGTTTGCCATCTTATGCTGAATCCTCGCTCATCGGTCAGGATCCTGCCTACATTGAAAGGTTCTGGGATATTAACATGAAGGGGAGAGAGATCATACTTGGTTCTACTTCGTGCGGCGGGCTTGAAATTGCTCTCTGGGACATAGTAGGCAAAGCGGCAAATATGCCTGTATTTAAGATACTTGGTGCTTGCAGGGATAAGGTTATGGCTTACGCCGCAACTGCTCAACTCAAGCCTGCTGAGGAATACGCAAAGATGGCTGGCGAATTCAAGGCGAAGGGTATCAAAGCGATGAAACTGAGGCTTCATAGACCGAAAATAGAGGACGATCTGAACGTCGTTGCGGCTGTCAGGGATGCTGCAAAAGATATGATTATCCTCGTGGATGCGAACCAGAGCAATATGTCAATAAATTATAAGTACTGGTCGAGAAGAACGGCTTTGATGGTAGCCAGAGAACTGGAAAAACTTGACGTCTATTATCTTGAAGAACCGCTCCCTCGCATGGATTTAGAAGGATTGGCTGAACTTAGTGCCGCTGTGGATATTTACATCGCTGGCGGAGAGCATTGCTCGAACGTTTACGAATTCAGGGATGCACTTTTTGCTAAAGCTTATGATATTGCACAACCTGACGTTATCCTTGGCAATATTGGGATAAGCGGCATTAAAAAGGTGTCTGTTATCGCTGACTCTGTTGGAAGATACGTTGTTCCTCACGTCTGTAGCGGCGGAAACAATGGGTTATTTCTTGCGGCTACCTTGCAGGCTTTAGGTTCGGTTAGTAATTGTCCGTTTATTGAGTATACGCTTGATCCACCGGCACTCGTTCCAGAGGTACTGCATACCATACTTAAAGAACCGATAATGATTGACCCCGATGGTTACGTCCAGATACCTCAAAAACCGGGTATAGGCGTAGAGATAAATGAGGATGCAATAGCGGAGTATCTATGAGTCTATGGGTATATGGGTATATGGGTCTATGGGTCTATGGGTATATGGGTCTATGAGTCTATGGGTATATGGGTATATGAGTCTATGAGTCTATGGGTCTATAAGCCTATTAACCTATTGACCCATTGACCTATTGACCCATTAACCTATTGACCCATTGACCCATTGACCTATTGACCCATTGACCCATTGACCTATTGACCCATTAACCTATTGATCCATTGACCTATTGACCTAAATAATATTACAAGCGGAAGGTCTACATTTTATGAAGAGAAGAAAGTGCGGGAACTCGAATCTTGAACTGCCTATACTGGGTACGGGATGCTGGTCTTTTGGCGGTGGAAGCTACTGGGGTGATCAGGATCAAAAAGACGTTGATGCTGTGGTAAACATGGCTCTGGATATAGGCTGTAATTATTTTGATACAGCAGAAGCCTATAATGATGGTGCGAGTGAAGAATCTCTTGGGAAAGCTCTCAAGGGTAGAAGATCACAGGCATTAATCGGAACGAAGGTTAGCCCGTCCAATACATCTCCCGATGCCCTGCGTGAACACTGTGAAGCCAGCCTTAGAAGGTTGCAGACTGATACCATTGACTTGTATATGATCCACTGGCCAATTCATCTACACTCAATCCGTCACTTTACAAAGGACGAATCTATAATCAATAACCCTCCTTCAGCAGTGAAGGCTTATGAAACGCTGACGAGATTGCAGGAAGAGGGAAAAATACAGCATATCGGTGTTAGCAATTTTGGTGTGAAACAACTGACTGAGGCACTTGATACTGGTGCCAAGATTGTAATCAATGAATTACCTTATAACTTTCTGATGCGGGCTATTGAGGTGGAGATAATGCCGTTCTGTTACGAGAAGGGGATCGGCGTCGTGTCTTACATGCCGTTAATGCAGGGGTTACTGAGTGGAAAGTATAAGTCAGCGGATGAAGTTCCACCGATGCGCGTAAGAACCCGTCATTTCTCGTCTCAGAGACCGGGTTCACGTCATGGTGAAGCTGGCGAGGAAGAATTGACTTTTGAAACGATTAAGCAAATTAGGAATATAGCTGATGGGCAAAATATTTCCATGACGCATCTTGCGATTGCGTGGTGCATGGTTAATCCTGCCGTTAACTGCGTTTTGTCTGGTGTAAGGAACACAGCACAACTTGAAAATAACGTGCAGGCATCGGACTTGTCGCTTAGTAGTGATTTGATAGAGCGACTTAATGATGTTACATCACCTTTGCTTGGACGGCTTGGTGCTAATCCAGATTATTATGAAAACAGGAAAATGGGCAGAAGCTGGTGAATTAACGACTTGTGCTAGTTTGGTTGGTAGTCGCATCCCTTTAGGGTGCGTTTGCGCAGGCTGAAGCCTTCGACTACCAAATTAGGAGTAACATTAAGATTTACTTATGAACGGACGAGAAAGGCTTTCTGCTATACTAAACAGAGAACCAGTTGATAAACTGGCTTGGACGACTATAGTTGACGGAGCGACCCTGAATAACTTACCTGATGACATAAAAGGAATGTCAGGGATTGACTTCTGCAGGTATATAGGCTGTGATATTTTTCTATTGAACTGCTGGGGGTTGTCTTATGGGTTTGCTTCTCCATCATTTATATTACCAGACTATGTTGAGGCAAATTACAGAGAAGATAACGGAAAAGCAATTCAAGAGTTACAAACACCTAACGGCACGCTAACGAGGATACATCGTAACGGACATCCAATCAAGTATCCAGTTACATCGCTTGAAGAAGTCAATCTGTATCGTGAAATATGGGAAAATTCACAATTCGTAGAGCAAGATGATATTCAAGTCTTTGAAAAATCTAACGAGATGATAGGCGAAGATGGCATAATCACTCGATTCTGGGGGCCGTCAACGATACCCAAACTGCTTGAAGAGGATATGGGAGTAGAAAATTTCTACTATCTGCTCAATGATTATCCATACGAAATGGAAGCCTTGATCAACACAATCCACAATCGAGAATTAAAGGCTTTCGAGATTCTGGCACAGGGACCTTGTGACGTCATCATTCTATGTGAAAATACCAGCACGTTCTACATCAGCCCTGACGTTTATCGTAAGTATAATGGTCAGCATGTTCATGACTTCGTGGAAATATGCCATTCGGCAGGAAAAATCGCTATTATACATATATGCGGGCATGTAAAGAATATACTTCATCTGATTAAGGATACAGGATTAGATGGCATCCATGCGCTAACTCCGCCGCCGACTGGTGATACTCACTGGGAACTGGCTTGGGATGTGTTTGGGGATGGCTTAATCATTATTGGCGTATTTGATCCGACCATATTTATATTGGGAAAGCTGGAAGAGATTGCATCAGCGCTGGATAAATTATATACTCCAAGATTGCGACGCTCTAATTTTATTCTCTGCCCTGCGGCAGACGGAATCACAGTTCCACTGGAACGTTTTCAGGCTGTTGCAAACTGGATGAACCAAAACGGCTCATTGACTTGAATATATGTTTGACTAAATAAATCACAACTACAGAACCAATTATATTACAAAAGGAGGTTTTTGGTAAATGATAACTTCAGATTACAACAATACATCGTGGCACGCCCAGTGGATTGGGACAGGCAAATCTTACCCAAACCAGTGGATATGTTACAGAAAATCTTTCAATCTCAGTAAAAAACCTGAAAGCGCAATAACCAGAATCGCAGTGGATTCAAAATATTGGCTTTGGGTGAACGGAGAGCTTATTGTTTTTGAAGGTCAGCTTAAACGTGGTCCAACACCGAATGACACATATTACGACGAGATTGATATATCGAAATACCTTACGGATGGGCATAATACCATAGCCCTTTTGCAGTGGTATTTTGGTAAGCATGGCTTCAGCCACAAAAGCAGTGAGAAGGCGGGCATGGTATTTGAAGCTGATATAGACGGTGAACTTCTCATCTCTGATAAAACGTGGAAGGCAAAGGAACATCCCGCTTATGGCAATACAGGCGAACCACATCCAAACTATCGCCTGCCGGAGTCAAATATCCTATTCGATGCCCGTAAAGATATTTCGGACTGGCAAAAACAAGATTTTGATGACAAAGACTGGTTAGCAACAGAAGAATATGGATGTCCTCCGATTTCACCATGGAATCAGTTGAGCAAGCGCCCTACACCTATGTGGAAAGATTCTGGCTTGTGCAATTTTGTCAATGCCTCTAAACTGCCAAAGTTCAGTAATGGAAATGTGATTATTGCACAGCTACCATACAACGCTCATATAACGCCATACCTCAAAATTGACGCACCAGCAGGATTGAAGATTGACATTCGCATGGACGATTACGAAGGCGGTGGACCGCCCAATGTTCGTGCAGAATACATAACAAAGATAGGGGAGCAGGAATATGAATCTCTCGGATGGATGAACGGACATGCAGTACATTATACCATCCCCAAGGGAGCAAAAATCATCTCCCTGAAATATCGTGAGACAGGCTACAATACAGAATTCACCGGCACTTTTGAATGTGATGACCGATTCCTGAATGAACTTCGTCAAAAAGCAGTTCGCACACTCTACGTAACTATGCGGGATACGTACTTTGATTGCCCTGATCGTGAAAGGGCGCAGTGGTGGGGCGATGCAGTTAATGAACTCGGTGAAGCCTTCTATGCGCTTGATAACAAGAGCAATTTGCTAGCGAAAAAGGCTATTCTTGAACTGATGAACTGGCAGAGAGAGGATAATACAATCTACTCTCCCGTACCAGCCGGGAATTATGATGCAGAATTGCCTATGCAGATGCTTGCCAGCGTAGGATACTACGGCTTTTGGACATACTGCAAATACAGCGGTGATACTGATACCATAAAAACGGTGTATCCAGCAGTAAGGCGATATATGTCAGTCTGGAAACTAGGGCAGGATGGGCTTGTAATTCCACGAGCAGGAGGATGGAATTGGGGTGACTGGGGTGAGAACATAGACATGAACGTCCTTTTCAGTGCATGGTATTACATCGCTTTGAAAGGGCAGAAAGAGATGGCTGATCTCTGCGGATTTAAGGACGAAATTAATGATATTTCTGCAAAAATGCTGTCAATTGAGAATAACTTCAACAAGACATTCTGGAACGGAAAAGCTTACAGATCGCCTGATTACGAAGGTGAAACAGATGATCGGGCAAATGCTTTAGCCGTTGTTGCCGATTTAGCTGAACCAGAGAAATATGAAGCGATACGTGATGTTCTAAAAACGGAATATCACGCCAGCCCATATATGGAAAAGTACGTTCTCGAAGCACTCTATATAATGCGGTTTGAAAATGACGCCATTGAGCGAATGAAAGTCCGTTATAAAGATATGATAGAGCATCCGTTTACTACGCTGTGGGAAGATTGGCGGATAGGAGGTAGCGGAGGAGGCACAATCAACCATGCGTGGACTGGCGGACCACTTACTCTTTTCTCACAATATGCAACAGGGATAGCTCCTGAGAAGATCGGCTATGAAGTTTATCACGTCCTGCCGCAAATGGGACAGTTGAAAAGCATCAAGGCAAACGTACCATCAGTAAAAGGTAATATTGGAGTCGAGTTAGAGAAGACAGAATCGTCTTTTACCTTAAAGCTAAATTCACCAGCGATGGCAAAAGCTATTGTCGGCATCCCCAAAAATACAATAGGGGAGATTGTCAGCATTTCCGTAAATAATAAGAATCTCTGGCACAATGGACAGTTGACTGACTCTCAAGAAGGTGTTGAATTCGCTGGTGAAGATAAATATTATTACAGGTTCAGCGTGGAACCAGGAACGTGGATTTTTAAAGCAATTAGCTGATAGTAATACCATATTTCATAGTGCATTATTATCATAGAAATTTGTGCTACTGTCAGCTTGTCTGCCAGTGTTAATGCACTATAATTTTTGGAAAATGGTATAAATTATATGGACTTTTGATGTGAAATGATCCTTAAAGTCTCCCTTTTCTAAAGGGAGATTTAGAGGGATTTTTTAACTATCGTTTTGTGAAAGCCCATTCTGATTAGCTTTAAACAATTTCACATCAGAGGTATGGAGAAAGTAATGAGCAGATCAGATACAATGACATCCAAAGAGCGTGTGCTTTTAACACTTGCATGTCAGGAAGCAGACCGAGTGCCTATTAATTATTCTGCAAATGGAGGCATACACCAACGACTCATGGATCACTATGGGCTTGCATCCAATGACTATGAGGGTTTGTTAAAGGTGCTTGGTGTGGATTTCCGTGGTGTGGGTGCTGGATACAAAGGACCAAAATTACATGAGGATATTCCTGAACGAGGTGTTATAGTTGATAACTGGGGTATTCATCGCCGATGGATCGAACACGAGACCGGTGGTTATTGGGATTACTGCGATTTTCCATTAAAAGACGCTGATGAGGAGCAAGTGGCGAACTGGCGTATACCTTCACCCGATGATTTTGATTGCTCCGGGGTTCAGGATGCTTGCAAATATTATAAGGAGTATGCAATAAATGGCGCCGCTGGATTTGGCGACCTTATAAACGGAAATGGTATGCTGCGCACTATGGAGCAGACCCTCGTGGATTTGATTACTGATGATCCAGCGGGACTATTATTAGCTGATCGGCGATTCGCTGTCCAGTTGGAAGTGACTGAGCGTATACTTGAAGCGGCTAAAGGAGGAGTGGATTTTATTTGGCTTGGTGAGGACCTGGGAACACAGATCGGTCCGCTTATAAGTATGCAGATATTCCATAAACATATTCGTCCTCGTTATCAGAAATTCTGTGATCTTGCTCATGCGTATAATCTCCCTGTTATGATTCACACCTGTGGTTCGAGCAGTTGGGCGTACGAAGATTTTATCGAAATGGGGATCAACGCAGTAGATACTTTACAACCAGAGGCTAAGGATATGTCTCCGAGATATTTGAAAGACAAATTCGGCGGCAGACTGGCGTTTCATGGCTGTATTTCGACAGCCGGACCGCTTGCAAGCGGAACGGTTCAGGATGTTATTGATAATGTGAAAGAGACATTGGAGATCATGATGCCGGGCGGTGGATATTGTCTGGCTCCGACACATAGTATTCAGGACAACTCGCCTACGGAGAACGTGGTAGCCATGTACGATGCAGTACACAAATTAGGTTATTATTAATAACTATACTTTTGCAGTTTTAAAAGATCAAGTACTTATGGGTTCTCACTTGATGAAAGTTCGGCAAACAAGTCAATAATTCGGGGGAAAAAGCGGCGAAAGTCAGGATATTTGTCTCTGTTTGCCTCGTACTCCTTTAATCGTTCATATATAGGAATGACGTATTTAAATCCGTTAGATACTTCGTTATCTAATGCTCTTTTTCCTGCTTCCTCACCGTCCAACATTGCCTCTACTCTGGCTGTAAAAGCACGGATGACGTGTTCATTTACCACAGTCAACCAGTTGTTATAGCAACTTGGTAAATCTTTCCATATTGGAGGGAGCAGGTTCTGATACTGATTAATTTCTTCTTTGAATTCATCAATTACAGGATTCACGAAGTCATGACCAAACTCATGAAGAACGAGTGGAACGTATCCAGAGAACATGATGCTGTAAGCTGTGGTTTTTCCTTCCGTTTTAATCCAACCCCCAAACCCCCCAGGAGTGGTGGGAGAATATATAAAGACATATCTGTCTTTCTTTTCACCAAAGTAATCCTCAAGCAGTTTTACGTAATCCCGCTTTTCAAAATCCGCAGATACAACGCCTAGCAGTCTCTCATAGTCCGCTTGATGCTTATGATAAAACGTTCCGAATTTTGTATCATTATAAAAATCTTTCAGTTTTTGTGTAAATTCTGCCAGCTTTTCCTCGTCGGGGATCCAGTCATTATAAGGGTACGTTTGTTTGAGAGGATATAACAGCTTCAGTTCAGGCGGGGTTGTATAACCGAGAATGAAAAATCTTGGTTTTATATATGTAAAACCCATCGCTTTTAATTCCTGCATCATCTCGACTGCGGGGTGATTTTTGTAAGGAAGAAAATAGTTTGACGTTTCTTGCTGCATGGTTGGTTCTCGCAGTTGTTTTTTCTTAAATGATTTTGCGTTTTCGACAACGTTAACCAGTTCAATTCTCGGATCAATACAGATTTCTAATCGCCCTATCATTTTAGATATTGCACCGGTAATTTGAATCGGATCATCTTTGGTATTATCTGTCGTTGAATCACCAGAGCATGCAGCAATGATAAGACACAAGCATAGAGTAAGCCCAATCCTGATGGGATAAAATCGTTTCAAAGTCGGGTGCCAATTCATTAATATTTCTCCGTTCTCATTTATTCCAGTGGTATGGTTCATAAATTATGCCAATATATTATAAATCATAAAGACGAACAAAATCAATTGACATTATCACTTTATCAATGTTATCATCTGCTCGAAAACGAATAGAGCAGTTTTGATGGGGTTTACGATATAAGGAGTTGCTTAAAAATGACAAAAATTGATTCAAAAACTCACGTAACCAAAGAGGATATTAAAATCGGTTTGGACAAACTTGGATTAAAACGTGGAGATAATGTTGGAGTGCATAGCTCGCTGAGTTCTTTTGGCTACGTTGAAGGCGGTGCTGATGCTGTAATTGATGCGATACTTGAGACTGTGGGAAAAGAAGGAACTGTCGTAGTGCCTACATATTCTAATAACATAGAAAATCTTGAAAAAACTCAAGAAGAAATAGATATGGGTATAACGTGGAAATTTAGAGTTCTACCTTATGATCCTAAAAAAGATAGCTGCTGGACAGGCAGAATTCCTGATACTCTCTGGAGAAGGGAAGGGGCATTCAGAAGCTCCAATCCGACACATTCATTGACAGCCATAGGAGTAAAAGCGAACCAACTCTCTCAGGGATGGGATAAATTAATGGAAGCGAATGGTTACATTCTTATTCTAGGAGTAACTCTTAGTTGTTGCTCTTCCATGCATCTAGCAGAACGATACGTTCAGATACCTCAACACATAATAGAAAAAACGACTCCCCCTTCCGAATTAGCAGAACGGTATAGAAAAGAGAATATAGGTTTTGGATTTGGTTCGTATCCTGATTTTGGGAAAATGGAAGAGCCATGCAGGGAACATGGTATAATGAAAATGGTAAAAATCGGAGAAGCAACGGTTAAACTGCTAAGATTAAAAGAACTTATAGACCTGTATGCAGAATATCTGAGAAAGGACCCTGACTTATTCTATCATAATTAAATGAGTGATGGTTTTAAATATGTGTAGCCCAAGATTCTATCCTGGTTTTTTAAGCTTTCAATGAGCAAGTCATAAGTCGAAAGTGAGGAACAGATATGATAATAGACTCTCATTCTCATCTGAAACACGGTGATGAGCAAAAAACTGAATACAGCGCAGAAACTATTGTGAGTATTATGAACGCTGTTGGAATAGACAAATCCGTTGTATTTGCTATGTCAACTACAACAAGCCTTTCCATCGAAATGGCAAGGGATGCGATTAACAGATTTCCAGATCGGCTGATACCCTATGCTTATGCGCTGCCTAACTATGAAGCAATTGTTCTTGGCCAGCTTGATGAAGTGATCTCAGAATTCGGTTTTAAGGGGATCAAAATCCATGCTGGTGAGTGTACGCTGGCTGAATACGTGACTGATCCGGTTATAGAGCTTGCGGGAAAACGAGGTGTACCTTGTTTGATTGACTGTCTTGGAAGATACGAACCGATTGAACAGATGGCAAGGAAGTTTGAGCAGACGAAAATAATCGTTGCTCACTTCGGACAGTATCTTTGTAAGAACGAATCGCTTATAGATCGGTTTATCAAACTCGCTGAAGAACATGATAACGTCTTACTCGATGCCAGCGGGGTTGTTCTTGTAAACAAAATTAAAGAGGCGGTGGGGCGCATAGGGTCAGGTCGCATTATCTTCGGCATTGATGGCCCTCATGAGTCACCCGATACTATAACTTTTGCCCGCAATGAAATTGATAAGATTCGGATGCTGAATTTGAATCCTCAAGATGAATCTGCTATATTAGGTGGAAATATTGCCACTTTGTTGGGAATATAGATAATGCTCTACTCTGATCGTCAGCTAAATGAAAAGAGGGGGAAGGTTATCATAATGGCTATAAATATGTTTAAAACTCAAGGAGTGTTCTACCCACCCGCCTTAAAAGGAAAAGCTAAAAGCAACATCCATAGGCACAAATGGGCAAAGAATGTTCAACAGCAGATCGAAGGATCGGCGCAGTCCTGGATGAGGTTCTCTGATGATGAACTCTGGTACATGATGTTTGGTTGTACTATCACTCGCTCATGGATGGTTTGGTCTGACGGTTATTGTCCCGCCTGCAAGAATGATGTGCGGATGTACAACTGGAAGATGAACGCCCTTGATATACCGTGGAAAGTCAAATGTCCGCATTGTGATGAGACCTTCCCAAAGAATGACTTTTACAAATTCTATCATTCAGGACTTGATGATCATGGCGTTTTTAATCCACAAAAAGCGGACCGTTCACTTCTCTTTAATGTTGAGCATCCTGATACTAATGACTCATTACGTGGCTTTGGCGTTGACGATGGGGAAGGCTACGTTGAAGGCGATAAGCGTTGGCGTTTCATAGGTGCCTACCTCATTTACGGACAATGGAAGCATGCTGTTCTTGGTGGTATCCGCAACCTATCAAATGCTTATCTGCTGACAGAAAATCCTGTTTATGCTCACAAAGCTGGCGTGCTTCTGGATAGAGTTGCCGATCTTTATCCAACCCATGATTTTGGAAAGCAGGGATTAGTATACGAACAGCAAGGGCGCTCAGGATACGTCTCAACGTGGCATGATGCCTGTGAGGAGACAAGAGAGCTTGTGCTTGCTTATGATATGATCTTTGATGGGATTAAGGAAGACTGTGATCTTGTGAAGTTTTTATCAAAAAAAGCAAAACAGTATAAACTCAGTAACCCCAAATCTACGTTCAAGTATATTCAGCGTAATATCGAAGATCGCATATTGTGGGATGCCATTCGGGACGCTGATAAGATATACTCCAACTATCCGAGAACCGAGATCACAAAAGCTGTAATAAAAACCGTTTTAGGCGGTGACAAAAATCGTGATGATGTTTACGAAATAATTGACGCAATGATTAAAAAAGCCTCTGCGGTTGATGGCGTAACTGGCGAAAAGGGTCTTGCGGGCTACTCATCATATACGATACAGGGGCTTGCAGATTTTCTTGCTACTTACGAGAGAGTCGAAAAAGGATTCCTGAAAAAGATACTAAAACGCTATCCGCAGTTGCATCAAACCTTCCGATTCTTCATTGATACGTGGTGCTTCCAGAAATATTATCCGCTTATAGGAGATACAGGTTCCTTTGCCAGAAGTGTTGAGCATTACGCAGGTATGCCAATATCCAGAAATACTAGCCTGTCGCCATCAATGTTTACGTTCTTATGGGATTTATATAAGCTCACTGGTGATTCGGCTTTCGTTCAGGTGCTTTATCATGAAAATGGTTATACAGTGGATGGTTTGCCTTATGACCTTTTTACTCAGCAAAGATCGTTTCAGAAAAAGGTAGAGGAAGCGATCAGACAAGCTGGCACAAAGATCGAGGCTGGGAGCGTGAACAAACAGCAGTGGCACCTTGCCATCATGAGAGATGATGCAAAGGCATTGTGGCTGAACTATGATTCCGGTGGAGGACACGGACACGCTAATGGGATGAATCTAGGGCTTTTTGCAAAAGGGCTTGATCTATTGCCAGACTTCGGCTATCCACCCGTTCAATACGGTGGATGGGGTGCGCCGAAGTCCGTCTGGTATACAATGTCAGCCGCTCATAACACAATTGTAGTGGATGGGCGCAACCATCGGACAGCGTCAGGCAGGACGACTCTATGGGCTGATGGCAAAAGGTTCAAAGCGATCAGGGCTTCAGGAGCGGAACTGATAGACGGAAAACAGTTTGAGCGAACCGCTGTCATGGTGGATATTTCTGAGAGTGATTTTTACGTGATAGATATATTCCGTGTAGTTGGCGGAACTGACCATGCGAAATTCACACACAGCCATTTCGGGCAGATTACCACTGATGGATTATCATTGACTCAGACGGATGATTACGGACACGGCACACAGATGCGTAACTTTATGGTTGATCCTTCACCTCAACCTTTATGGAGTGTGGACTGGAAGATTGATGATCGTTATAAACTGCGGCTGAATGATGCAGACATCCATTTTCGTTATACTGACCTGACAAAAGATGCTCAGGCTTATACCTGTGAAAAGTGGATTTCACCATCAGGCTATGACGGGAGTAAAGATGTATGGATACCATGCGTGATGGTGCGCCGCCAGTCATCTGAGGAACCGCTTGCATCAACGTTTATCACTATAATGGAACCCTATGAAAGTTTATCTAAAATCGTCAGCATACGCCGTCTGAATCTTGAAAAATTTAAAGGTGAAGCATATCTCGACAATAATGTAGCAATTGAGGTACAGTTAGCAAATGGAGATTGTGATATAATAATAGCGATTGATTCAGAGGATCCGCTTGGATTGATGCCAAAATCACCTATCCATCAACCAGAATCAGGATTGCACACAGACGGAGAGATGTGCCTTATTCGCCTTTCAAAGACAGGTGATGTGCGATATATAAGCCTGTGCCGTGGGAGCTACGTCAGCATCAATGGCGTTGAGGTTAGGTTGAGTGAGACTAATAATTTTTCTGAAATTATCATAAATTAAAGTAAGTTCAGGTAGAAAAATCGGGAGAATATTCGCAAACAGGTCATTTGCCCTAACAAAACAATCTCTCAAAGGAGGTGCTAAAGCCTAATTCTAAAACTGTTGTCACCAGAAATATTGTTTCAAAAAAGTAATAACTTTATCCTGATTCAGGGATTGGGAGGAAACAGCAATGAGACAAATTTTCATTCTATTTATCGCTTTTTGTTTACTTTTAACTAGCAGCGCAATTGCGCAGGACGTAGCAATCCTTTTTGATGCTAACCTGCCTGTAGTAGGCATAAACGATGGACCGGGGTTTGCAAATCTTCTCGTGGAGCAACTAAACAAGAAGAATATAAAAGCCGAGATCGTGGATAGCGAAGGATTAGCAGATTACATGAAAGCCAATCCTACGGGTATTATGCTCGTTTGTCAAGGGATATTTCCCGGCACAATATTCGCAAATAAAGGTAAGGATGATCTGGTCTATTCATGGTTAAGAGGTGGAGGGATCGGTGGGTTTGTTGGAGATTATCCATTCTACTACTGGGATAACACCAACAACGTAGCGGCAGGCGGCGGACAGCAAAAGATATTTGGTGTGAATGTGACCAACGCAAATACCGCACAAGTTGAGCCAACAGAGCTTGGCTTAAAGTATATTCCTTCCATCCAGAAACAATGGACAACGAATCGTCCTGTGGGACTCGCAGTTCTTCAGAACAATGGCTTTGAATACGAAAGCTATGCCGATAACAAAACTGATGCTGACCCTGTCGCATATCAATCAAAGGACATGAAGGGCTGGTTCATTAATTTCCATACCTCATGCTGCGGCACTAACTGTCCCGCAAATGATCAGATGGCAAAAGAATATGCTGAACTGATCAGCAATCGCTTTATGGATAAAAATAATCTCAAGGCAGTAGAACCGGGGGGTAAATTGAGTGTGACCTGGGGTGAATTAAAATTGGGTGATTGATAAAACTAAGTGGTTTTCTCGCTAAATACCCTATGGTTTAAATGGCACGCATCAGCGTGCCGCTACGCTATTTTTGTTACACGCTGATGCGTGTCCTAAAATAAACATAACAAACTTAGCGATAGAACCTATTTTTTATAGGAAGATTTATACTTTCAGAAAACAAAGTATTAAGTAATGTTTATTATAATGAATTATTGACAAATCGTGATCCATTGCACGATTTTTACTTTTTCTCCTGTTCAATTATTATTGACTTTAAGTTAAACGCAGTGTATAATTCTAGCATAAAATTGTGTTTCTATCAAAAAGCTCATCGTATAACAATTCCACAGATATATAACAAAGGTTCACGTATAGTCCTTTTTCTTAGGAGGTTTTAGGTACGGAAAATGAAATTTACACTTTTTTCATTTATGGCAATAGTTTTAATGCTTGGCATTAGCTTTTCTGTTGGTGCCCAAGATAAGAAGAATTTACTGGTAAATGGTGGTTTCGAGGATGGCATTGTTGATCCCTGGACTTTATACGGCGATGCACAAATGGAAGTTGTCAAAGATATAAAGAAGGCAAACGTTGATGAGAAACCTGTTGAGGGGGATTTGTGCCTTCATGTTACAGTACTAGCGAAGGGAGTAAACTTCTGGGATACTGGCTTACAGCATGCAAATCATACTTTTGAGGCAGGCAAGGTATATACACTATCTGCCTACCTTAAATGTGCAAAAGGGACAATGCAGATCAATTTCAAGCCAGAACTTGCCGCAGACCCATGGACTGCGTATGGGGAAAGAGCCTTCGTCATGACGGAGAAATGGAAAAAATATCAAATAACAACCCCCCCCATGCCCAACAATGTCAATCCCGCTTCTATAACGTTCCATATCGCTTATGGTGTGGGAGAGTTCTGGATGGATGACGTCCAATTTTATGAAGGGAAACCTGATATAGAGCCTGAGCCTGAAAAAGATTTGGAAAACGGCGGATTCGAGTTTGGCAATACTGCTCCGTGGACTATGTATGGCAAGGGCAAAATAGAGGTAGTTAAACAACTAACGGGAGCATTTATACAAGAGAAACTCATCGAGGGAAAATATGCTCTTCACGTAACAGTAGATGAACAGGGCGTAAATTTTTGGGATACTGGTATACAGCACGCAGGTCACGTTTTTCAGGCAAACAAGGTATATACACTCGCCGCTTTTCTTAAATCGAAGGAAGGTCCTCTCATGATCAACTTCAAGCCAGAGCTTGCAGTAGACCCATGGACCGGATATGGAGCAAAAGAATTCACCATGACTGATGAATGGGAGGAGTATTATATAACAACTCCTCCAATGCCGGAAGTGGTAAATCCTGCAACTATTACATTTCACGTTGGTTATACAAAAGGTGAATTCTGGATGGACGGTGTAAGATTCTACGAAGGAAAATATACGGAGCCTGACTTTACAACAACAAAGTCCGTCCAACCGCAGGGTAAGCTGACATCAACGTGGGGAAGCATAAAGGCTAAATGATGCTTTTATGGCTTCTTTTATAAAGGGAGGCAATCTTACCAAACGAGCATGTTAGATTTGCTTGGGAAGTCTTCTTGTGACATGATAAACTTCAAATGTTCATCTTTGTCACTTCCATGATTCAGCATTGTCAATATTGGGATAATATTCTTACTAGTACTGACGATGCCGATTATACTTTAACAGGAGATATTCAATGACAAAAACAAGGTTTATTATGCTTTCACTTTTGGTGGTGTTTGCAGTAGCTGTCGTTAGCCAATCTCATGCCGCTCCAGCCAATTTGCTGAATAATGGTGGATTTGAGAGTGGAGTTATAGACCCATGGAGTACTTATGGCGATATGATAACGTCAGAAGTTATAGCAACGGATGCCATCGAGGGTAAATATTGTCTGCACATCGTATGCTCACAGAAAGGCGCAAATTTCTGGGATGGTGGACTTCAACATGCTGGACATACCTTCGATAATGGTAAGATTTACACACTCTCCGCTTTTCTAAAATCACCGAACAAATTGCAGATTAACTTCAAGCCTGAACTGGCAGCGGACCCATGGACAGGATATGGTGATCAAGTAATGACTATGACAGAAAGCTGGCAGGAATATTACATAACAACCCCTCCAATGCCAGGCGATATCAATCCAGCAACCGTAACCTTCCATATAGCATTTGACGTTGGCGAGTTCTTCATAGATAATGTGCAATTCTATGAGGGAGATTATGTTCCCGGAACATCATCTGCTGTCCAATCAAAGGATAAAATTGCCACTACGTGGGGACATATCAGGTCAAATTAATCTATCGGCAAGTGTCTCCGGCATTTCGAACATAGCTCGTTTGGTTAGATCGCTTCCCTTTTAGATATGAAGTTGCAGAGACAATCAGCGAATTGCCTCTGCAACTTCTTCTTTTAGTACCCAATATCCCATCTTCTCTTTTATTTATTAGTTTTAGCAATCAATTCTTGTTTTAATTCATCAAATATTGTTTCTTCAAAATCAAGTTGTTCCTTTATAAAGTAACGACTTGTAGTAGTTTGGTTTGTAGTAGTTCGATTTATCGAACATTTATAAAAACGCTCAATAAATTGAGCTACTACAAACTGGCTTTATTCCTTAATTTACGAGAATTAGCACGAGTCGCAAAATAACTATCAATAAAAAAGGAATCCCGTGACTTTTTGATCTTAAAATGATTATGATTATCACGAAAGTTTCAATCCTACAGAAAAGAGGCAAAAATGAGATATTTCAAAGTCAAGGAAGTGGCATTAATGGGCCTTTGTACGGTTTTAGAGAGACTGTTGAGTCAGTATCCAGATTCGGATAATTTGGCAAGCCTGAGACAACATAATCTTTGTGGTTTAACGGATAATTGCCTAATAACAGCGTTGGAACAAGCACTGAGCAAGATAAAACCTATCCGGATATGTGAAGATGGCAGTATTTGGGGCAGAAGTGACAGCCAAGATATATTTATCGCTAAAATGAATGATGATGTTAATTTTAGCGATACCACCCTTACCTCCATTCATGGAAGAAGTGGGTTTGAACGTTATGCTGAAGCATGGGGTGAAGAAATATTAGATACCAGAAAAAACGATAAATAACATAAACAAACATAAACAAACATAAACAGCATTTAGTCCACCTTCTGTAAGCAAATCGTATCAACTGTCTATTGATGACAAAAAAATATGATTTCCTATGCAACAAGAAAACGGAGTAGGGGTGAAATGTCAAAATTATTCATTCTAGGAACAGGATTTTCAAAGGCTGTATCATGTAAATTGCCTACAATGAAGGATTTGGGAGAGCATGTTCAGAGCAAAATTAATGAGTTACCGGGTCATGAAGAATACGAAAAACTAATCTCTGATCCTAACAATGTAGAAGTGCTATTAACCTATCTCTACCAAGACATGCCGTGGGAAACTGCATCGCAGTTATATTTAGAGAAATCAGCTTTTCTACAAATCTCTCAGATCATTGCTGATTATATTACTGATTGTGAAAAGAAAGTATTCGAAGAAAAAGAAAAAATCCCTGGATGGACAGAAAAATTCGTATCGTATCTACATGAAAATGAAGCAACTATAGCAACATTTAATTATGATACAATCATTGAGTGCCTTTCATTAAAATATCTGGAAAATAAAGCTCCTTATAAACCAGACATACCAGATTTAGATATTTCAAATTTATATAATATTCCATTAACTCCATTGCATATCCGAACAGGTGAATCAACGGGGGGATCCTGGTTCGGTGTCGATCGCAATAAAACCTATAAACATAGGCTACTTAAATTACATGGTTCTGCTAATTGGTATTATTCTGAAGACATGATTTTGTCAGCACAGCAAGTATATTACTCACATGATTATATTGAACTTACACTAAACGAAAACCTTTCACATGAAGAATATGACGAAAAAAATAGAATTTTGAACAGAAGTAAGACAGGTTTATCTCCTTTAATAATCCCGCCTGTTGCTGATAAAAATTTGTTTTATAATATTACATTAGTTAAGACATTATGGAGAAATTTCTATAAAGCAGTAGAGGAAGCAGATGAGATTTACTGCATTGGTTATTCTCTCCCGCAAACTGACCTTTCAACTAGAATCTTTTTCTCAGCAGTCATGGATAATCCTAGCAAAAAAGTCTACCTAGTGAACTTACAAGAAGGTTCGGCGGACTTGATAAATAATTACAGAAAAGTGCTGAAGAATAAGCGCAAATTATTCACAAAATACATATCTGATAATGAGCCAATTAAGCAATTTGTAGAGGATTTAGTAAATGAATCAAAAGGAAAATAATATGGGACATTTAATTATGGAACTCGATCTACAGCAGAAAAGTTCCGAAGATAATGCAATAGTGTTTAATAAGTTATTCCTGATAGAAAGGAGAATAGTATGAAAGCTGATGAATTAAGAGAGAAGCTTTTACAATGTCTGGGTGGACAGTGGCAAGACCCGTATGATTTGCAGCCAATAATCCGTGACACTACAAAGATGGATGGATACCGTATCGAATCCCTGACTTATGAAGTTGAGCCGGGGGATCGGGTTCCAGCTTTGCTGTTAGTGCCGGATGGAATTGATGCAAGTAATCCTGCGCCTGCGGTTGCTGTATGGCATCAACACAATGGTCAGTATAATCTGGGTAAAAGCGAGCCGGGCGGACTGGCTGGTAACCCGATGCACTACACAGGTGTTGCGCTAGCCAAGGAAGGATATGTTGTGCTTTGTCCCGATGCCCTATGCTTTGAGGAACGCCAGAGCGAATATCTCGAAGGAGGCAATTTTGAGCGTTTTGAGTTCCTGCGCTACGTAGTATCAGGCAAGTGTATGGCATGGAAGAATATTCTCGATATGCGGCGTGCAGTTGATTATCTCTGCTCACGGTCAGAAGTCCGATCTGACCGTATCGGATGCTATGGACATTCAATGGGTTCAACTCATACATGGTTAATAGGTCCCTGGGAACCGAGATTGATCTGCCTTGTGGGAAACTGCTGTCTTCCGACGTACACAGCTATTCATCGCACACATATATTACACTGCTTCCCGAACTTCATCCCCGGCTGGTTTCAATACGGAGATACGCCCGACATCGCTGGATTAATTGCGCCTAGAGCGTTACATCTGAATTTTGGTGAACTTGACAGCGGAAGTCCAATTGAAGAGGTTCAAGAAGGTATCAAGACCATTACAAAGGCATATCAAAAAGCTGGCGCAGAGGATCAATTCAGTTGGTATATCGAAGAAAACTCAGGTCACGTATTATCAGAAGAAATGTGGCACCGTACCAGAGATTGGTTCGGTAAGCACCTTACCACAACTCTGTAAATCCTTGTGGATAAAAGATTTGTAACTCCCCATTTCTTCTAAGGATGAAGGATGACGAATGAAGTGCTTTCTTTCATCCTTCATTCTTTATAATTTTGGGGAAGGGGGATTTTTAGGTGTTTATTATGTATTAAGGTTAAAAACAAAAGTGAAAAATCATTTGTTAAAGTTGCTTAAGAAATAACGTTCCTTTGCCCGCATCTTTTCCCATTCTTTACGAGCGGCTTGGACGCTTTCATTTTCACTGACCTCTGCTACTTGCACGTCCCACCAGCTTTCGTAGCCCGGAACACTCACGTAACGATCATTCTGAACGTAGATCACTGTCGTACGATCTGTTTCCCTTGCCTTCTGGAGTGCAGTTACAAAGTCATCATAAGTTTCGCATTGGATGACGTAAGCGCCCAGGCTTTGAGCGTTCATTGCCAGATCCACAGGCAATGCCTGAATGTCATTTTCATCTTCGGGTAATATACCATTTTTCGGATAGGCGTATCGAGTGCCGAATCCCATCTGCCCAAGTGAACGGCTAAGAGAGCCTATACTCTTAAATCCCTGATTATCCATCAGCACTATGATCAGCTTATATCCTTCCTGAATAGAGGTGATAATCTCATTGGACAGCATAAGATAACTACCATCACCAACAAGCACGTAAACTTCTCTTTCGGGGTTAGCCATCTTGATCCCAAGACCACCGGCGATCTCGTAGCCCATACAACTGTATCCGTATTCCAGATGGTAGTTCTTCGGATGGCGCGTTCTCCACAGCTTGTGCAGGTCACCGGGAAGACTTCCAGCGGCACAGACCATGACACCGTTCGGATCACCTATCTCATTAACGGCGCCGATCAGTTCTCCCTGGCTTGGTAAAGGCTGGTTGCGGATGGCATATATGCGATCTACCTCATTCTCCCACTCATCATGCAATTTCCTCGCTTCAGATTGATAATCCGCATTTGTTTGATGACCTTCCAACATCAGCGACAATTCTTTCAGCGTCGCTTTAGCATCACCCACAACTGGTAGCGCATGATGTTTGCAGGCATCGAACTCAGTCACATTGATGTTGATAAAGTGAACGTCAGGATGCTGAAAAGCTGTCTTGCTGGAAGTGGTAAAATCAGTATATCGTGTACCGATGCCAATGATCAGATCAGCATCTCTGGCGATAAGGTTAGCCGCAAAAGCGCCGGTGACACCTATCGCCCCAAGGTTAAAGGGATGATTATAATTCAGGCTGCCTTTGCCAGCCATTGTCTCACCTATGGGGATGCCGGTACGTTCAACGAAATTTCTTAATACTTCAGTAGCTTCGCTGTAAATCACTCCGCCACCTGCTATAATGAGCGGGCGACGACTGTTGCGGATCCATTCCACTGCTTGTTTGAGACTGCTCTGATCAGGACGGTTGCGTGGTACGTGCCACACTCGCTTGTGGAAGAATTCTGACGGATAGTCGTATGCTTCAGCTTGTACGTCTTGAGGTAACGCAATGGTTACAGCACCGGTATCTGCGGGGCTTGTCAGCACCCGCATAGCTTCAGGTAGCGACATGAGTATCTGATCGGGTCTGTTTATGCGGTCCCAATAACGGCTGACAGGCTTGAAGCAATCATTTACAGATATATCCTGACTATGTTCCCATTCTAGTTGCTGTAATACTGGCGATACGTTACGGCGGGCGAATATGTCACCGGGTAGCAATAACACAGGTAAGCGGTTGATAGTGGCAGTAGCCGCACCCGTAACCATATTCGTCGCTCCCGGACCGATAGAAGACGTGCAAATAAGAGTTTGCAGTCGGTTTTTCATCTTGGCGTAAGCGGTCGCAGTATGCACCATTGCCTGTTCGTTACGGCACTGGTAATAACGAAAATCCGGGTATTGCTGTAACGCCTGACCTATGCCTGCCAAAATGCCGTGACCAAATATGCCAAAGCAACCAGCAAAAAAGCGTTGCTCAACTCCATCTCGCTCTACGTACTGATTCATGAGAAACTCAATGATTGCCTGAGACATTGTCAACCGTCTGGTAGGTAGGTTGCCCATTTTTTGCCCCCTTTTGTATAGTATTCTCTTTATGCGTATCAGGTATAAAACATAATAGCTTGAAATATTATACCAATGTATCTAAAAAGATGAAAGGGTTAAGAAGATGATTGCCTCGATTTTTCAGGTTATTGACTTTCTAGCTTTATTGCCATATAATTCCCATATACCTAAAGTATTATACCTTTGATGTGAAATGATCTTTAAAATATGTGGTTTATAGAGATGATGTAAAATATCAGGAGAACGTGATTATGAAGTTTGAACTCAGATTTCCGACAGAGATCATATTCGGAAAAGACAGTATTAAAAAGATCGGTGTGAAAGCACAGAAATACGGTGATAGAGTGTTCCTCGTTACAGGAAAATCAGCGATGCGCAAGTCTGGCGCCGTTGATAACATCATGGAATTGCTTAATTCCGCCGGTGTTGAGAAGATGTACCTCTACGATCAGGCGGAGCATGATCCATCTGTGGAAACGGTTGATCGTGGTGTGCAACTGGCGAAAGATGGCGATTTTAAAGTTATCATAGGCATCGGCGGAGGGAGTGCTATGGATACCGCTAAGACCATAGCGTCTCTGATGAAAAATGAAGGCTCTGCGGCAGACTATCAGTCAGGGAAAGAGATCACAAATATGGGTGTACCATTCATTGCAGTTCCAACCACTGCTGGCACGGGTGCAGAGATAACGAATAACTCAGTTATCACAAACAGAGATAAAAAGATCAAGCAGAGCATCAGAAGCCCGCTTATGATCGCCAGAGTAGCAATTGTTGACCCAATGCTGACAATTTCTCTGCCGCCTAGCGTCACCGCTGCATCAGGCATGGATGCGCTGACTCAGGCAATTGAGACTTACGTGTCACTTGCATCAAATCCTTTCTCTGATACTCTGGCTTTACGTTCTATATCACTCATATCAAAAAATCTCGTAAAGGCTTTTGAGAACGGAAATGACGAAAGTGCGAGAGAGAATATGGCTATGGGAAGCCTATTCGGGGCAATGGCATTCGGTAATGCGGCACTTGGCGCAGTTCATGGGCTGGCGCATCCTGTGGGAGCTTTGTTTGATATTCCGCATGGTGTCATCTGTGGACTTTTACTGCCGTACGTCATGGAGTATAATCTATCAGTAAAAGTAAGCAGATACGCCGAAATTGCAGATGCTATGGGGCAATCGGTGTCTGGCGAATTTGATGAAGCTAATGCACACAGAGCGGTAGTTACTGTCAGGAATTTGCTTGCAAAACTCCGGTTACCACAACGTCTTAGTGATCTGGGAATCAGTCAGGACAATCTCTCTTTGATAGCTCGATCTGCAAAAGGGTCAAGCCTGAATAACAACCCTCGTCCAGCGCCGCCAGAATCTTTGCAGGAGATTTTATTATCCGCTTTGTAAAAAAGATAGCATGGCTTTAGCCTGCGCTAATGCTTAAAATGCAAGCTGAAGCTGTGCTACTCCACCTTTCTAAAGCCCAAAGAACCTGTTTCACTTGCCTGCCTGATTCCTGAAATACTTTAATAGGATACTATCAATTCTTTCGCCAGTATCAGTAAAAGGAATGTCGCTGAGATATGGAATGTAAGCCCACAAATACTCACCCATAGCAACCTTGTATGTTTTTGTTAATTTGATAAGTGTTTCACCGATCTTCAGGTTATCAACCTTACCATCAAATTTCGTGTAACTTAATCCTGATACAAAGACATCCTTCTCAGATAAGACACGTTTTATTTGTTTGCCTGTCAACTTAAATATCAACACACGGTTTCGCCAGGGATGGATTTTATAGACGTCTGCGAGAGTTACATCTCCTGCTTTGATACCGATTTGTATGGATCCAATATCCAGCAAAGCAAAATCACTATCTGTCTGTACTCGCACAACCTCTGCAACTAGCTTTCCCATTTCATTATTTGATACTTTAGCCTTAGAATTAAATAAAACCTCCGAAAGCATATCTGAGTAACGCTTCAAAAGTTGAACGATACCCTCATCTTCTTTAATTTTGTTGTCAATTGGAATAATCGTTTCATCAGCCTTAACTACCTTACACTTACCCGATTCGTCTGGTTGCAAGTATAGATCAAGCCTTCCAAGAAACTGTCCGTAATCACCAGCCTGAACGACAACAACGTTACCATCACCATTTGATCTGGGAACCATCATAGGTTTAACAAGCAGGTTATGGGTGTGTCCACCCACTATCACGTCAATATCTGGAACTTTTTCTGCCAGCAATTTATCTGCGCCAAGACCTATGTGCGTCAGAGCAATTATTACGTCTGATTTACCACGTAGTATTGGGATATACTCCTGAGCCACTCTTATTGGATCATTGAGTTTAAGCGTTTGACACGCTGGATGCTTTTTGTCTATGTACCCTAACCCAAGTATCGCAATCCTTATTCCTCCAACTTCCTTTATTACGTAAGGCTGGAAAATCATTTTTTTATTTTTATATACAACGTTAGCCAATAGTGTGGGAAACTTCACAAGTGACGTCTGCTTTATCAGATTATTGACCCCAAAGTAGAAATCACCGTTACCGGGAGTAAAAGCATCGTAACCGACAGCTTCCATTGCCATCATGTTTGCCTCCCCACCAAAGCAACTTGTCACCGGGTCGCCTCTGGAAAAGTCATCTCCTGCATGAAGGACAAGCGTATTTTTATTATCTGCCCGAATCTCCTTTATTTGTGTAGCCATTCTTGCTATACCGCCAATGTCTTTTGTGATTTCTAAGTCATAAGGGAATAATCTGCCATGTGTGTCATTCACGTGCAGGATTACCAGATGCACTGGTTCAGCACACCAACCAGATAGCACAAAAAATAAGAAAATGAAAAAGATTGGCAGGATTAAACGTTTTCTATTCATTTGCTTTAACTCCCGGGGGGTTAAAAGAAAATCTCTAAGAGTATCTAACAACAGACATAATATACCAGAAAAGGTAGGAGTTGTCAAATTCAGTTCGAGTTTACTTTTTTCAATGGAAACGCAAAGCATATAATGGTATAATAATCTTGATGCTTCATTTGAGTAGAAAGGCACATACCAAAAATTACGATGGGTTTCTCTGACTATAAATATACAAAGGAGAAGAAATATGTTTAGAAGTTTAAGCCCGGGAGCTTTAGGAATAGGCGGGTTGTCGTTTGCTGAAAGCATGGATCTTGCAAAGGCATCGGGATTTCAGGGACTTGATGCTGATATTGGGCACCTAGCTAAACTGATGGAAGAAAATTCGGCTGATTACGTTAAAAAGCTGTTTGCAGACAAAGGTCTCAAGATGGGTGCATGGGGTTTGCCAATGAACTGGCAAGCTACTGGGGATGAATACAAAAATGGTCTTGAAAACGTCCGTAAGTTTGCGAAAGTTGCACAGGCACTTGGATGCACAAGGCTTGCAACGTGGATTCTACCATTTTCTGATAGTAGACCGCTCAAAGAGAACTTCGATTTTCACGTCAATCAGTTCAAGCCTATCGGTGAAGTTTTAGCTGAATACGGATGCTCTCTGGGACTTGAGTTTATAGGTCCAAAAACCCTGCGAGTCGGCAAGAAATATGAGTTTGTTTACACTATGGGCGGAATGTTAGAGCTTTGCGATGCCATAGGCACAGGCAACATGGGACTATTGCTGGACGCATGGCACTGGTATACTTCTCACGGCACGCTTGACGATCTCAAGAAACTGAAACCCGAACAGGTCGTACATATACACATCAACGATGCCCCGACTGGCATACCAATAGACGAACAGGTTGACAACGTTCGCTGTCTGCCCGGTGAGACTGGAGTGATTGATTTAGTGGGATTCCTGAAATGTCTGGATGCGATCGGATGTGAAGCACCTGTTACTCCTGAGCCATTCAGTAAGAAACTCAGCACGATGACACCGATGGAAGCGGCGAAGACGACTGGTGATCTATTGATAAAAGTCTGGCAAGAAGCAGGTCTCAATTGAGATTATAGTAGGATGGGCAATGCCCATCCTACTATGTTAATTGTCAAGGGAAAAGTGATACTGTCCGATTTTTGTCACTTTCCCATTGAGATGTTATATATTAAATGTAATCTGTCAACAATATTAATAAATCATGACAAGAGAGCGATCTTGTGCTTGTCGTGAAGGTATATACAAAGGTGTCAGTTCGCCGTTTCGGAGATTATGATTTGGGGTCTCGGGGTATCCCCTGAGATTGGCAATCTTACGAGAGTCAACGTTATCGTTTCGATTACGTCTCTCTTTATCTTTAGTCGGTATGTCAGCAGGATGAACCACTTTGTTCTTCCGTTACTCGGCGGAACGAGAAATGCAACCAACTCCGAGATTAGTAAGAGCATCATAAATCCAGAAGCCAAAGAGACCAGCTTCATAAGCACATTTGTAATGAGCATCTGGAAAGTGCTTGTGTAAGTATCC
>Ga0315274_10002124_pt1 | contig 30258 bp, 47 predicted proteins | sample YL17G02_20_MG_FD_203700 | JGI IMG/M metagenome (GOLD analysis project Ga0315274, IMG submission 203700) | Sediment microbial communities from Yellowstone Lake, YNP, Wyoming, USA - YL17G02_20 | ecosystem: Environmental > Aquatic > Freshwater > Lake > Sediment | place: USA: Wyoming | collected...
CACTATCTTTGCTGTTGTCCATTGTGTTGAATCTACACGCATGAATGAGCGTACTTGTTGTACGATTCCGAGGTTTGTTACTGTATCTGAAAATGGTGTGCTCATTTTATTTATTTAAATTGTTAGTTGATAAATCTCTTACTCTTATGTGTCTGTTCAAGTCATATTCATAATGGCATTTTGTACACAATCTTTTCCAGTCTGAAATCTCCTTTTTGTATTCGCCACTTATATTAGCCCAATGAATTGATTTACCAGTTGCTATCTTTTCACAAGACTCACAACAATTAGGTTTACCCAATTTAGATTCTACCCATTTGTGTAGTTGCCTGTATTTATTCTCACTTCCTAATATTTGATGACCAATATGACCAGTATTTGGAAATCTAGTCGCTTTTCCATTTTCCAATCCTGTTCTATTGTCTTTGTTTGCTAAGCCAATCTTTGCTTTATGTTCTTCTGTAAGTTTAATACCTTTGTGCTTAGCACTGTATTGTTTTTTTGTTTCTTCTGTCCAGAAACTTCCATGTCCTTTTTGAAATCCTTTTTTTCCTTTCATATTATATATTTTATCATCAAAAACAATATTCACCGATGTGCTTCACGACTATTGTTGGGTCTATCCACGTCTTGTACCCTGCATCTCTCGCCACGTTACTAAACCAAGCGTCCTCTCCCATCGCAAGTGCTCCTTGTGAATCTCTACCGAAGTTGAACCAAGGGTTCTTCTTTCCGTCTGCACCGATACCAAATTTAGGGTCTTTGAATATATCTAAGTTGATAAGCATACAACCCATACCTGCATAGTTTGCTTCGTATAGTTCTGTTTCATTTCTCTCTTCCATAGGCTTAAAAGTAGGTGTCAAAGGAAATTGTCGTTTGTTGTACTCACACGCAACGATTTCTTTATTGTGTGCAAGTAGTTTGTGGAGTGTAGACATCATAAAGTGCATGTCTGAATCTACAAATAAGATATGTGTACCTCCGTTTTTGATTGCTTCATTTACAAGCCATGTTCGTGAAGAAACAATGTCGCAAGATACACGAATAAGAAAGTCACTCACAATGTCTTTTGCTCCAAGGATAGTACAGCCGATAGCATGTGCTGTCAGTGTCTTCATAGCTAATGAATCAGAACATGGTACTGCGATGATTACTTTTGTTTCTTTATTTGTTTTCATATCCCAGTCCCCATAAAGGGACTGAGTATGAGAGCAAATTAACCTTGTGCTACAAAGTAGAAGAGAGTAATCTCTACTACTCCTGCTGTAAAGGCGAAAGAAGCGATTGAAACAGTGATGTTTCCTGCTGCTGTCAATTTTACTGGTGTTGCAAACGTTGGTACTGCATTGATTCGTGCATCTAATGAAAGCGAAGCTACTGCTGTCGCTCCAAGAATAGATGTTGTTGATGAACCTGCTGAAGTTCCTACTGAGAGTGTTCCTGCTCCTGAAGATGTACACGCTGCTGTAGAGTTGATTGTTCCTCCTACAATGATAGCGTTATCTGGAAGACTGAATCCTCGTCTAGGTACTATAGTTGAGATTGCACCTCCATCTACAGCGAAGCTGTAAACTGCTTTTGCTGTTTGCAATTCTCCACCTGTTGCTTGTCTTGCAGCTTGTACTGACAAGTCTGCGTCTGGGTTTGTTGTGTTAGACATAATTATTATGTATTAGGTTAATAATTAAGCTACGTTCACGTCAAAGATTACAGGAAGAAGGTTAGTTGGTACTAGGAATCCATAGTCAAGTCGTGTGTGAATTTGTGTTCCTGAAAGTGAACCTGCTGTTGAAGAAGCTGGCATTTCATTTACATAAGTTCGTCCGTAAGTTGATTTCAAGATACCGAATTTTTGTACTCCTCGTACTCCAGCCATCAAGTGGTTAGCTGCGTGTGAAGTTGAAACGTAGTGGTACAGTCCAAGATAATCTACTCCGATAGAACCTCCGTCTGACAATGATTTGTCAGCCATTGAGAATCCGTTAGCTTGCATGAAAGTAGTCATGAATGTCCAGTCTGCTGGTCGCCATACGATGAATCCACCATTTTCTTTGTAGAGGTTGAATCCGTTAGCTACGTAAACTTGTTCAATAACTCCTCGTACAATATCATCAACGTTAGATGCTGATACTGTTAGGTTTGTTGTTGAAAGTCCTACTGCTCCTGCTCCAGCATCTCCGATGTTTGTCCAAGCTGCGTGTTGAGCAAGAGATAGAGTTTCTGCTCGTTCTCCTACTTTCTTTCCAAGTAAGTTACCCATTTCTGCCATTTTAGCGTAGTTTGATTGTGCTTGGTCTGCGTAGTCCAAGTATACTGAATCAATTTCAGCTGTAACGATTGATAGAGTTTGGTTTGTTTCTGTAACATCAATGAAAGGGATAACATTAGATAATGTTGAACGCCCTGCAGCTGTGTTAGTTAGAGTTGCTACTGCTGGTTCGTTAGAAGTAGAAACTAGAGGAAAGTTGTAAGTTTGTGTGTCTGTATAAACAACATCGTTTACTTCTTTCCAGTTTTGTGGTTTGTCCAATCGTTGTGCGAGTTTGTTTTCCCATAACGCTTGGTAAATAATTGTGTTTGCCATGTTTTATAATTGTTTTAAATAATTTAATGGCTAACGATTCTATTGCCAACTTGGTTTGTTTCTGTGACCTTTATCTACAAAGGCGTTGATAACTGCCGACCTCGTTGCGAAATCAGTAGGTAGTACACCTGTTGCTTCATATTTGGCTACAGCCGATGCGATATCATTAGTTTGATTACCACCTCGTTTGCTTCCACTTGGCATAGCTTCTTGAACTTCTCGTGCTGTCTTATTAGATTGAAGTTTTGAAGTAACATAATCATCTCGTAGTGCTTCTCGTACAGTTTTACCTGTTTTTTGAACGAAAGTTTCCACAATCTTAATGTCTTCTGCTTCATAAACTCCTTTTACATCTAAGTAATTGAGCTGTGCATCATTCAATTCGTTAGCTTCGCTTGGAACAGCCTTAGTTTCACCTGACTTCCTCAATTCCTTGACTTGTCTTTTGAGTGAACCTTGAGTTTGTTGAAATTTCTCCCATTCTGATTTAGACATGGTAATCTTTTCCTCCTCAAGTTCTAATTCTAGTTCTTCTGCTTGTTCGTCTGTTTCAATGAACTGTTCTTCGTTGTTTGTTTCATTATCCATAATGATATGTTGTTTGTTTAGTTTTCTTTAAATAAAGAATAATTTTTAATGTTCCTTTTGGAAGGTAGAATAACCAATTTCTTCTAGCGTGCCTGATTTATCTTCTCTTGTTCTGGTGCTTTTGTCTTGAAACTATCTATCTCTCGAAAGACATCTTCAATGTTTTGCTTACCTGTTATGGAAGACCTTAACATTTGTCCAAGAAGAACATCATCTTTGGCATCTACTGTAGTAATTATATCAAATTTAGATAACAGTGTATATTTTAACAAGTCAAAAAGCATTTTATTGTCTGCTATTATCTTGAATAGTTGTTTATCCATTACATTGTTGGTGTTAGTGGTGGTTGTTCTGCTGATACTGGTGCTCCTTGTGGTTGTGTTGCTTGTACTTGTTCTGCTGTGATACCTGAGAAGTCTGCTGGGTCTAGTCCTGATGATTCTAGAATATCGTTGAAGATTTTAGCAATAGGTGGAAGTGTAAGCACTTGTGGATTTACAATGATTTGTCTAAAGATGTTCACGAGTTTATCTGTTCGAGCTGATAGGTCTTTTGACTTACCTTTCACAGATACTTTAACTGCAAGTGGAGCGTCTTTGAACTCACCTTTTAATATATCAATGAACTTCTTGTTACCACCCTTACTAAACTCTTTCTTTGCTACTTCTACCATGAGTTTGATTTGGTCTGGGTTCACTTCTTCTCCTGCAAGTACCATGTTCTTAATAGTTTGGTTTGCTTGGTTGATAGCAACTCTTTCTGCTACATATTGCATGTCTTCAAGTGAAAGCTCTGAAAGGAACTTAGCACCTTCACAGATTTTCTTTTGAATGTGAGGGATAATCCAGTCTTTGTATACTTCTTCAATGTGTTTAGCGAATTGTCCTCTTCGATATTCATGTAGTCCATGAGCTTCTGATGTAACAAGTTCTTGTAGTTTAAATGGTGTACCTGCTGTTGGATTGTTACCCATGATTGAATCATTGGCTGCTCCCATTTGTTGTGCATGTGCTTCCCATTGTGCTACTGAGTTGTCAAAGAGTGCCATGTTTCGAGGGAATGTATCTACTTGTCCCAAGTCCCCACCTTCTCCTAAGTCCATAATCTCTAGGTTCTCTAGGTCTGTAAGCTTTTGTCCTGCTACCTTTCCACTGTTTGGGCCAACAGCTTTAAGGATAGTGATTGATGCTGCATCTAACATAGCTTGCATACGAATCATGTCGTAGTTTACCCATACTTGTGCTTCAAATAGTTCTTCTGCTCCTCCAAATCCTAATGCTCTACCATATACTGGGTCACGTTTAATGAGTTTGAATGGGCTCTTTGATTCTGGTTTTGTGTATAGAATAACTCCTTGCTTCTCTAGTCCTGATTTAGGTGTATAGAAAGCAACAATGAAGATTTGTGATTCATATTCTCCTGATTCGTCCATAGGGTCTGCAAATCGTTTAGGTAAGTTTCCATGTACTTCAAAGATTTCAATGTATCGTCCTGTTGTCTTAGCGTGTCCATCGTTCGTGTTGTCGTTTTTCTTCTCTGAGCGTGAGAGTGCAATCAAGTCTTTAAGTGAGATAGTTGCTCCATTTGATTCTTCACCCCACCCTGCCTTCTTCATATCCATGAGTTGGTCTGGTGAGTAGTAGTGTCTGATTCCTAGAGGGCCTGAAAGCATGTCTGTTTGGTCACAGAAAGCGATAGATTGTAGTGCAACAACTTCTGGTGCTGGTTTGTTTAGTTTCTTTGAAAGTCCTGCTCCAAAGTCTATTCGTGATACGTTCAATTCATCTAAGTATGTATCAATGTCGTTCTCTTGTACAAAAACATCATCGTGGTACTTCTTCACCAAGAATGAAAGGTGATACTTCTCTGGGTTGTTTACATAGATTTGTACATCTTTCATCTCTAAGTCTTCTGTTCGGTGCTGTAGATTCAAAATAGGTCGTGTGATGTTCTTCACTGGTTTAAAATCATTCTTCCCTGTAAGAAGTTGTGAGTTTGTATAAAGCTCAGTTGTCTTGATGTGGTCTTTCATTGACCAGTTCCAAGAATCGTTAATAGGAATAGCCTGCTTGTAGTTAGCTTCCTGTGTGATTATATAATTAAATATGTTTTTATCTTCGTCCATTATAATATTCCTAATATGTTAGTTTCTGATACAACGTAGTGTACAACATTATCTATCTCAAACTCGTCAAAACCGAATTTAGAAAAGAGAATGTTATCTCCTTTCTTGATTATATCATTTCCTACCACCACTGTGCCAGTAACTGGCTTCTCTTTAGGGTCACCTAGCATGATTCCTGATGATGTTTCGTTTGGTAGCTCTGTTGGTTTAACTAAAATTCTATTGTTGAGTGGTTTAAACATAGATGATGTGTGTACGTTGTCTTTGTTCTAGTACTAATAAATTTTCAAACTTTCTCTTTCCATAGTCCCCCATTGTTCTCCAAGATACCCCCTGATAACTCGCCTTCTTTGTATCAACTTCAACTACCTTCAAATCAGATACTACTCGCTCTGCGATAATGGCAAAGTCTGGCTTCATTTAAGCAAGTATTCTAATTGTTTGCTCATAATCCCTTGTGCAAGAGGAAAGAATAGGCGTTTAACCTTCATAGGTATCCATGTTGTCTTCATTGATTTCTTTCCATAAGTAAGTTCAATGTTTGCTTTAGTGAATATCTTTATAGGTTTCTTAATAGATTGGAGTGCTTCAAGTACAGTTGTTCCTTTACCTTTTAACACTTGGTCTGCAAGGTTTATTGTTAATACAAATTCTGGTGCTTTCGTTTCTTTTGGAGTTGTTGCTTTTTTTGCTATTGCCATATAGTTGATTATATCATATTAAATTGTTTGTATACACTATCTCGCTGGGTTCTTCCTATGTTCATTCGGTCTTCTAAACACTGGTGGTAAATCTCTTTGAGTATTGTGCATTGAGAGTGCGTATCGAAGTGCATCTAGTGCATGGTCGTTCTCTTTGATTGGGTTCTCCTCTTCATTCCTTCCAAACTTTCTCTCTGGGTATGCGTATGTTTCTAACTCATAGATTAGGTTCTGACATGATTCATGTACTCGTAGTCTTCCTGTCTTGAATAGTTCTTTAACTGTGTTGATTCCATTTCTCACTGAATCAGCGTTCTTAATCACTTGTCTTACATTTACACCACGCTTCTTGAACTCAAGTATTCCTGATGCACTCTCTGGGTCTGGGTAACATTCGTCCCACTTCATTGATGCCACATAGTCTGCTTGTTCTGCATCTGTAAGTCCTCTGACATAGAACTCGTCCCATACATAGAAGTTGCTATCTCTGTCCTTCTTAATAGTGATAGAAGCACAAGGGTTGTGTGTACCGAAGTCATGTCCTCCAAAGGTCTTAACCCATACCTTCTCTGGATAGTCTTTGAATACATGAAAGGCTCGTTGGAACTCTTTGTATACCAGTCCTTCTTGTTTACGGAAGTCTGCCATGTACTCTTGAGCGAATCTATCCTCTGTTGACTTACTTCGTGTGTTCTCTAGTTCTTCCTTATCAAGGAATGGGTTGTCATATGATGAGAAGTTGAATGACTTGAAGTCCTCGTCTTTAGCTTCGAAGTTATATAAATCATAGAAGTGATTGAATCCTTTAGGTGTAGAGATAAACATAGCCTGTCCCTTTCTAAAGGTTAATGTAGCGAGTAGAACCTCTTGCCATGACAGCCAGAAGTTTCTCATTGAAGCTACCTCATCTAGTATGATTAAATCAAACTGCTGTCCTCGTAGTGTTTCAACTGCTTCCCAACCTCTCAGCTTAATGATAGATGTACCACCTACAAGGTTCTGTACCTCAATCTCAAGTGAGGGTGCTTCTTTAATCTTTATGGTTATGCCTTTGAGTTCATTCTTGAGCATAACCCATGCAATATCTCTGGCCTGTTGGATAGTTGGTGCTATATAAACAATACTAGCGTTCTTGGAGAGGGCTACTCCCTTTATCTCCTCTATTGCTAGAGTTGTCTTACCAAACTGTCTACCACAGTTCACTACTCTAAATCTGTGAGTGTCTGATGCTATTTCATTTTGAGCTTTGTGTAGTAGCATTATGGTTTTATTCCATTCTTCTTAGCAATAGCTTCTGATATTTCAATAGTGAGTGTTCCTTTCACTTCTTGTTCTATATCTTGCTTAAAGTTACCCTCTGCCATCTTCCAAACATCTAGCTTGTTAAGTCCTGCAAAGTATTCCTCTGCTTCTTCATCAGATAATCCTTCAAGATATTCTCTTGCTCTAGCTTTTAAAGACTTAGTGCCTTTCTTCTTTCCTCCAGGGTTACCACTCTGTCCTTTCTTGAATAACCATGGTCTGCTATTTGACTGTTCCTGAGTTTCGTCCATATTATTTAGTGTTATCTCTTTTAACTACTGAGATTCTTCCTACCTCTACAAGACCACAAGCTATACTCACTGCTGTTTCTAATGAAGCAATAAGTGATTCTGCTGTGTCATATACCTCTTTGAGATACTTCTTACCATTTTGTTCTAGTACCTCTCGTGGTTTTTGTAATGCCTTGTTTAAAATAGGTGATGACGTTTTAATCGTTTTATATGTCATACCTCCTCCTAGTATTATACCATTTGGAGATGACAGTGCTATCTTCGTAGCTCCTACTGCGTCTTCTACTTTCTCTCTTACTGTGAACTGTTCATTCTTAGTTGGACTACCAACTTTAATTACTGCTGATTGAGTGCCTTCAACAGTTTTCTTTCCAATAAGAGAAGTCTTTTCTTTAGTTGCTACTGCTGACTTAGCTAGTCCGAAGTGTTCCTTTGTAATTGGTCCAAGTTTAGGGTCGTGGATTGTACTATCAGTAAGCTCTGCTATCTTGTTCATAATCTCAAACTTCTCATCACCAAATCCTGCGTTGTTTACCAGTAGTGGATTGAATACTCCATTAACTTTGTTCATAGCTATGATTGAGAGTACTTGGTCACTGAAGCTGTCTGCAAAGATAACGAACTCTCGTTTAGGTGACTTCATAATCAACTCTAGTATCGGTATAAGTTGTTGTGGAGTTTGTAGTGCATCATTCACAATGATTATATATGGTTTATCCAATACTACTTTATCTCCTCTATTGGCTAGGTGTGTTGAGATATATCCTGCTGGCACTTCATACCCTGATGCTATCTCATAAGAGGTTGTCATATCCTCTGAATCCTCTATGTGTATGATTCCAGTTATGCCTACCTTTGATACTACCTCTGATACTATCTTTGAAATGTCTTTGTTGTTGTATGCACTATAAGCCACCTTCTCAAGGTCACCTTTGCCTTTAATTTGTTTTGTCTTTTTAAGAATCTGTCCTTTAAAGTCTTCTAGTCCTTTACGAACTTCAAGTACATTGTCGTGTTCGTTTCCTTTAGCGAGCATTTCCTTTACCAGTGCAGACATAAGAATTGCTGAAGTAGTTGTTCCGTCTTGGATTCTTTCGTTTGTTTGTTTAGTTGTTTCCTTAATGTATTCAATGATTGCTTGTTCTGCATCATCTTCTAATTCAAAATGTTCTGAGCCAATCTTTCCATCATCTACTGCTTTGATTCCATTAGCCCCTATCAATATAGTCTTTCCTACTGGACCGTATGTTGGTGTTATGAAGTCTAAATATTTGTCTATGGCTGATAATATTATTTCTTTTGGGTTGCTGTATATTATTTTCATATTAAGGTTTCTTTATGCTTAGCGACTAATTCTTTAAATTCATCTGTAAATGTTAATGTGTATCGGTTAGTATATTTAGGCTTCTTTCCTTTACCTCCCTTACCAAATATTTCACCTTTTCGTGCTGGCTTTTCTTTCAACTCTGCATATTTATCTTTGAGCCTACCTTGTGCAGCGATTCTCTGAGCAAGTAGTTTGTATTGTTTTGTTGTTAGTCCTAGTGGTATCATATATAAATTATTTTAAATGTTTTATCTTCCCTCATTCCCCATACTTCGCAAGGGATAAAGCATTTATGTTTTTGGAAGAAGCTGTTTATCTTTTTCTCTCTTGCTCTCATGTTCCCCACACTCGTCCACTGTAGCCATCGTATCTCACTATCTTTTACAAACACTCCGTCATAGATTCCAAATATATCTGTTTCTTGATACTTCACTTTAGGGGCTGACCACCCTACAAATCCTTCTGATTCTAATTGTTTATACACTGCTTTTTTTATTACACTCTCTGTCATTATTCTAATTATATAACTTTGAATTAGAGTTGTAAAATTCAATGTCGCCTTTGTTTAATTCATACTTCTCTCGTAGCAAGAATCTAATTGTAATCTGTAGATATTTACTTTCTTCTTCTTGAGAATGGTTAGCATGTGAGTGACAATCAGTACAGATAAGGAAAGCATTAAGTGGTGAGCTACTTACTCTCCCTCGTATATGGTGCAGTTCCAATCCTCTGTCTGAACGAAAACAATTCCAGCATGAGTATTCATACAGAAATATGTTTCGTGTGTCTTTGCTAAAAGGATTTAGTAACTTCATCTTTCATATATGTATTGTTATGTGAGAAGTGTTACTCCTCGTTAATAATTAGTATCTCCAACAATGAGCTGAAAATTTCCAGTCTTCCGTACCATAGTTCTCGTATACCCACATAGCAAATGTAATGTTGTCTTTCTCGTCTGCAAGATTTAGTTGCAGTTCACCTGCTTTCTTCCCCCACACCTTCTCGTTGATTTGGAATCGACCAATGTCCACTGTTCCGTTTGTGTTAGCGTTTGTTACTACTTGTCCGTTGTCTTTAAAGTGCTTGTTACCTGATTCACATTGAGCAATTCGTTGCATTACTGCTGGTAGTTCTTTTGTTTCTTCTACTACTGGAGTTGCTTGGTTTAATTTGTCTAACTCTCTTGTGATGTATATATCTTTCATAACGATAAAGATGATTGTTGTGAAGGCTGTACCTACCATAACAATAAATACTTTTCTCATAAACTGTGCAAGATTATATTTCATTACTTGGAATCGTGTGTATTTTTTATGTGTGGCTTCAAAAGCTCCAATATACTGATTTCCATTAAATATTTTTGTCTTCTTCATTTTTAATTTGTTTATGTGGGCAAAATCCATAGTGACCTAGACATGAGTTACAGTTGTAACACAGAACCCTAAATCCATCTGGAAACCCGTTGTTAATAACCCATGAGTATAGTGCTTGACCACCATTCCCAATATCTTTTCTATGTTGTGTTCCTCCTCCTTCAATGTGGTCTATTGTAAGAAACTCATAATGATTTTCTTTGCAACACTCACACTCTAGTTTTCCCCCCGAATAGAACTCAATACATTTCATTCTTCTTTTACTTCTGCTTTTGGTGTTATTATTGTATGCTTGTTGTCGATTTTCTTCAGCCCATTTTTTGTTCTTTGCTAATACTTTTTCTTTATGTTCTTTATAATATTTTGAATTTTGTTTTGATTGGCACTCATCACACCAATTACACACATTCCCATTTGATAATATTTTTCTGTCGTTTACTTTACATTTTGAACACTTTTTGTTTTTAGTCATGTATTAAGTATACTATTTCTTAAAAGACATATCAATATGGATAGATGTCTTTAAGTCGAGTGTCACCATAAAATACTTTTATTTTTTTCATATGTATTAGTTGTTATATCCACCTTGGTCATCGTACATCTCGTATGGTTCATCTTCTTCGTCACTGTTATCGTCCATAAGTGATTCCATTGTTTCTTCGTCTTCTTCTTGTTCTATAGTTTTTATTGCCAACGCTTCTTCTTCTCCTGATAGTCCTTCAATACTTTTCTCGTTCATTTCTCTTGCTCGGTCAAAGCCAAATTTGTATAAGTCCATAATGTTTTGTGTTAGTTGTAATCTGTAAGTTGCCTTACTCTTATATAATATCAGTTTATAATTATAATGCAAGTGTACCTGTGGATAAACTACTTATACCCTTATTTATAGCCCTACTTCCACCCTCTCAACAAATTAACAACTAACACAGAGGTTTTCATTTGAGAAGGCAGAAGTAGAACCGTAACTCTACAAGTTTATTTAGAAGGTAACTTCTCCTTCATGGACTGGGTACTCTGGCTTCATTCGTCTATCCTGCTCCACTAAATCTTCTAAGGAAGGAAAGGGTACATGTATACCAAACTTCTCTCCTATGTGTCTGTTGATTGTTTCCCACATAACTTGCAGTTCACCAGATGTTAAGTCTGAGGTACTTTTTTTCTTATAAGAAGCAAGTTGTACTTTTCTCCATATCAATTCTTTAATCAAGGTTGCATTCCAATCTATTGAGATGTCATGTCTTAATGTCTTGAGAACATCATACCCTGCGTTGTTTAACTCTGTAGCCAAGAATTCAAAATACAGATGTAAGCTTTTATTTTGTTGAGTAGTTCTTTGCTTCATGTTTAGAAAGGAAAGTTTATTTCTTCTTCTTGTACTTTGTAAGGTGCTGATGTCCCTTTATCTTCAAAGACAATTCCATCACCTAATATTACACTCGGTTGTCCGTTAGCTCGTTCCTCCTTTGTTTGTGGTTCTGCTACAAAGTGTGTCTTTACCATAGCCCATGTATCACCCTCTTTAATAAGTTTCTTTTCTTTCAAAGGAACAATGTCTAGTGCATACTCTCTGATAACAACTTCTTTACCTTCTTTGTTTGTGTATTTTCTTTCTGTAATCTTTGTCTTATCTATCTTTGATAGGTCAATCTTAATTGATATTTTACTCATAGTTAATTATTAGTTTTTTAAAATCCCAATTCTGGGTCAATGTTGGCACTACTATTCTTGTCTATCTTTTTTGGTACTGTACTCGCACCATCATCATCATCTGATGTTAATGCTAGAAGTGAAACGAGAGTATATCTTCTAAAATAAGTAATTGCTGAACCTAGTTTTTGTGGGTCTAGGTTGTCTGGTAGTTTTAATGAAGAAGTCATCTCTTCCCCCTTTGCTTCATCTGCTATTGATGTATACACATTTCCATCTTTAATTGGTTGTGTCAGTACCAATCCTTCTTCTCGCAGAAGTGGTGTCAGTTTCTCAATAATCTGGTTCAAGTCTACATACTTGTAATTGTATGCTTTTGTATCTTTTACCAGTGTTCCAATTTTATCTTGGATTCTTGCTATTTTTTCTAACATATATGTGTGTTTAGTTGCTTGTAATTGCTAATGGTTCTCTTTTTGTGTCAAAGTATTTAACACAATTTTCTTTTCTTATATATATTGCAAACAAATCCTGTCTGCCTATATCTTTATTTGTAAAGTTCCAAGAAATTTTACCTAAAGTATCTTTATAACCTGTCCTAACTTCAACTCTTTGTGTAATGCCATTTTTCATAGCTAGTAAATCACATGAACATGATGGTGATATTGCTCTAAATACAGCATATCCTTTTAACATTAGGTCAGCAGCACATACAAGTTCAGAAATTGCACCCATTGTACCAGTACTTATATTATTTAATCCTGTTCGACCAGTCTTTTCTGTATTGAACTTTGTCTTACAAACAGGAGAACATAATCTTTTATGTGGTATTGTGGTATCAAATGTTTTATAACATTGTGCACACTCTTTTGTAACATTTTCTTTTTTTGTATATTTCATATCTATACTATTATATACTATTTACTTGTACTAGTAAACACCTTCTATGCCCTTTCATACTTAAATCCGACTAATTCCCCATTTACCCTGTATTCCACCTTCCTGAGGGGGTTTTTAGTTAAAAAGTACACATAGTCTTTTCCTGTTTTTGTTTTCACGAATTTACCCTCTGTTTCAAACCCTTCACCCTTTAAGTCAAGGATTATTGCTGACAGTCTAGTGATGTATTCTTTCAAGCATTCGTTTCTTGAAATCTTTCCATTTTCTAGCAACTGCTTTTTAACAAAGTTGAGTTGTGTTTTTTTCATTAGAAGATGAAGTTAAGTGCTTGTAATATGTACACAGCAACTCCTATAGCAATTATTGTGTAGATTACTTTTTCTATCATCGATAGTTCCATTGATTCTGCTGAGAATCCAAAGAAGTCATCTGAATCTGCTAATCTAAAATCTGCTTGAGGTTTCTTTTTAGCAAGTCTTTTCTTTTTAGTAACGAAGTCTGTATTTGTTGAATTGCTTTTTACTTTTAGTTTCATATTGTTTGTGTTAGTTATAATTTGTACTTGATGTACTCCTATAGTTTACTAACTATAATTATAATGTCAATATGTAGTTGTCAACAGGACGACTTTTACCTACTGATACTAGGTAATTTGTTTGGGTCTATGTTGAGAGTAGGTGTTATCTAATAAGATGAGTTCCTTTGGTACTACTTATTGATTACTAGTTTAAATACGATGCTAATCATTCGGTACAGACAGAGTCGCCAACTGTTTTTCTGTACTTTCGCATTAACACCTTATTTAAAATTTACAGAACAGTTTTACTTGAAGTTTTCTGAAATCAAGGTTTTACTCTTTTTATCTAGGCAACATAAAAGACCACCTATTGCTAGATGGTCGATTATGGGTGTCTATCCCACAGAAAAATACAGTGTTTGAACTTATATCCTTTTGTGGAATTGAGATAGACATATCTACATTATATCAAACAGAATGGAAGTCAAGCAAGTTTTTCTTTAAGTGACCCAAAGAAGCATTTACTAAATGACCCATTTCTATTTTTGTAATCTCTACATACTGAAAGAAAATAATGTAAATCTGGTTCTTTTAGATGAGGTACTTTTAAAGCAACTGCTCTACCAGTAATCAAACCTACCTTTGTTTTTCTTCCATTTATATTTGTGTATGTATATGGGCGTTCTTTGTTTATCTCATCTACAAATTCTTTAATAATTTCTTGTCTTGAATTAACAATATTATTTTTGGTTTTGATTTGATATTTTGTGAATAAACTAAGTTCCATTCTTTAATTATAAAACACCCACTAAGTCTTGCAACGAAGGGGTGTGTATAACTACATTCTCTTAACAGCAACGAGTTGCCATTCTGGGTCAAGCCAAATATCATTTAGCTCTTTTGCGATACTCATTGGGTGAGTGTCTGTGAATAATTGGTGAAAAGCTTGGTGCTTTTTGTAATCTACTCTAATTACATTAGGAATGTTTTTGATATTGCCATCAAAAGGCTTTCCTCCTGTTCTTGACCTAGATAGTCTGTGATGTTTGTTTGTTCTACGAACTTTTTTTTCTCGGCTCATTTGGGTAGGTACTTGGTGTGTGTTTTTTGATAGCGATGGCAAAAAAGCAAATTCCAATAGTGATACTCTCCTGAAACTAAATAAAATAATTCAAGTTGGACAGTTTTCATAAAATTGAAGGGCTCTAACTTAATTATAACAAAAAATCCACAAGGGCGTGTGGATTTTTTATTACCTTGGAACAGTTTTAATTATAGCAAACTACATTTCTTCTGCAAACTCCCCACTGTGAATAAAAGCCAGATGACTTATAAAGTTTGTATGCGTATGCAATATTTGTTTCTGGGTCTTTCAACGCTTCTTCAGAAGGTCTGTATTTAGCGTTAGCACCATATAAATTTATTTGGAAAAGTCCCACAGAGTAATCACCAGTAGAAGGATTATTATTAAGAGCATTTGGTTTACAGTTAGATTCTGCCATCATAATTTTAATAGCAATATCATCATTCCAGTCATAAGACTTAATGATGTGTTTATAGAAATCGCAAGGTGCGATTTCTGGTAATACTGCTGTTGGTGCTTCTGCTTCTACGGTTATAAAAAACAGAAAACCTACTATGATACTAATTATTAAAAATATAAATCTCATTAAATGACCTCGCAGGTAGCTGTACGGATTGTCTGTAAACTTCGGTATAATTTTCGGTGTCGGTATATATACTATTCTAACACAGAAACTGGCATGCTTATAGAGTTATCTCCCTTTCCAATTCCTTCATTTAATGTGTGTCTTAAGCAGTGTATGTGTCTTCGTATTTCTGATTGTTTTTCTGGGTCTTTTTCTGTGAGTAAATTTTCCTCGCATTTAGCTAGTGATATTCGCAAATAGTCTTTATAACATTTGCAAGGCTTTTCCATTTATATTTGAATTAACCTCATTACTTTTAATTATAAAATACTAATCAGGTAGTGTCTATAATTTGCCTGTGCATAACTTTTATAGTAATGTACTTTGCCTATGATAAAATACTTAGTAATGGGATTATATAAACTAATCAACAAAGATACTTGCACCATTTGTGGTAAGAAACTTTTAGTTCCTTCTTGGAAGAATTGTGAAGATTGTGATTTTAATTCTTATCGAAATAAATATTTAAGAAAACAAATAAAAATAGAAAAAGCGAACCTAGTAAGGTTACAATTTCAAAAACTTAAAAGAAAAAATATGAGAAGTGTTAACTCTTCTAACTTAGTAAAAGCACAAATAATAGTATTTGATGATTACAGTGGCAAGGTGATAGGGTACAGAATGTTTTAAATAGTCCAAACTCCAGTAAGAGGAAGTTTGTTTGCTTTTTGATAGTCTGTCACTGCTTTTGCAGTAATCTCTCCGTAATAACCTGTGCAAGTTGGATATGTAAAGAAGCCTTTGTCTTTAAGCATTTGTTGCAGCTTTACCACTTCATCACCTCTTGAACCTAATGTTAATTCCTTTGCATAAAACAAATTAGGCGAGACGCACCCGTTGTAGCCATTTTCATAATCCACCACTTCATAAAATAGTTTTCCACTCTTTAAAAATCCTTCTGAGTTTCTGATATATTGTTTACCTGAAGTTCGTTTTTTAACTCTGATACATTTTCTTACTTGAAAGTGAAGGTGAGTACCTTTTCCTGTTGGTTTTTCTTCTGGTGTTACCAGGTTGCCTGAAACATAACAAGTCCCCCAGTTGCCTTCTGTTGCGATTGGTTCTCCTGCTTTGACTATTTGTCCTTCTGTAACAAAACTCTTGTCTACGTGACCATAAGACACCTCATAGGAGAAGTCTTTGTCATCTATCATCTGAAACACAGCACGATACTTAGTTGTGTCTTTGTTTGTCATATTCATAAGGGAATACACAAGACCTGTGACGGTTGCATTGATAGTTTTCTTAAAGCCGATTGTGTAGTCTTGACCTGTATGAGCAAGTAACCCACTGTTTTTGTATGAGGGATTTTTATTTTCTCCAAATCCTTGTGTCATTATTCCCTGCGGTTTTTTTAAAATCATATTGATTAAGGTGTGTCCTTATGTTAGTATTAGTGTATATGGATATAATAACACGAAACTGTACATTTTGTAACAAAGAATTTACACCGAACACAAGAGTTCAAATAAATTGCTCGATACAATGTACAAAAAACAAATATTACAAAAGAAAATGTATTGAGTTAGGGAAATCATCAATTTTTGTAAATGAAGAAGATTTTTACAAAACAGAAACAGGTATTGGATTTAAGTGGGAAAAATATGTAGCAGACAAATTAGGTGCAACACATTTAGAATTTAATCTAGACGGATTAGATATAGATTGGAACGGAAAACTTATTGATGTTAAATCAGCACACCTAAACAAAAGAAAAAACAAAAGGGGAAAACCTGTGGTGGGTAAACAATTAGGATACTGGAATTTTAAGGGTTGGGGTTTAAATGAACCGAGTTTTTTTGTATGTGTCTGCGTAAATGATGATGAAAGTGTTGAAAAAACACTGATAATACCCTCATCGCTTTATCCAAAACAAGGAATCACTGTTGGTCAGAAATCTAAATATGATATTTATTTAATTTAAGACCTGCACCTTTATAAGAAGGATTAGCGTTAGCTGCGAAAGGTTGAGTGTTAATTCCTTTTGGTTCTATGAGTTTCATTTTGCACTTGTAATTATTAAACCTAGTAAAGAAGCAATAATAGCCCCAACGATAATTCTGTTAATCCAAGTAAGAAGTGAGTTTATTTTCTCCACATCTATCTTATCTGCTTTCTTGTCTACTTCTGTTTTGTCAGCCTTTGTGTCTATTCTAGCGTGTACCCCTTCAATTCGTTTGTCCATTTGTTCTTGGAACATAACCATTCGTTCTTGGTGAAGTGTAATATTCTCTTTTAGAGTGTTAGCAATATCATCAACTCGTTCTTTGATGTAGGATATTTCTCCTTGCATTACTGCTATTTTTGTTTCTTCACTAGACATGTTACTCTCCTGTGTTCATAAACTTAGTAATTTCATTAACTAATGCTCCAAGAGTAGTGAGAGTAAGAACATCTGCTAATAGTTTCCAATCCACTATATAAATACTACCTGCTGAGATAATGAATCCTGCTCCTGTTACCACAAACAAACCTGCTGTTCTCCAAGCAAAGGATTTAAGTCTGTTAAGATAGATTTGTTTATTTTTCTTTGTCATTTTTAACATCTGGTAGTTCTGTTAATAGTTTTCGGAGGGCATCAAATTGAGATGCTGGAATGTTTGTTGCGTATACAACTTGTAATATTGCTTCTATTTGCTCTTTTGATATTTGTTTCATACTTATAATTATACTATTTTTTTAAAAGGTTGGCACTTACTTCTTCCACAGTTCTAATTTTGTAGTATTCAGGGTCGATAGCCTTCTTAGCCTTTTTCTTGTCAAACTCCACATCTACAAATTCTGCGATAGCATCTATAGTTTCATCTATCTTTAAAAAGTAGTCATCATAAGGGATTTCTAGTAGTTCCATATCTGGTCTATTTTCTACAATGAATCGTAGGAATCTGTATTGCTTTTCTATTTGTTGCTTCTGCAATTCCATATTAGGTGGCATTTGCTTTTGATTAAAGGTTTCAATGCGTGAGAGTACGATTTGTTCTGTATCTCGTACTGGCATAATCACTTTGTATTCTCCTGCTGGCAAGTCAAAGAGTTCTAGTGCATTAAGACATTTAAAAGACTTGCCTTCTGGTACTGTCTTAAAGTTATGAGTTTCAAATGAACCATAAGGATTGATTGCCTTGTTTATTTCAAGGTTATGTTCTGCTTTGATACCTCCTTTATCTAGTATCATCATTGATAAACTTGTTCCTGTTCGTGGGTTTCCTGTAACTATTGTTTTCATATTATTTCTTCTGTTAATAATTCTCCTGTAATAACCCCACTTCCATCTTCATTAAAGTTTACCTCATATCCCATAGGTACTCCTAGTGGTATGTATCCTTCTATTTTACTTGCTATAAATCCTTGTGCTTCTGCACTATCTGTAAATACTTTAATAGCATCAGTTCCTAATAACTTAATTTTTTCCCTTGGACTTGTTTCACCAAACCAAAAAGAATCATATGCTTGTTTGGTAAAGGATTGAAATTGACCTAGTGCATTTTCTGCGTGAGTGTTCATGGCATTTACTTCTGCTATAACTTTTAATTCGTTTGTTGTTGTTATGTTGTACATATTTTTTAAATTACTTGATAAGTGAATGTGTAACTAAATGTATCTGCAATTCCATTGTGTTCATAGTAATCCATTTCAACTGTGTCATTGGTTGCATCTGCAATAATACCTCCTGAATGAGCTGTCCCTGCACTGTTAGGGATTGTTGAAGCATTTCCTCCTGCTTGATAAGCAGTTGAGAAGTTAGAAGCAATTGGTAATGATATTCGTATTCTAGTTTGTGTGTTGTTTGCTGTTGGTGTTATGTCCATTTGACCTGCTACAGTTACAGTATTTCCAACCCTCATATATGTAGCAAGGCGAGGTGTTGAAGATGCAACATTGGCAACACCTGTAAGTGTTGGTGTATATGTACCGTGAGCAAGCCCTGTATCATTGGTGATTGAATCACATTGAAATGAACCAGCAACATCAAGAGTAGAGTTAGGAACGGTTTGTTTAACCCCAACATTACCTCCAAAGTAGTTTATATCTGCAGTATCTGCTTGATATATACCATATCCTGTTGTTACAAAAGATTGTTTTTGTTTACCAATATATAGTCCATATGCAGTTCCAATTGTTCCTGTACCTGCTTGATATGGAGCATCGGCAAAGAAATGATACAAGTTTGTCATTACTCCTGCTCCTGATTCAAACCCAGACCTTGAATAATATGAAGTTGCAGCTGCTAGTGTTCCACCTGCATATAATGCTACACCTGATTGGTTTGCGTTTGCAGCCCCTCCAGAAATATTGTTTGCTGTGTTTACTCTTATTTGATTGTAAAAAGCTGTTACATTAGTTCCAAAAATATTACCTGATGGATTCCAGTTTGAAACATTAAACAAGTTGTAATAATTTTGGTTACCTACAGCAAGTGTATTTGAAGTAACCATATTGACACTCGCTTCAAAGTTGGTAGTTGTTGTTCTTGATATGTTTAATGCAGAAGTGGTTAATGGGTTTGTACCAATACCAACATTTTTACTAAATCTAAACCCTGCACTTGAACCAACAGCATCAAAAGTGTTTAATCCTGCAATACTTGTTGTTGCATTCCAGTAGTTAGATGTATCATATCCAACTCTGAGTTGTTCTGTGGTTGCAACAGCGTGAAGTCTTGCACTAGGTGAAGTTGTCCCAATTCCCACACTACCTGATGAATTGGTTAAATGGAATGTAGCATTACCTGCAACAAATCTTAAATCTCTACCAACACCTGTTCCACCTTGTAAAGTCTGGAATAGGAACAGATTTGATACTGGCATAAATCTTGCCATTTCAAAGTTTCCAGTATAGTTGGCACCAAGATTATACATAGCAAAACCATTTCCATCACCATATGTTGTAACAAGTCCACCAACATTTATTCTGTCTGCTGTTTGAACAGTATTAACTGATATGTTACCTCCTGAACCAACTGATGTCATTACAGTTGCAGAACTATTTTGAAACTCTAATAAGTTGGCTGTCTGTCCTGAAAATGCTTTTACAATTTGACCCTTTTTACCTGTTGCTCCTGTATCTATTTGAAGTTTTGCACCACTGTTTGTGACACCGATTCCAAAATCTCCATTATTCAAAAATCGAGCAAATTCTGTAGCCCCGTTATTTCCACCTTGAAATATCATATCTGCACCAGAAGCACCTACTCCTGATGTTGTACGAAGAATCAAATCATCTGTTGTTCCTGTACCTCCTCTTATTATTTGTCCTCCACTTCTTCCTGCCAATAATGTGTACTGAGTATGAACATCACCTGTTGTAAGGTTTGAAAGTGAGTTGTGGTTTTGTCCTGATACGGAATTGATATACCCAACATCATTCCAAAAATTAGACAAAGGGTCGCCTTGCAATGCTACTGTTCCTGTTGCATCTGGGAAGCTGTATGTTTGTGCAGCCGTTAGACCTGTATAGTCAAAGTAAGAATGAAAACCACTTGGATTAAAAAATTGATACACATTTGCAATTGAAGCCCCAAATGCTCCTAAAAATGTTACTCCAATATCTGAATAATGATATGTAAGTCCACCGTTATAGATAGATTGATTTTTTGTAAAAGATTGGTCACTGGTTATTTTAAATGTTCCTAAATCTACATCTGCTGTTGCTCCTGTGTAGGGAACTAAACCAGATAATGCCGACGATGTTATATAAGCACTTGAATCAAGTGAACCATCTCCTTTAACAAATTGAGTTGATGTACCTCCTGTGGTTACAAAAGATTGTGCTTCAATATCATTAGTGGTGGTAGCACCTATATCTGTAACTGATTGGAGGTCAAGAGATGTTTGTATGTCTACATCTGTTACACCTGAAGCAGTTTGTGTTACTGTAGCTCCTACAAAATTAAGAGTTCTTGCAACCTTTGTCTTCACAACCCCTCCTGATTCAACTCGTAGAGGGTGAGCACCCCAACCTACCAATGGAGCTTTACCATCTTTACCATTCTTGCCGTCCTTTCCGTCTTTCCCATCTACACCATCTTTTCCATCTAGTCCGTCCTTACCATTAAGCCCATCTTTACCTGCATCTCCCTTGTCACCCTTGTCCCCCTTCTTACCTTCTATAGGTTCTGGTATTTCTCTGTTATTAGCTTCTGATGCAATAGCTAAAGCCCCCTCTAACTTCTCGTCTAAGGCTTCAAATTGGTCGCTGATGGCGTCTAGCTCTTCTACTATAGCTATTTCACCTTTGTCTGCTATTTTAGCAAGGCGTTCTAGTTTTTTTATTTGTTTTGGAGAAAGGTTATGCATATAGTTAATTATACTACATCACCTGAAATGACTACTGCATCTGGTTTAAATTCTACATTCTTCCACACTTGTAATTCTGTATAGTCTTCATCACCTGCTTTTAAGATGTCTTGTATTCCTTTTGAGAGTTGAAAGAGAAGTACTGATTTCTCTGCTCCGAGAGCATTGGCTATGAGTTGAGGGTCATACTTACTATTCCAAAAGGTATTGAAGATTTTAGAGTGTTTATCTTCTAAGGTGATGTGTAAGTCTGCAAGAAGTACAGCAAATTCTCGCATGAATATTTCAAATTTTTGGTCTTCTGTTAGTTCTGGTAGTTGATTTAATTTCATATTAGTTTTTTGCGTTTAGTAATTTCATAAAATGAAAGTCGGTCATCTGGTGTAAGTGGTTTGTTCTTTCTAATTAGTTCTTGTATTCGTTCTAGTTCTGCTATATCTTCAAGGTTGAAGTTTTTACCTTCTGTTTTATATGCTTTTTCAACTATTTCATCAATTTCAAGTGCAATTTTATCGTCAACTTCTTTTATAAGTTGTTTAGATGTGCTACTATTAGTAGATGATACAGATTCGCTTACTTTTGATTTTGGCTGCACTGTCTTTGGTGTTTCTTTTCCTATTCTAACAAAACCACCTTGCTTGGTCTTGTCAAATGGTTTTTTCGTGGTAGCATTAAGAGATGTTTCTATATTGGGTTGCTTTGATTTTAATATTACTTGGTCTGATACTCCCTGAGTAGCGTCTTTTATATAATTATTATCTTTTAGGTAGTCTTCTACATAGTTTTGTAACCCTCCTGGCAATCTAAAATTGTTTATATCATTACCCATAGAGTACAACATTTCAACGATAGGTCTTGAAGTGTTTTTTGTATACCCATAAGCTTTAAGCAGTCTGACTGCGATTTCTGGTGAAGCTATGATAGCTGTGATTACAGCTGGGATATTTCCTGTTGCAAGTCCTCCTCCAGCAAGTGCTGTTCGTGCATATGTACCAACTTTAAGTCCTGAAGCTCTTTCCAGGTCTTCTGCTGCTTTCAATATTTTAATTCTTTGTCCTACTCCTGGCATAACTGATTCTAGTCTTCCAAGTACTTGTTCCTTTCCTGCTCCTGTTAGGTTGGCAATCTTGTTTACTGCTCCATCTTTAAATGAGCCATCTCTTTGTAGATAGTCTTTTTTAATCTGTTTCAAAGCTTTAACTTCTGGTGCATATTTTGCATCTAGTTCTGCAAGTCCCTTTATTTGAGTTTTTCCTAAATTATCATAAGCACCTCTTAAATCTCTAACAATAGGCGTGAGATTTCCTGTCTTTGCTGCGTCATACTTAGATAGTTGAGAAAGTGCTGACCTTGTATTTAAAAAGGCATTGTTTGATAGTTGAGGTTCGTTTCCATATACATTAAGGAAGTCTTCCAATGCTGTTTTGTCTGCTGATGTTAGAGGTAGTGCTTCTGCAGTTGTTTTAACTTTTCCATCTACAACTTGAATACCATATTTGTTTAAGATTTGCTCTGCAGTCCCTTCTGGGATTGATACAACCCCTTCTGTTTGTTTAATTGTGTCATAACCCTTACCAATATCACTTAAGTCATCTATCTTTGTGTCTATTGCTGTTTTAACTTCTGCTCCAAGTCCAGTTCTTGTTGTATCTGAAAGTGCTTCTTTAGAAAAAGCTTTTGGATTTGCAATAATATTAGAAATTGTATCTGGGTTTAATCCTGTTGCTTGTGAGATACCAAACTTTGTAGTTTTGTCTATTCCTGACCCTACAGCATTTGTTGTCTTTGCAATAGGTTTTGTAACTACCTTTGATGTTGTACTGATTGCTTTATCAAGTTGTGCTGTCTTACCTGCCACTCCTGCTCCTCCTGCAACAAGAGAAATTACATCAGTTCCAAATCCAAAAGGGTCGTTTGTTGCTGTTCGTTGTAGATTTTCTAGTGAGCCATATCTATCTTTTAAGAAAGATGCAAACTGATTGAATTGTTGTTCTTGTTTCTGTGTTCCAGGAATAAGTTTTTGTACTCCTCCTGCTGCTGTACCTGCAATTCCTTTTGCAGTGTCTATCGGGTTGAATAATGCTGTACCGATACTTTTTCCAAAGTTAATAGCAGAACTAGGCACATTACCAAGTGATTTAAACCCTGCTCTTAATGGGTTTTCCCCTGTTACTGCTGGGAAACTTGCTCCATAATTTTGTGCAGATTCTTGGTCTTTTGTTTGTGTCTGTGGAACTTGTTTGATTGGTGTTGATGTACCAAAACTATTAAAGTCAAAAGTACCAGATTTTGTAGTCTGCTTCTTCTTCTCTTCTTCTTTTGTAGTTGAACCGAAGTTTTTGAAATCGAATGCCATATTATTGGTAAGTTACTGTATATCCACTCTTGATTGCTTCTGTAATTTGTGTGCTATCGGCTGTACCATATTTAACTTCTCCTGAAGGTGAAGTAATCTTCACAGAAGTTGAGAGCCCTGATGATGTCCTAATTGCTCCTTGTATTTTAATAAGTTCTTGTCTTGCAGCTGCTGGCTTCAAGTTAAGTGTTAATGATGTAGCAGCATTCTTAAGCATCTTACCTTCAAAGTCTGAAACTGCTCCTTGTCCTTTAAGTTGACCTCTTGATGCAAGAGCTGCTTGGTCTATAATAGTTTGAATATTCGCTTTCGTTTTGTAAGCATCATCTTGAGGATTATTTCTGTTTATCATGTTTGCCCACCCAAATGTTCTATCAAAGTTAGTATCCCCTAATACATTACTTATATCATTTACTAATGAGAGTTGTTTTTCTGACTCAGCTACTGTAGTAGCAGAAGAAGTTGATACTTCTCGATTATCTACGTCAAATTGTCTTAATGCCAGACTGTTGTTAAAGTTAATAGCTTCTTTCTTTTTTGCTAAATCAAAATCAAGATATGCCATATCCTTTTGTTGTTTGAACTGTGCCTGTTGTCTTTTATCTTCAATAATATTTTGTTCTTTCTTATCAATATAACTCATTACAGAATCATATAGTTTCATTTCATAGTTAAATTTATTCTGAATGTCTTGTGATTTTATTTGATAGTAAGTATCGAGAGTTTTGTTTGCCATTTCAAGATTACCTTGTGCTGCTGCAAGTTGTGCTTGTACTGGAAGTGCTTGGATAGCTGCTTCTCGTGAGATTTGTGCTTGTTGTCCTCCGATAATAGATTCTGTGATTCCTCGTCCTTGCCCTTCAAGACCAAGTGATTCTGCTTGTGCTTTTGCTGTGATGGCATTAAGTTGTGCAGTGTAGTTACTTACTTCTTGTTGTTTTTGTTTGATTCCAAGGTCTTTTTGTGCTTTTAAATACGCATCTGCACCTGATTCTGGAGCATCTGGTGGTGCTATCCCTATAGCTGATTTAAAATAATCTGAAACGCTTGTATTTGTTGTTGCTGTAGTATCTGCAGTTGTTGTAGTTGTTGCATCTGTATTTGGTACTGGTGGCGTTACTCCAAGTGCCATGTTGTTAGCAAGAACAGTAGGCATTTCATTTTTACCTACTACTGGTGTAGGAACATCTATAAGTGCAGCATCTTGTAAGTCTGTTGCTGTAATTGGTTTACCTTTACTGTTATTAGCTGTAACTGAGTTACCTGTTCTAGAGTAGCCGTATTTAGCCCCTGATTGCCCTGCTGTGACTGCATTGTTGTACTCTCCTACTGATTTAACATATCCCTTATTTACAGCCTGTTGAGCCATAGCATTAGAGTTACTTCCTGTTCTCATATTGGAAGATGTTTTGCTCTTTGAAGAACTTGTTTTACTTGGTGCTTTTGATATTGATTTTATTGCCATGTTGTTAATTTTATTATAACATTTTTATGTCTGCGTACCCACTATTGTCCACGTATTCGCTGCTGAACATACTTTTAATTTTCCACTGACCTCGATTATTTCTCCAACTTCACAAGTTGATGGGTCTACCGAGTATTTAGGAACTTTCAAACGAGTGTTGAAACGTGAGTATTTATTAAAATCTTGAGAAGAAGAAAAATTGTTAGCATATACTGTACTTTTAATATCTAAAAGTTCGTGATTAAGTTTATCTATTTGCATTTGTAAGTCTTGTGGATTCATATTTTATACGTTATCAAGGATAGTTGCTTTACAAGAGTACCCTGTAATTTCTCCACCCCCTGTACTTGAGAACTGAAACTTATATTCTTTACCTGAAGCAAAGTTTGCATCTGTTGATTCAATACCTAAGAATGTTCGTGAGAGTTCACCTGCTGTTGAAAATGTCCCAATAGTAGTCCATGAAGTTGCATCATCTACTTTGTATTTAGCTGTGAATGTTTCGCCTGATGCTAGTTTTCTAAATGAAAGTCTTACTGCTTCTAAGCGTTTGTCTTTCTCTACATCTCCAAAGTTAATAATTTGTGTTTCGTATATAGATGTAAATGTGTATGTTGCTGCATCGTTTGTCTTATCAAGAGAACCATCTCCTGAGTGAGCGATAAAGAAGTAGTTTGCTGCTGTACCAAAAGATTGAATACCTGAAGTGTTGATGTTCTCGTCAATAATATCGAGAGTAAGTGTGTACGGATAGCTAGCGTTCTTTCTACCAAAAGACCAAATACCCTCATCGTATTCTGTACCTGCACTGTTAGTCATAATCTTTGCTGCAAAAAATACTCTGTTGTTTTTTACTGCCTTTGAGATTGGCATAGTTTTACCTACAAGAGCTTGTGTAAATACTTCTTTAACTACTTGTGGTACTCCTCCTTGGTACACTTGAATAATCATAGAACCTTTACCTGCTCCTGCTGCGTTATTTAAATATCGGTCTGTCACACCTACTAACATTCCTTCGATAGTTTCAAGCACTCGAAGTTCACCTTCTCCCCAGTCAATCGCTTCTTGAACATCTGTTGAAGTTAAGTTCCATAGGAATACCTTTGATGCTCCGTTGAATGTAGAGATAGGAGCACAAGCAACTGCGAGATACTTACCATAGTTAGCAATAGAAGTAATTTTAAAGTTAGTTGGGAGTGTCAAAACAGCGTCATTTACAGTTCCTCCTGATGTCACTCGTGCGATTTTATTGTTATATGGAAGATAGAGGTTGTCATCTGCTGCGATAACACCATTAGCTACTGATGTGATAGTACCTACAGTACCTGCTGTGTTTGAGATTGCAGGTGTACCTGATAGAAGACCCCATTTGAATACTTGTGTAGTTCCTTGAAATCCCCATAGATAGTCCTTGTATTCTACTAAACAACCATATTGAACAGCTCCGTTACCTTCTGAAGTAGCAGGTGTAGTCCAAAGTCCTGTTGTAGCATCTGCTTTTTGTAGAATCTTTGTAAGTCCTCCTGCTGTCTTACCAAGTCCATAGAGTTTAGCTGAAGCTGAAGCGTATACAACATCTCGTACATAGTATTGTTTTAGGTCTGTAGAAGATATAGATGTTGCGTGGTCTGCTTCTAGTGAACGATAAGGTACAAGTCTGTTAGGTTGTGAAAATATATCAAAATGCTTTGTGATTATAAATTCACTGCCTGATTCCTTTCGAGGGTCATCTGATATACCACCTGAGAAGTTATTTATTTTTAATTCTACTGTCTTGGACATATTATGAATAAGATATTACTCTTGCAAAACCATTACCCCCAGTTCCACCAGCACCTGATACTTGGTCACCTCCTGCTGCACCTCCCCCACCACCTCCTGCAGCACGACCTCCAGCACGACCAGTACCTCCAGCAACGCCTGAACCAAATGCACTAGAACCACCACCTCCACCACCAGTACCACCTATCATTTCTGTAGTATTAGAAGGTGTATTTCCTGCTGTCGCTGTATTTGCATTTCCTGCTCCTCCAGTTCCTCCAGCTAAACTGTACGGTGTTAACGCTCCTCCAGCTCCTCCAGCTTGTGCTACCCCTGTTGTTCCTCCACCACCTCCACCACCTGTGGGCATAATGTAGAAAGCACCACCAACAAGACCATCTTCTGAGTTAATCCCTGCCCTTCCTCCAGCAACACCATTTATTATAAATCCAGTAGATACTGTTCCACCTGCTCCACCTCCACCGATTTGTCCACCTGCTCCACCATTTCCTCCAATAGCACTAAGCCAAGTACCAAATGATGTTGTTCCTCCAGTAGAACCAGCTAACCCATCGGCTGCAGTACGTGTTGCACCACCAGCACCACCAGTTCCAATAGTAACTGTTTCTGTACTAGCAAGATTTGATGCTAAATATATATATTTGCTGTATGTTCCTGCTCCACCACCACCTCCTCCAGCGGCATCATTTACAGATGACACACTTCTTCCTGAACCACCTCCCCCACCACCTCCAAATAATTCAACAACTACAAACTTAGCTCCATTTGGTTTTGTCCAAGTTCCGTTTGCTGAAAAAGTTTGAGTATTTGAACCTGTAAAACTATCATCTAAAACTCCACTTGCGTTCAACTTGATTCCTTTTCCGCTATCTGCCGCACCTGCACTTGTTGTTACATAAGAAGGTGGAAAGTCTGGTGAACCTCCCGCATCTATATAAGCCTTAACTGCCTTTTGAGAAGGGATTTTAGCGTCACTGTTGGCTGCAAGTGTTGTGTCTGTATCTATTACAGAAGTTTCTATCTTAGATGAATTAAGATTAGCAAAGTTAGTATTCAAGTCTGCTCTTGAAGATGTGATTGTATCTGTTGATTGTATTGTTTGTATTGTTGCCATATTATGCTGGTTTACTTGTATTGGTAATGGTTGAACTTACTTTTGTTCCGTTTGTAAACAAAGAAACACATTCTGACCATGTTCTCGTTTCACTAGCCCAAGTAGTTGGGATAGTGTCCCAAGTTTCTGCTTCTCCTACCTTAGCCCTGTTCAACAAGGTTGCATTGAGTTGATTCCATGTAGCGTAATCATTATCAATCCATGGGATTTGCCATGAAGCCCATTGAAGTGTTGTTGGTTTTGTTGTGTTTATTATTGCCATGTTAGTTATAATATTCAATTACAATACATCTTCCATTTGCTCCTGCTCCTGAGGTAGATGGAGCGTCTTTTGAACCACCACCTCCACCTGCAGGTACTGACCCTGCAATAGCTGTAGTTGCGTGTGCTGCTCCTCCTGCACCACCAAGTCTTGAAGTACCACCAGCACTTTGAGTTGTACCTGTTCCTCCTCCACCTCCACCCCCAAAAACAGAATTACCACCAGCAGCAGATGTTCCTACCCCATCTGTAATAGAACCAGCTCCTCCTGCACCACCATAGTAAGAATCACCACCAGCACCAGCAACTGTTGCACTTGAAGCACCACCTCCCCCCCCACCAAATAAGGAAGTACCACCACTTGTTACTCCTCCAATAGGAGAACCACCAGTACCACCAGTAACTGTTCTATTTTGTCCAGCCGATACTGAACCTCCACCTCCCCCTCCACCCATAGAATCATTATAATGACCACCAGCACCCCCTCCAAAAGAAAGAACTAATGCACCAAAAGATGAATTTCCACCTGCATTTCCTCCTGTACCACTTCCTGTGGTACTAGCACCCCCTGCTCCAATAGTAACTGTTTCTGTAGTACCTAATTGAGAAGGTGTTAAAAAAATTTCACTATATGCTCCTCCACCTCCACCTGAACCATATCCTGCACCACCTGAACCTCCTCCTCCCCATAGTTTTACAAATAAACCTGTCAAACCTGTTGGTTTAGTCCAAGTAGCAGGAGAATCTGAAAAGTTATATGTTCGTGTTACTGGGTCTTTTATAAAACTTCCATCAAGTTCACCACTTGCATTTAACTTAACTCCTTTACCACTATCCCCAGCTCCTGCTGAAGTTGTAACAAATCCTGCTGCAATTCCTGTTGAATCTGCATAAGCCTTAGTTGCCTTTTGTGTAGCTACTTTAGTATCTGAGTTTGCTGCAAGAGTTACATCAGTGTCCAATGCAGTAGTTTCAACCTTATCTGTATTAAGGTTTGAGAAGTTTGTATTGATTACACCTCTTGAATCTGATGGATAATCTGTTGATTGTATTGTTGTGATTGTAGACATATTATCTAAAGTTAATTCCTATTGGTCGTAATATTCTTTTTTCGTCATTGTTTCTATCTTCAAAGTACTCAATCAATTTTCTTTCCTCTTTCTCTAACTCAACTGATAAAGGTTGAGTGTTTGAAAGTCCAAGTGTGATTGCTCCGTCATAGGCTGCAGCAATAATAAATCCTCTATCAAGTAATTGAGAGAATCCTGTTGTCTTTGTAGTATCTGTTGCTGCAAAAGACGGAGAAGCTCTTTGAAAGAAGAATCTAAGTCCTGAAGCAACTGTTGCATCTGGTTTAGCGTCTAGTCTTATGATGTTGTCTGCAATCTTGTCGTATGAAGTAATAACACCTCTTGCTGTACCAAAGTATGCTGAATCAATACTAGGGTCGTTTCTATCTATTTGAGTTAGTGGTACATAAGAGCCATTTCTGAGGACTGAGATACCTGTAAGAGTGATGATTTGGTTTCCGTCTTCATCTGAAAGGAAAGAATAGTCAGTTTGGTCTTGATTTAAATTTGTAGTTCCTTCTGGGAGCTTTGTTTGGTTTGTGTTGTCCCATTGGAAGCGTTTGTCTGCTCCTATAGCGTATGCTGTAAGTCTATCAAGCCAGTTGTTACATGAGTTCACTATCTTTGCTGTTGTCCATTGTGTTGAATCTACACGCATGAATGAGCGTACTTGTTGTACGATTCCGAGGTTTGTTACTGTATCTGAAAATGGTGTTGACATAATATATAAAATTGTTAATAAGCGTACTCTCCTAAATGTTTCACGACTATTGTTGGGTCTATCCACGTCTTGTACCCTGCATCTCTCGCCACGTTACTAAACCAAGCGTCCTCTCCCATCGCAAGTGCTCCTTGTGAATCTCTACCGAAGTTGAACCAAGGGTTCT
>Ga0315274_10002125_pt1 | contig 30251 bp, 19 predicted proteins | sample YL17G02_20_MG_FD_203700 | JGI IMG/M metagenome (GOLD analysis project Ga0315274, IMG submission 203700) | Sediment microbial communities from Yellowstone Lake, YNP, Wyoming, USA - YL17G02_20 | ecosystem: Environmental > Aquatic > Freshwater > Lake > Sediment | place: USA: Wyoming | collected...
CTCAGGCGGATGGGATACTCCGTGGTCATATTCGCGCTGTCGGGGATACTGTCGGCCGCGGGCGCGTTGAAACGTCTCATGTCGTGTCTGGCCGATTCCGGTGACACAGACAAGATGTTTCCTGACATGATGACGTATACGGAGTTGAACGAGCACCTTGGAATCGAGCACTACCAGCAACTTTGGGACCGCTACGTAACTGAGCGAAAGTGAGAGAACACACATATGAAGATCACGAAGATTGACACGTACGTCATTGGAATGCCGTGGAAAAACTGGCTCTTCGTCGAGGTGCACACCGACGAGGGGATCACCGGTGTGGGGGAGGCTACGGTAAATGCCTTTGCGCGCACCGTCGAGGCCGGCATCCGTGAGCTCGAGGGCCTGGTGATCGGCAAGGACCCGTTCAGCCCTCGCCGAATCACGGAATCGCTCCGCCGGGATTTGTATACCGACGGCGGCCAAGTACATGGGTGCGTGGTCGCCGCCATCGAAGTCGCGTGCTTCGACATCATGGGCAAGGCGCTGAACACGCCCATCTACACGCTCTTGGGAGGCAAGTATCGGGACCGGATCCGGACGTACGCTAACGGTTGGTATCGAGGCGAACGCACGCCTGATAACATCGCCAAATGCGCCCAGGCAGCGGTGGCCTTGGGCTACACGGCCTTGAAGTTTGACCCGTTCGGCGACGCCTATCGCGTGATTTCGCGCTACGAAGAGGATCTATCGATTGATATCGTGGCCGCGGTGCGCGACGCGGTTGGTCCGAACATCGAGTTGCTCATCGAGGGACACTCGCGTTTCACCGTTGCGACGGCGATCACCTTGGGCTACCGGCTTCAACCACACCGCATCGGCTGGTTCGAAGAGCCCGTTCCACATCACCGGATTGCCTCTGTCGTTGAGGTATCCCGCAGCGCCCCCGTGCCCATAGCCACCGGCGAGAGTTTCCACTCGGTCTGCCAGTTCGCGGAACTGCTCAAGTTCGACACGGTGCATATCCTGCAGCCCGAACCTATGAGCCTGGGCGGCATCCAGCCGCTTGTCGACGTGGCCGTCATGGCTGAGGCGCACAACTGCATGATCTCGCCGCACTGCGCACAGGGACCCATCGGGAGTTACATCAGCATGCACATCGCGGCAGCGTGTCCCAACTGCTACCTGAAAGAGCACTTTGACGACTTCGAGGTAGATTGGGTCAAGGAACTCGTCATCGGCAACATGAAGCACGAGGAAGGCCATTTATCCATCCCCGACACGCCAGGGCTGGGCGTCACGCTGAACCTTGACGCGATCAAGAAGCGCGTATCGAAGGAGAACCGCTACATCGCGCTGTTCAAGCCCGGCTGGGAAATGCGCGACAAGTACGGTGACTAGTGGAGCGCCCTTGAGGCAACGTTGTGCCTTCGGAATGACGTCCCGAAGGGATGTGACCTGATTAGCTGCGCGAAGAAAGTCCCTGCGGTAAGACCCGCGGAACCGTTCTGTAGTCGCTAGTACCTGCCGTACGATTCAGCAGCTTCCATCATTGCGTGGATGTCCTCGAACGGCGTGTCGCGGGGACGCTGGTCCCCTGTTGACAAAATGAACCTGCCGTCTTTTCCGGCATCGCAAATCGCCTGTTGTGACGCATTGCGGACATCGCCCAGCGAACCGAGCAGCATGACACTGGTGGTATGTGAGGTTGCCCTTCAGGACAAGCCGGCTTTCATGAAACCGTATGATCTCCGCCAAGTGGCAGTCGCCCATGGGGGGCATCTCGAGGGGTCTATCACCGTCAGGTCGCTTAGATCTCGATCAGCGCCTTTCCGGCCCACAGGAGTGTATATGAGAGGGGATACCCGCCTCCTTGGCCAACTGGGTCACCCGTTTGACGATGGGCAATCTGAGCAAACGGAAGATCTCGGGGGTCTGAAACACGAGCGTGCCTGAAGGGCCGCAACAGACAGAATCAGGGCGCGGATCGCATCTCATGAGTAGATGGAAACGGCGCTCGGCCTTCTGCGGCAACTCCTCCTTGAACTTTTGAGCATCGTATGTCAATATACGCTGCAAAGGGATATGACTCTGAACGGCGGGTGCCGCAATCTGGTGGGAACAGAATAGCGAGGTGCGACAATGGGGTTGCTTCTGCTGTTAGCCTGTTCGATTGTCTTCATTGTCCTGGCCACAGTGAAACTGAAGCTTCACCCGTTCCTGGCGTTACTCATCGCGGCTTTCGGATTCGGTATTCTGTCCGGCATGCCCCTTAAAGACGTGGTGAAGTCGGTCAACGGCGGCTTCGGCGATACGATTGGCACAATTGGGATCGTGATCCTGGCCGGATGCATCATCGGCAACGTGCTTGAGAAATCCGGCGGGGCCTACCGGTTGGCTGAGAGCGCGTTGCGTGTCACCGGCCGAAAGAACGTCCCGCTGGCGATGGCGATTGTCGGATACATAGTGTCGATACCCGTCTTCTGCGATTCCGGCTTTGTCCTGCTTTCTCCGCTGAGTAAAGCGCTTGCGAAAAGGGCCGGGGTCACACTCGCATCATGCGCTATTGCTTTGAGCTTGGGCCTGTACTCGACCCACACCATGGTTCCCCCCACGCCGGGACCCGTAGCCGCGGCAGGCGTGCTGGGCGCGGACCTGGGCATGGTCATTCTATGGGGCATGGTAGTGGGCGTCGCTGCAACGTTTGTTGGTTGGCTCTTTGCGGTCAAGGTGGCTGGAAAGGTCCACGTGTCTCCCGACAGTGGCCAAAGCACCGATACCGATGCGGCCACGGCGGCGGAGGGAGCGCCTTCTGCGCCGAAGGCGCTGATCCCAATCCTCTTGCCCATTGTGCTGATCGTTTTTCGTTCAATTGCCGAACTGCCCACCAAGCCTTTTGGCGAGGGGCAAGTCGTCGCGTTGCTGGGCTTCCTAGGGCAGCCCGTCGTGGCTCTGCTGATCGGTGTGTTCATCGCTTTCCTGCTCCCGAAGAAGTTCAATCTCGAGATGTTGTCCACCACCGGCTGGGTAGGTCAGTCGGTAGTGGCAGCAGCAATCATAATCGTTATCACCGGCGCGGGTGGTTCTTTTGGGAGGGTCCTCCAGAATTCCGGGATAGCCGACGTAGTGGGATCGACTCTCAAGGGCCACGAGAGCATCGGCATCTGGCTGCCTATCGTGATCGCCGCAGGGCTGAAGACGGCTCAGGGCTCATCGACCGTTTCTCTCATAACGACAGCGGGCTTGGTGCTGCCCCTCTTGCCTGCACTAGGATTGGACAGCGATACGGCCAAGCCCCTTGTGGTGGTTGCCATTGGAGCGGGATCGATGATAGTGTCCCACGCCAACGACAGCTATTTCTGGGTGGTAACGCAGTTCTCGGGAATGAGTGTAAACCAGGGATACCGTCTCCAGACCTTGGGCACTTTGGTCGAGGGCGCGGCCGCCGCCGTGACAGTGTGGATCTTGAGCCTAATTGTCCTCTGAGCGGCGCCCCGCATTTTCTCGTGTCTCATGAGGCCCTCTTCGCTGCAGATCCACGAGGCGCTTCGCATACCTCTTGATGAGAAGGAACACCATGCGAGACATTAGGAATTCGCGCGATCTAAAGGGCCTGTGGGCTGCTATGCCGACACCCTGGAACGACCGGGGCAAGCTCGATGCTGGTGTGCTCGAGCGCAATGTGGAGCGCTACGCGGCCATCCCGATGGACGGCGTCTACACCACGGACAGCGATGGCGAGTTTTATGCCATAGAACTGGACGAATTCAAGCGCGTGGTCGGCGCTTTCGCCAAGGCGATGGAGCGGACAAGCATGGCCGTGGCCGCTGGAGTGACTTGGTGTAACACGCAGGGCATTATCGACCGGATGAATGTCTGCCGCCTTGATAATGGAATCTGCTGCTTCCACGTTGCCTTCCCCTTCTGGATGCCTCTGAGCCCCGCCGACGTCTCCCGATTCTGGGACGACTTAGCGAGCGCCGTGCCCGATGGGCGTTGGGTGCACTACAACACGTCCCGCGCGGCGGGTATGCTCATGAAGGGGAAAGACTATGCCCGGATCGCTGAATCCCACCCGGTTGACGACGAGCTGTTTGCCAAGGTCAAAGCGGAATTCGAACGGTTCTGGGCCGGTGAATCCTAGGCATGCCGACGACGGCAGCCCTGTTCACTGTTTCTCACGTTTTACGAAAGGCAGTTGACGACATGACTCACTCGAATTCAAGACACTTGCTCATCCTTGTCCTCTCCCTATGCTGCTTGCTTCCTTTTCTGTCTGCGGCGGAAACGCGAACCATCCTCATCCTGCATACCAACGACCTCCATGATCACGTCCGCCCCGGCCAAGAGAACTGCGGGGGAATGCCCTATATTTCGGGCTACATCAAGTCGGTGAAAGCGCAACGCCAAGACGTGCTGGTATTGGACGCCGGCGACGTGGCGGAAAAGGGTGACATGCTGGCGTTCAAGACGAACAGCGACATCATGTATCAGGCCATGGGCAAGATCGGCTATGCCGCGACTGTTCCCGGGAACCACGACCTTGATCATGGAGTTGCCCGACTGCACACGTGGGCGGCCCTGGCCCCCGGAATGACCATGTTATGCCTGAATTACGTCGACAAGGAAGCGAAACCGTGTTTCACGCCCTCCAAAATCTTCGATGTTAAGGGCATCAAGGTGGGCGTGATCGGCCTTACGATCCTCAAAGGAAACGAAACCATGGATCGCGTCGCCTCCGTTGAGAGGCTGCGGAAGGAAGCCGCACGCCTGCGGCCCGAGACGGACCTTCTGCTCGCATTATGCCATGCGGGCACCAGCGACTGCGCCGAACTCTCGGCTTCGGTTCCGTCGGTTCAGGTGTTTGTCGGCGGCCACACGCATGAACTCCTCAAGGAACCCAAAGTCGTGAAGGACACGGGCGCGTTGATCGTCCAGACGGGCAGTGATGCACGTTACGTCGGCCGCCTTGATCTCACGGTGGACTTGGACTCCAGGAAGCTCGTACGGGCCGAAGGCGGCGTTGTGGAGATGCGGCACGACCAGGCGCCCTGCGATGATGACATGCTGGCATGGATATCCAAACGGGAACAAGAGGTGTGTCCCGAAGCGAACCATCTGGTCGGGCGGTGCGAAAAGCCGCTAGGTCCGGCCGAGGTCGCCGCACTTGCCGCGGCGGCACTGCGCTGGCGCGCCGGCGCCGATGTGGCGCTGTGTCACACTGCTACAATCATGCGCAGCGGCCTTCCCGCCGGTGACGTCGACGTCAATGATCTGTTTCTGACGGGCGGACAACGGGGTGATAAGGTTGTCACTCTTACGCTGACGGGCAAAGCAATCGAGAGCTATCTCGAGGGCCTGATGAACTATGACAAAGGGCCGACCGAGTGGGCAGGATTCCATGCCGCAATGGACCGCTCGGGATCCGCAGGGTCGTGGTCCGCACACACGGATCTTGACCCGGAACACGAATACCGCGCTGTGTTGCCTGAACAGGAGTGGGAAAAGCGCTTCGAGACCGTGGCCAAGAAGCAATCAGAAAAGGCAACGGGCCAGCCGTATGGGCCCGGCGCCAAGCCGCCGGAATGCCCTTTCACGTTCATCGACGCGCTCACTGCCTATGCGGAGAGCCTCGCAAAGGAGAATGTGACCCTTGATGCGCACGTCAATAGACTTCTTTCGATCCGACGGCTTCTCCCGGAGCCAGCGGAAGTGAAGTAGTGTTATTTCCGGGAATCCGGAGGGACTGCCGTGATCTATCGCGGCACAACGCTCAAGACCCTTGTGGCCTCTCCGACACAGCCAGGCACTTCGTGATAACCTGGTAGGTGAAGAAGGGTCACAAGTCGGAAAGGAAACGCAGTGAAATGCTGCTGTACGTGATAATCGGCATCATAAGCCTCATCGTTATTCTCGTGAGCTGCGAATTGTTCACCAATGCGATCGAGTGGACGGGGAAGAAACTCGGACTGCATCACGGAATCACCGGCTCGATCCTCGCGGCCGTGGGTACAGCACTGCCCGAAACGCTGATCCCGATCATCGCCGTTCTCTTTATCCCGGGAAAAGTGGGGGAAGATATTGGGATTGGGGCCATTCTAGGGGCCCCGTTCATGCTCTCGACCCTTGCTTTCGGTCTGGCGGGTCTGGCGGCGATTTTCTATCATTTTCGCAAGAAACGCCCCCTTGAGCTCAACGTCAACGACCGGGTTCTTTCAAATGACTTGCTCTTCTTTGTCGTCGTGTTTGTCCTCGCCATAGGTTTCTCATTTCTGCCGGCCTCCGTGAAAAGACCTGCAAGCGGGGTATTCCTGGTTATCTACGGCCTGTACATTTACCGAACTTTCCAGCAAGAGGCGCCGGAAAGCGAAGGGGACATCTTGAAGCCGCTCTACTTCCACCGGCTTTCCACGCCTGATCTGAAGGCCGCTCTTTTTCAGGATCTCGTGGCATTAGCAGGCATCATTATGGCAGCCCGGTTCTTCGTGAAGAGTATAGAGCATTTGGCCGCCGCGTGGGGCGTCGAGCCGCTGGTTTTCTCCCTGTTTATTGCGCCCATAGCCACGGAATTACCCGAGAAGTTCAACAGCATCATGTGGATTCGACGACAGAAGGACACGCTGGCATTGGGCAATATCAGCGGGGCTATGGTTTTCCAAAGCAGCGTCGTGGTATTCGTCGGAGTGGTCTGTACAAACTGGATCCTAACCCGACAAGCGATCTTCTCGGCTGTTGTCGCGCTTGCTTCCACTCTCCTGGTATTCGCCCACATGAAAATCCATAAACGGTTAATGCCCCAAGTGCTATTGAGTGGACTGCTATTCTACATACTCTACGTCGTCCTCACGTTGCGCTACAATCTGTGACCTCGGAGGTAGCGAATGGGAAGAGCATTGTGTTTGCTGTCGATTCTGATTTGTGCAGTGTCCTGCTTCTACGCACATGGCGAGGCGGAGAAAGTCTGGGGCATTCCATTGAAACCCGATCCGCCTTTCGCCGTGGACGGCGACCTGAGCGACTGGGCCGCCGTACCGAATGCCATGTCTCTCAATCAAGCCGAGCAAGTCGTTTGGGGGCGCAATAGTTGGCAGTCGCCTCAGGACCTAAGCGGGATCGTTCGCATGGCGTGGCGCGAGGATCACCTCTTCCTCGCCGCCGACGTCACGGATGACATGCTCTTTCAAACCCAGCGGGGGTACGGCATCTGGCAAGGCGACCACGTCGAATTGTTCCTGGACATGCAGCCGGACCTCGAACCAGATCGTGACGCGTTTGGCGAGGGACAGTTCCAGTTCGGGCTCAGCCCCGGAAACTTCAGCACCACCGGAGACCCGCTCGTGGACTGTGCCCCGGAAGCCTTCTGCTACCGGCCCGAAGGCGCGACCGCCAAGCGTGTCGCTGTCGCCGCAAAACGGACCGCGACGGGCTGGACACTCGAAGCGGCGATTCCTTGGCAGTCGCTGGGCATTGAGCGCCCTGCCGCAGGCATGTCCATGCGCTTCGAGGTCGCCCTCTCCGATACGGACACTTCCGAACCGCAGCAGGAATGCCTGATGACTACTTCGACGGACACATGGGCTCATCAGAGGTCACGCCTTCGGCTTTCGGCTCTTGCCGATACCGGCGGGGTACCTCCGCTCGTTACGCGCCAAGTGCCCCTGTTCGATTCCCTCGCGCTTGCCAACGGCAAGACAGGATCCTTTACATTCGAAGTGCCGCCGACTCCACCGGGCCGCCAGGCTGTCCTTGCGCTTGACGCGCGACTCGATTACGAGAAGGTTGCCGGTTTCACGCCGGCCTTGAGACTCACGCTGAACGGGCAGTCCATCGCCGCGGCACGCCTGACGAACAAGCCGCAACGCGCCAAGGCGCGAGGCGGTGATGTCTACTCGATGGCGGCCGGCGACCTGTTCTCAACCTACTATGCCCCCGACTTCACCAGCGCCGATGCGGACCCTCACTACGGCCTGCTTGGCGGTGTCAAGGCATGCAGTTTCGAGTTCGCCGTTGCCGATCTCGTCAAAGAGGGGGCGAACACACTCGTTGTAGCCAATGCCGCGGACGGGAGCATCACATGTCCGCTTATTTCCGCGCATGCGCGGCTTGAGTTCCCTTTGCCGCTCCCGCCGCCAAAGACGAAAGCCGGGCCGCCGACAGGCCCTTTGAATCGCATCGATCCCCTGCCCGATCCCCAGACGGACTACATTGTAGAGGAACTGCCCGATGCGCGGTTCGATCTGGCCATCGGCGGCGAAACCTTCCGCATCGAAAGCCAGTTCTCGACTTCGGCGCCCGCGTGGGTTCATGGCGCGTGCGCCTACTTCAAACACACGCGCAACATCGACCGCCAGCCGGAGGCCTTGGTCGTTCACGACACGTTCACGAATCTCAGCGCCGAGAACCTGCCGCTGATGTGCCGCCACTACGTTATGCTGGAAGCGCCCCTCAAGAGCCTTTGGCTTGCAGGGCTCGAGCAAGGCGCCGAGGTTGGTTCGACCGCTCTGCCTGAGAATCCGACGACTTACGCTGCAACCGGCAAGCATGGCGTGGGATTCCTTCCGCTCGACGACGTGTTTCGCGTCCATATCGCCAACTATGCCGTAAGCGGGGCCGCGGGCATTGCCGACAACAACCTCGTACTGCGCCCCAACGCCACCTACACTGCCGAGTGGGCCGTGGTTCCGACCGGCGAACCTGACTATTGGCGTTTCATCAACGCGGCGCGCCGGCTGGTCGACGCGAGCTTCACGATCCCGGGAGGCTTCGCCTTTCTGCGGGCCGATGCTCAGACCGAACAATGGACGGACACCCAGATCGCCGATTTCATCCGGCTCAAAGACGCATACTACGTGTGCGAGAGCATGACCTATCCGCTTTACAAGGACCGTTACACGCACGGCACCTCGTTCCAGCAGGTGTCGCATGATAGCTACCGCGCGGGCATCCAGCGGTGGCGGCGACTGGCGCCTGAATCCAAATCGCTCGTCTATTTTCACTGCTTCATCGACGTTGCCGACGAAGCGCCCGAACGGTTCGCCGACTCGAGGACCCTCCGTCCTGATGGCCTCCAAGCCGATTACGGATATCCATACGACAGGCTCTTCTTTCCCACAAGCGGCAACTCGTATGGCCGCGAGATCGGCAGGAACGTCGACATCATCCTGGACGACATCAAGGCGGACGGCGTCTATTGGGATGAGCACGAGTACAGCCGCTGGCCGTACCATTACGGCGAGCCGTGGGACGGGTGGTCGGGCGATATCGATCCCGTCCACATGACGATCGCCCGGCTCAAGTCGTCGATCACACTGCTCAGCGAATCATGGCGCGTGGAACTCGCGAAGCGGATCCTGAGCCGCGGCCCGCTCGTGGGGAACGGCGCGCCTTACACCCGCGCCATGGCCGCGCTCAAGTTTCCCTGCTTCATCGAGACCGGCAGCATCACCAACTGCGTCCGCGGCTATCTCCACTCGCCCATCGCCCTCGGCGATCACCTCACGGAGCGCTCGGAAGCCGATGCGTACCGCGGGATGCTGGCCGCCCTCAACTATGGGTGCGTGTATCATTGGTATAATGACTTGACCGTCGTGCCCGAGTACCATACCCTGACGCGCTACATGTATCCGATTACGCCCGTCGAACTCCATGAGGGTTACATCATCGGACGCGAACGCATTCTGACGAACCGCAGCGGCCTCTTCGGTTGGGGCGACGACTCGCGCCACGAAGTCCACGTTTTCGACGACAGCGGTGTCGAGGCTATTGGCTACAACGCACCTGAACTTGTGCTGGACGGCAGAACCTATTCCGAAATTCGCATCGGGGAAGGGTGGTCCGCAGCCGTCGTAAGGAGAGAACTTCATGCCGACGCAAACTCGCGGTAAATGGATGATCGGGTTAGTGATCAGTTGGACAGTCGGAGGTTGCTTGTGTCTCGCGGGCCTGGGGGCCGCACAGGCGTCGGAGTGGACCGAGAGCACGTTTGCGGATTTCCGGGACGGCGCTTTTCTGGATGCAGGCAGTAACGCGTACGTGTCGGAGCGAGGGCGCATCCAGATCATCTCGCGATGGGACCTAAACGGCGACGGGTATCTTGATATCTTGCTTCCCAGCGGGCATGGGCACGACGAGAAGTGCAACACGTATATCTATCTCAACAAGGATGGCGAGATCGACGGACGCTCACGAATTGAGCTCCCGGCGAGCGGCTCGATCGACGGCCTGATCCGCGATTTCGACCATGATGGATACAATGATCTGGCCATCGCCAATAAGAATAACAGCCATTGGAACCAGGTCAACGTATACATCTACCGCGGCGGGCCGGAAGGTTTCTCCGTCGAACGCCGAGTCGAGTTGCCGGCCTACTACGCTTCCGGCATAGCAGCGGGAGATTTCAACCATGACGGATGGGAGGACCTGGCGGTCGCATGCCAATGGCAAGCGGGACAGTACTCCGATCTGCAGGGGCCAAAAGCGAGTTTCATCTACTGGAATTCGTTTGGAGGGTTTCTCGAGGACCGGCGTCTGGCTATGACCTTCGAAAACGGCGAACCGGCTGTCAGTGTTGCGACCGGCGATTTGGACGGGGACGGGACGGACGACCTCCTGATTTCCACCGCGCACACAGCTTACGTCTGCTATTCGAGCCAGGAGGCGTTCGAACACCCGGAAAAACGGGCCCTTTGGCCGATCTGCTTCGTCGCCGCAGCCGTGGGCGATTTCAATGGCGACAAACGAAAAGACATCGCGGCGTGTACGGCAGACAGCCTGACGGTCCTCTTTGGCAGCGAGGACGGCTATTCACTCGACAACGCTGTCCGCCGCCCAATCCCAGGTCCAAAGGACGTGGCCGTGGCCGATTTCAACGGCGATGGCCTGGACGATATTGCCGTGGCGAATAACCACGGGTCAGACGGCGCGCCATGGTCGGATTCCTACGTGTTCCTGAGCGATGGCAAGGACTTTTCCAGTTGCGAGCCGATGAGGCTGCCCACACTGGGCGCCCACGGGATCAGCGCCGGAGATCTCAATGGCGACGGGTTCCCGGAACTCGTGGTCAGTAATCAATCTGCGGTGAATTACTCTTCTCTATTGTCATACGTGTTCTGGAACGATCATGGCGCGTTTCACATCGCCAATCGGACCCAACTGCCAACGCAGGGAACACCGGCGAACGCCATCGGCGACGTGAACGGCGACGGCAAGCCCGACGTTGTTTTCTTCAACTCGGAAGGGGGCATGCGGGACGGCCCGCTGCGCTCATACCTCTATTGGGGCAATGGCACGCGGGAGTTCTCGCGGGAACGGAGTTTCGAGTTCGTAGCGGACCATGTATTCGGCGTTGGGCACGCCGATCTGGACGATGACGGCCATGTTGATATGGCGCTGGCGCAGAACGTGACGATCAACGGGATTCCCCACGAACAGAACGGGATCATTCTGTATTGGGGCGAAACGAACGGCTTTTCATCGCCTACATACCTGACGATGGAACGGGGATACGGCGGGATGCGCATCGCGGATATCAACCGCGATGGGTGGCTCGATATCCTCGCCGGAGGACGGTGCGAAGATCTCAATAACCCAGGGAAATCCGGTTTCCCAATCTTCTGGGGTTCGCCGCACGGATTCCGGAGATCGGCCCTTACGGTTTTCAGCACGGAAAGCTAAAAGATAGTCCGTGCGCCTCTCCTGATGGACTTCAACCGTGACGGGTGGCTGGATATTGCGGCCCAGCGCCAGGTCAAAGGCAAACCCGGTGGGCCGGTGGTGATCTGGTGGGGAGCGGAAAACGGATACTCTGACGATCGGACCTCCACAATCGACCTGGGCGAGTCCCTGGCGCTGATGTATCTTAAAGGCGCCGATTTCAACCGCGATGGGTGGCTGGACCTTCTGGTTCCAAACCGCGGCACTGGCGGCATCGAGGAAAAGCCGAGCTACATCTATTACGGCTCGCCGACTGGTTTCTCGGATGAACGCCGCGAGGCCATCATGGGGACCGCGCCGTACGACAACGCGGTGGCCGACTTTGATCGCGATGGCTGGCTGGATGTCTTTCTCTGCTCCTATGGCGCGGTAGAGGGAAACGAGCCCTCGCTGATCTACTGGGGAAGCGACCAGGGTTTTGGAAAGCGGCCGCGCACCGAACTGCCGACGTACGGCTCATCGGGCGCTGAGGCGCTCGACTATGACGGGGACGGCTGGCTTGACTTGCTGATCGCAAACCACAGGCAAGGCGGTTACACGGACCGTCCGATCCCGCACCGCCATCGAACGGTCTCGATGCTCTATTGGGGCGGTCCGAAAGGATTCTCACCCGAGCGGCGCCTCGAGATCCCCGCCATCGGCCCGAGCGGCCTGAACGTGCGCGATCCCGGCAACAGCTATAACCGAGGCTTGTACGAGGACTACTTCTCATCCCCGCATAAGGTGGAGGCAGGTGAACGCCCGGAATCCATCGAGTGGTCAGCCGAGACACCTCACGGGACGGCTGTCCATTTCCAGCTCCGCGCCGTGCAAACGCGCGAAGAACTCGAATCGGCTTCCTGGGTTGGGCCCCGCGGTCCCAATAGCTGGTATACCCACACTGGGACAAAGGTCAAAGGGATCACAGGGCGCTGGGTCCAGTATCGCGCCCGTCTGATCACTCCGAATGGCGGCGCAACACCCTATCTGACTCGAGTGAGTGTGCAATTCGGGCCGGGATAGCGGGCCTTCTTCGTTATGAAGCCGGCCACTGCGGTGGAGGTGCGACTCTTGTCAAGACTGGATCATCAGCCTGGACACTGAGGCGCAAGTGTGAGACAGATCGTTGGGGACTTGGTTGGATCCGATGCCCTCAACCTACTTGAAGACTGCGTCTCTACGTGCGAACGTCACTGCCTTCGTATCCACGCATGGCTCCCCTTGCAGGGGTGCAAGGTTGCACCGGTCCTGCACGGCCGTTTCGTCCCTCGACATCCAGCGTCCAAACGCTTCAGGAAAGCATACTCTCACACATCGTCACGTCCCGAGAGATGCCGTTCACCGGACGCTTACTTTCCTTCATGTTCACGGGCCGATCGAGCGGACTGCTGATTTGACGCCACGAAGCCATTTCGAGTAGGTTATTTTGACGTAGTTTAGTTTCTTTCTGTTTGGTCGGGAGTGCTGGTGTAGTGAGAGCTTTGACGGTAGCTTGCTAACCTCTGTAATGCGCTGGCTGGCAGGCAAAGGTCGTCCGGCGCTCTCGTTCGTGGGTGATTTCCGGCAAGTCGGCTTATTGAGGGAGGCGCCATGCAATATACGCATCTGGGCCAAACCGGAGTCCAAATCCCGAAAGTCTGCCTAGGGACGATGACATTCGGCAACGACGCGGATGAAAAGGCATCGTTTTTGATTATGGACTACGCCAAAGATATCGGCATCAACTTCCTCGACACGGCCGATCTATACGGCAGTGGTCTTGCCGAGGAAATCCTGGGTCGTTGGTTGCGGGGCAAAAGAGATCAGATCGTCCTGGCGTCGAAGGTGCATTTCCCAACGGGGGACGGTGTCAATGACAGAGGCAGTTCCCGCCGTCATATTATCAAAGCAGTCGAGAGAAGTCTGAGACGCCTGAATACGGACCACCTGGATATCCTTTATCTCCATCACTGGGATGAGGACACGGCATTGGAGTACACCCTGTCCGGCCTGACAACGCTCGTCAAGCAAGGCAAGATAAGGCATTTGGGCGTATCGAATTTCTCCGCTTGGCAGACCGTAAAGTCCATCCACATAGCGACGGTCAAGGGGTTTGCGCCGATTGTATGTATTCAACCCATGTATAGCCTCATTAAGCGTCAGGCGGAGGTTGACATTCTGCCCATGGCGGCTTCCGAAAAGCTGGCCGTATTTCCTTACAGCCCGCTGGGTGCGGGATTGCTCACGGGGAAGTATCATCGGAATGAGAGCGGCCGTCTCCACGAGAGCGAGATGTACCGCAAACGCTTCGAGAAGAAACAGTACTGGGATATCGCTGAGAGCTTTACCAAGTATGCAACGACAGTGGGCATCTCGCCAGCCGCGCTTGCAGTGGCCTGGGTAGCAAGTCACCCAATGGTGACTGCACCGGTCATTGGTGCTCGAGATATGAAGCAGTTAAAGGACACGCTCCAGTTCCTGGATGTGAAGCTCTCGGTGGAAGACCGGGCGAAGATAACGGCGTTATCAGTTGATCCGCAGGAATCTTAATGTCCGATCGCGAGTCCATGAAACCCGCTCGACCGTTCTCTCCGGTCCAACCGTTCATGCGTCTCGCCCGCCTCGCGCATGACGAGAGTATTATCGGGTACTTGCACAACTCCGCATGGCATGCCCTCCCTTCTCTCGAGAGACCCTCTCCTTTCTGGCTAGAGTCCGCTTCGTTCTTCGGTGTACAAGGAGCCTATCTCCCGATCCGCAAGGGCACGGTCGTAGAGCCGCAGGTGTCGCATCCAGCCATAGAAGTAGTCTCCCGCGCCGAAACCTATTCTCAGCGGCCGTTCGTTCGATATGTCGTATTGCGCCGGGTCGAACGCCGAACTTGTTGCCAGAGGCTTCCCATCCACGAACAGGCGCACGCGTCCGCGGCGTCGAACGGCTGCCAAGTGCCGCCATCCGGGCTTCAGGGCATCGTCATAGGTAGCACTTTTGCCCGCCTCAAGAGAGAACACTTTGCCCGAGGGAAGCGTGCCGCAAAACAGTTTCCCTTGATACAGGGCCATGGACCACACCCGACGGTATAAGCCTTCGGACGTGTCCAATTGCTGCCCGACCGGAACCCATGTATCGCCGCCCTCGTACCGATACACCCGGGCAGACGGCAACGTTCCTACATAGAGTTTGCCGTTGTAAGCCATCATGCCCATGGTCTCTTTCTCATCGTCGGGGCGCCCGCACGGCATCCACTTGCCGCTTTCGTCCATGCGATAGACGTAGGCCTTGGGCCATGTCGAGACGTGGAGGCGGCCGTCGTATATGGCGAAGGAGTAGTCCTGGTCAATGGGCGGATCGATGGTCGCCCCCACGTAGGACCAGTTCGCGCCATCAAAGCAGAAGGGGCCTCCCGGGGCATCATAGGATACCATGTACAACCTTCCGTTGAACACGCACGGGTTCAGGACCCGTCGGCCCGGGTTGCCGCAATAGCCCCATTCCGTACCACCCTCATAGCGGTAGAGCCCGAATCCGCCCTGTTTCAGCGAGGTTGCATAGAGTCTGCCCCGAAAGACGGCCAGACCGCCGAGTGTAATGGACTCACCTGTTTCGGGATTCTTGAGTGTTCCGCAGTATGTCCACTGCTTATCACCTGCATAGCAGTACACCTTCCCGCCTGGAGACTGGTTGGGTGATGCCGAGAGAGCCGACCCCGTGGTGTCGTACCACGAGGTGCCTGCGAAGAGCTTTCCGTCATACACTGCGAGCGATGCCACCGAGTTGCTCATGTCGGGACTGCCGCAATCGGTCCATTCAGCGCCGCCCCCATAGCGGTAGACGTGGCCGGATTCCTTCTCTCCAGGCTCACAGGTCGCCGCATAGAGCCTGCCCCCGTGAACGGCCAACCCAAATACGAACACGGCGTTACCGGGGCGGCCGCAATCCGTCCATTGCGTGTCCACGTGGCCGTTGTCGATCCCAAAATGCACGGTCCGGTAGTTTGGCTGGGAATTTGAGACACCGGAGCATGTCACAATACCGAGATTGAGCCCCTTTCGCGTTTCAGGGTCGTACTTGCTGAGGATGTCGCCAAGGGTGTCGTCCAAGACCTCTTCCGTGCAGACCCATACGGAAACGGTGAAGTCCTTGGTCCCGAGTTTCGGCAAGGTGCTGTCCGCCACCTCCAGAAACGCGGACCGGCCATCGAATCGTGCTGCTCGTATGCCGTCTGGAGCGGTTGCGCCGAAGCTCACCCCGTGGTTCTCCGCATGGCGGGCGTTCCCGGAAGCATCCTGGCCGTCCTCCACGAGTTTCCAGAAGGCAACGGGTTCCGTTTCAGCATTCGCCACGGCGGCCACACACAACAAATACAAGAGGAGCAAATAGAATGGGCAGAATTCCATTTGGCACTCCTTTCTCCAGGGCTGCTTGCCGGTGGGGTCACCGGTTCCTGAACACCTGGACGCCCACCGCAGCCAAATATCCACGGGGATTCTATTCCTGTGCTTCCTGAAGATCCATCCGCCGCTGATCATCGCGATTCTTGGTCCGTCATGTTGGGGTAGGTGAGCGCTCGCGTTGATATTTCTGGCTGAGGATTCGGTCGTTGGCAGACTCTGCGGGTTGCCAATGCCAGTCCGCACACGGCTGCCCCACTCGTTCCTTTTGCGGTCAGCCGAGAAGAGGACGATAAACAGGCAGTGTAGGGTCAGGCGGCGCGGCGTTCGTAGCGACAGTGAAGTCCGCCGACTTGAGGCAAAGCGATAACCTTGCCTTCATCGGGCGTTTGGACCGGACGGGTTAACGGGCTGTCCATCTCAAGCGACAGATGGGTGCGGAACCGCTTGTGGTATTCAACGTACCCAGCAAGAATGCGCTTCAAGTGCGCCTCGTTCAGCACAATCATGTGGTCCAAGCATTCTCGCCAAACACTGCCGTTCAGCCGCTCCGAGTATGGATTTTGCCAGGGACTCTGAGGGGCCGTGAGTACCTCCTCAATACCCATGCTTTTTACGCGCCGTCGAAACCAGTCGCCGTAGCTCGTGTCGCGGTCACGTAGTAAGTACCTCGGTGCCGTGTCCCACGGAAACGCTTCTACGGCTCGCTGCGCCGCCCATGCCGCACTCGGGTGTTCTGTAACGCCAAAATGAACGATGCGACGGCGCTCAACAGAAAGGAAAAGCAACACATACATAATCCGGAATCGAACGGTCGGCACCACAAGGAAATCGATTGAAACGATGTCCTTTGCGTGATTCTTCAGAAACGCGCGCCAGATAGGGGACGGCGGTTTTCGGATTCGTAACCTATACTTGTCCACGGTTGACTTCGTGACTGAAATGCCGAGCTTCGCCAACTCCCCCACGATCCGAGGCGAACCCCAAGTCGGATTCATCGACGACATCGTTCGAATCAACTCCTTCACCTCCTCCGGGACAGCAGGTCGACCGGGTTCGCCAGAACAAGACAGTCTTCTCCAATGCTCTCTGAAGCGTTTGCGCTGCCAACGAATGACAGTATCCGGCTTCACAAAAATGAGCACATCCTTCCAACCTCTCCAAGCCCTCGCCAGAAAGCTCCACAGAATCCGATCAGCAGGCTGCACCTTCGGCCTCTTGATGCTCCGCTGGTACACCAAAAGCTGATGCCGCAACGCCAGATTCTCAGCTTGAAGGGCCGCTCGGGATCTGAAAGTCGAGGCCAAGAAACTGACGCATAATCTGATGAGTTCAAACATGTCCACTCCGATGACGCGTCCAACAACGACGTTCTACGAAGAGGAAAGCGTAACAAATGAAGACGGAACTTGACGAATTCAACGAGCAACGCCACTACCGTAAGTCTTTACCCACCAACAAGGATGAGTTTTCGGGAGCCACAAGGCGAAGCTGGTTCTTGCGGATGTAGCCCAGGGAAAGGACCCATCTGAGGAGCGACGTCTTTCATGTGGCCACACGTTGGAAGGCTTCCTCGACAAAGAGTACACCCCGTGGGTTGTGGCGCATCGCAAGAGGGGCGGACAGACAGTCGCTCGGCTAAAGGCATGTTTTACAGACCTCCTAGACGATAGGCTCAACGAAGTGACACCGTGGCAGATGGAGACGTGGCGGGCCGACCGCCTAAATGATGGGCGCAGTGCTTCCACCTGCAATCGCGACATAGCAGCGTTGAAGGCGGCTCTGTCAAAGGGTGTCGAATGGGGATTGCTGAAGGAGCATCCGCTGGCCAAGGTCAAATTACAAAGGATTGACAGCGGCAACAGGGTCCGGTACCTCGATTCTGAAGAAGAGACCCGTCTCCTCTCGGCTCAGGACGCGCGAGAGAAACGAATACGCGAAGAACGTGCACGGGCCAACGCGTGGCGAGAAAGATACGGCTATGCGCAATTGCGGGACCTCAACACTGGAGCATTCGTCGACCATATCACGCCCATGGTGCTCTTGACACTTAACACCGGCATGCGCCGAGGTGAATTGTTCAGTATCGAGTGGCGCGACGTGGACTTCGAACGGGGCATACTCACGGTCCGCGGGGAAACAACAAAGAATGGTAAGACACGGCGTATTCCGTTGAACACAAAGGCACAGGATGTCCTACGCAAATGGCAAGCTCGGACGTCTAACAAGGGCTCGTCTTCAAGTCGGATGGCGGTGCCCGATTCAACAATGTTGACGCAGCCTGGCGCAATCTTCTGAAGGAGGCAGGCATCAGCAACTTTCGGTTCCATGATCTGAGGCATGCGTTCGCAAGTAAGCTGGTCATGCGTGGGTGCGATCTCAACGTCGTGCGCGAATTACCGGGGCACTCAGCATTAAGAATGACTATGATCTACGCGCATCTCTCGCCCAAAAACCTCTCGGATGCGGTGGCCCTCCTAGTCGACTAGTCGCCATCCAGTGTTTTAGGAGCCGCAAATGTGGGACGTCTGGGTGCACTCCCGCCGCCCCAAGGTCTCTTCGCGGGCTATACGGCTCTGCGAAAGGAGGTCGGTCGCACCTTTTCCTGCACCTTCTCCCCACAGGTATCAATCTGAGTAGCAGTCGGCCTGTTCGTAGGATGCAACTCGTTGCGGTGCAATGGCCTTCTTCCTCGCGACCGTTGGGGTCTGAGCCGAAGTTAGACCAAAGGTCGGCGGTTCAAATCTGCCCCCCGCTAGCCGTGGCAATCCGCGTATGGGCAAGTCTTCCATCTGGTTTGGGGTCGCGTTGTCATCTCATCAAGGGCCCTTCTTGCGCTTGGTTCCCGGTACGCACCAACTGACGTGCCAGTAAGAGCGACTGTGAGGCCGATACGGCCAGCTGGCAGCCAGCGGCAGAACCGAACGCTCGTGTTCGCACAACGTCTTGGCACAGATTTGAGTTATGCCCACATTTCTCCTATTCTGGAGCATGGGTTTTGGGCCAAATGCAAGTGAGTCTGAGTTTGTGCCCGAACCGATTTGGCCCGCCGTTGAGTACGAATTCCCGTCCCGGATGGAGATGAAATGTGCAAGACGCTGCTGACTATCGTGGTGGGGGCGTCGTTTTCTTTCGCGGCTTTCGGCGCCGATCAAGGTCCCGTTGCACGCTGGATGTTCGACGAGGGGAAGGGCGACGTAGCTCATGATGTAAGCGGCAGAAACGACGGTACGGTCCACGGCGCGGCGTGGGTAAGGTCCGGCGACGGTTTCGCCCTGAAGTTCGATGGCGTGGACGACTATGTGGACTGCGGTAAAGGAGAAGCCCTCGGTATCACCGGCCCCATGACGATCGAAGCCTGGTTGTTCCCGGAGTCTGTTCCAGATGCAGAGCCGGGCATTGCGGGCAAGTCAATTGGGAGTTACGCACTTACCTTTTTCAGGACGGGGGGATGCTATTGGTATTTATCAGGCGGCGGTAACTATGTAGCTGCCCCGTTGGACCTCGGCAACTGGAGCCATGTGGCTGCAACGTTCGACGAGACAACGATGAGACTCTTTGTCAACGGAAAGGAGGTCGCATCAAAGGAATCGCTTTGCAGCGGCGTGAGCCGAGGCGGAAACTTTTTCGTGGGTTGCGTGGCCGACGCTTCGGAAACCTTTAATCCGGAGTCACAACAGACCGCTCACTTCTGCGGTACCATTGACGATGTGATGCTTTACAATCGGGCGCTTACAGAACAGGAAATCATCTTCGACTTTAGTCGCGAGGCGAAAGAGAAAGGGGTGAAGCCGCTGGGGATATCCCTTTCCGGCAAGCTTGATCTCGAACCGTTCGTATATTCCCCAGATCGGGTAGTCGTGCTTTCAATCAACTACAAAGGGGTCGTGCCCTTGCCCGAGGGTGCGAGAATGTACGCGGAACTATCAGGGACTGACGGACCTGTCCTCCAGTGTCTGCCCGTAGCGCTGGACTCCCCCGATCAGGTCGCCGAGGCTATCTTCTCCCTCGCTGATCTGCCGGACGCAGCGTATCGACTCCGTGCGGTACTTGCCAACGATTCCGGTGTTCTCAATGAGGAGAGCGTATCCTTCGACGTCTCTCCCCCCGCCATTGCTGTTCCCGCCCCGGATGAGCAAGCCGCGCCGCTGCTGCCGCCGCCTGCAAAACCTCCTTCCTACGATTTTGAGCTTGCGCCGGGGGGAGGCTTCACCGTTGCCTTCGCCGGGCGGAGATTTCAGATAGGGTCGCTCTACTCCTACCCGAAAGGCGGCGAGAACAGATTGTCGGCCGGCGTTCCCGATAGCACCGGCGAGCCGTCCTGGAAAGTGGCCACTCATAAAGCCGGAACCCGAGCGTATAGGGTCCATGCGTCCGGACCGCATTACCTCATAGAGCGGACCATCCATCTTGAACCGAGCCGCGTGCTTGTCAGAGACACCATCACGAACAGGACCGATGAGGTAATCGGCATCATCGTGAACAATTTCGTGGACGCTCCCGAAGGTCTGGACGTCAGCGCCACGAAACTCCTCAATCCAAGCATCTTTCTCCAGGCGCAGGATCATGGCGTCGGTCTTATTGCCCTCGACGACGTATATCAGCTTCAGATGCACACCTATTTCGACACGGGGCGCATTGGCATCGCAGACAGCAACTTCGGACTCGCCCGGCGAGCCACATATGAGATCGAATGGGCCGTTTACCCCACCGCCACAAACGACTATTATGACTTCATCAACCAGGTGCGCAAAGACGAGGGCCTTAACGGCACAACCGTCCGGGGAACACTGACGCGGATCAGCATGTACGAAATGCCTTTGCCGTCCAGGGAATCTCTTGATCTTGTGAACGCCGCGTATCTCCGCACCGGCACACCATGGTATCCGATTGATGACCCGACCGTCTCCATAGAGGGGATCGATTTCGGGGCGTATCCGAGAGAGTGCACGAGGCTCGCGGAGTTCTTTCAGAAGGTGAGGCAGGAGTTCCCCAATGACAAGGTGATGTTCCACGTCGCCCACGGCCTCTACTGCACAGGCCAGCCGGAGAAGTTGTTCTCCGATTCACGCGTCATAGACGCTGATGGTAATCAGAGGGACTACGGCGGCGGCGCCAAGGATTACTACTTGCGATACTTCAGCAAGGAGCGGGTCGAGCAGAATTTCAGATGGTGGCTCTTCTATCCCACGTCTGACAACAGCTTTGGAAAGTCGATGCTTAAGGCGGTCGATTGCATGCTCAGCGAGATGAAAATAGACAGTATGTTCGGAGATGGCTTCATCACTGGGTATGCATTAGGCTACACGTATGACCGCTGGGACGGACATACTGTCGACATCGATCCGGGCACAAAAACGGTCACCCGCAAGATGGGGCACGTGACCTATATGTCCCTTCCTGTGCTAAAGACCGTGGCCCGGAAAATAAAGAAAAGAGGAGGCGTGCTGATCACTATCGACCTCGCCGCCGCGCCCCGGTCTCTGTGGAAACACGACATGATCACCGCCTGCGAGACCGGCGGGGGCGACAACCAATACCTCGGCGCGCTCCATCTCGCCAGAACCGTCATAGGGTTCGGCAATCCCAGCCTGAAGACTGAACGGGAAGTCTACAGGGATATCCTCGGGAAGCTGGAATGGGGTGGGCTCTATTTCTTCTACGGTAGCCAGCCAACGCATAAGACCCTTGTGGAACACATGTATCCCATCACCGTCGAATCGATCCATGCCGGCGTGGTGCATGGAAAAGAGCGAATTCTTACGAAGAGATCGGGCGTGTACGGGTGGCACGACGACTGTTCGCTCCATGCGGTCTTTTTGTACGACAAACGTGGACACCTCGCACAACGCAACTTTATCACCACCACGGATAAATCCGGCGTTCGGACACACGTAACGCTTCAAGAAGACGAATCCGCCGCGATCGTGAAACTCCCGGTATCGCTTCAAGTCGCGGGGCCGGTCAACGTCGTTGTGGCGGAATATGACGCGGACGGGGTGCGTCTTCTCCTCAACGGAGGGGGCAGAATGGAGATCACCCTTACAAACGGCGTATTCCCGATTCGCGACCATGAGCGATGCACTGTGACGATCGACGATGAAAGCCGGGCGGAATTGGTTCGGAAAGGCCGGCTCGCTTTCGAGGTAACTGGGACGATGGATAGGTCGAAGCCGGTGGCGGTTCAGATTAACCAATGGAGGCATTAGGAATGGCAACTGGCGGGAAGATTCGCGTGGGTATGATCAACTGCGACCTGCACGCTTTTTACTATGGTCCATTGATGCAGGACTACAACCTCGACGTCCTGCTCAAGTATTGGCGGGTAGTGAATTACTACTTCAGCGATGTCTTCGCGGCAGAAAAGATGCGGGTTCCAACTGTCCGCATGTTTGAGATCGTGAAGGTATGGGACCCGGAGACGAGCGACGTGGCCAGACATCCGGATCGGAAGAACGCCGAGCACCTGTCCGAACTCTTTTTCGGACGGCCGACGGTTTGCAGGAACTTGGATGAAGTCTCCGATGACGTTGATCTTGTTTTCATCGCCAATTGCGGGGACAACGGTTCTGAACACCTAAGGCTGGCCACGCCGGGTATCCGGAAAGGTGTGCCGACTTTTATAGACAAGCCTTTCGCCTACGATGTGCGCGACGCGCGGGCCATGGCCGCGCTCGCCCAGAAGCACCGTACGCCCATCCTCTCGCTGTCCATGTTACGAATCTCACCGCATGGGGATCGCTTTCGGCGGCGTTTTGAGGAAATCGCGCCGGTGGAATTCGGCACGGTGAGAGGGGGATGGGTTCATGCCATCAATCTGGCCTTGAACCTGTTTGGCTCCGGAATCGAGAAGGTGAACTGCATGGCGGACAAGGGGTACGACGCGGTGGGCGCGAATACACTGGCGTGCATACATCTCGATTACGGCGGCAGACGAGGCCATCCCGCCGCGGGAGTCGTCCTTCATTGCGGGGCGGGCGGTACCGATCACTGCGCGTACTATGCGAGCGCCTCGAGCGCGCGAGGGACTATCCACTCTGGACCAATTGGCGACTTCGAGTTTCCTGACGCGGCGGCGAAGATCCTGCGCATGGTTGCGAGGATGGTCCGAACGCGTGAACCGCAAGTTCCCTACGAAGAGATGGTGGAGCCTATCAGCATTGCCACGGCTGCGCGGCGTTCGCAGAAAGCCCGGGCGCCCATCCGGCTCAAGGATGTCTAAGAGTCTCTCGTGGGACTTGATGTAGGAGACAATGTCATGCGTCGGCGGGGAGTTCCCCGGCCGCATGGCAACTGAAAGCAAGAGCCATTGAATGAACCTGCCGCTGCCTGACGCCACGATTGTGGCGGTTCTGCTTGGGGGCTTGATAGGAGTCGGCTATTGGGCGCGCCGGCTCACGCGCAGCGTCTCCCACTTCACCGTTGCCGGCCGTGAGGTGGGGATGTGGCTTGGGCTAGACATGAGCATGTTGGCCGAGGGGATCGGGCTGATCAGCATCGCTAATGCCTGCCAGCAGGGATTCGTGAACGGATTTTCGGTCATTTGGCTGAACCTGGGAGGTCTTCTGCTGATCGACATTCCCCTCTTCGGCATCATCGGACTCGGCATCAAGCGGTATCGTGCCACGAACGTGCAGACCCTGCCGCAGTTCTATGAGATGCGCTACGGACGCGCGGTGCGAATCTTCGCTGGCATTACACTTGCTTTGGGGGGCGTGCTCAACATGGCGATTTTTCCGATCGTGGGCAGCCAGTTTCTGACGGAATTCCTGAATATCCCCAATAGGGTGCTGCTGGATTTGGGCTTCTACCAATTCGGATCCTTTCATCTGGTTCTCTTCATCGTTTTATCCTTAGCATGTTTCTTCACGATGATCGGCGGCATGATGGCCGTGATTCTGACCGATTATATTCAATCGATACTAATCTTCATCAGCATCACGGTCATCTCCGTTCTGATTCTGAAAGCGACAGGACTCTCTGGTATTCGGGAGGCGATTGACACGCATCTAGGCGACGCTGCGTTCAACCCGCTCTCCACGAGGAGTATTGGCCCGGTATTTGTCGTCGTGTTCCTGCTTGGGGCGGTCACGCACCGGCTGGCGTTTCCACCGTCCTTGCAGAAGATGTCCGCCGCCAAATCGCCAGAGGTGGTCCGGAAGATGTTCCTCCTTTCAACCATCTTCGGACAGGGAAGAGGCATGCTCTTGGTCGTCTGGGGCGTCGGAGCGCTGGCCCTGTTCGGGCCGGCAGTGCCAGAGGGATACGGTCCGGAGATTTACCATCGGGTAGTCGGCGCAAGGATGATTCGAACGCTGACCGACGGGGTTCCTTTGTTGAAGGGCGTTGCGCTTGCTGGGTTTGTTTTTGCATTCATTAGCACGGTGGACAGCTACATGCTTTCATGGGCTTCGTTGATCGGGAACGACTGCATCTGTGCGATCCGCCGGAAGCGGCTGTCATCCAGCAAACACGTTGCGCTCCTTCGTTGGTGCAGCATCGGCATTGCCGGCTTCATCTTTTTCTTTGGTTGCTGGTACGACCCAAAGCAGACGATCCTACAGTATTTTTACCTCACCGGCGTGATCTTCGGCGCTTGTGGCCTGCTTACCTGGTTCGGACTGTACTGGCGGCGCAGCAGCCCTGCAGGCGCTTGGGCATGTCTGGTTCTGGGGATCGTAGTTCCGGCTAGTTGGTTCGTCTTCCAGAAGCATTTCCCGGGCGGGACGGACCTGCCGCCCTGGGTCAACGACGACAGCGCTGCGCTTGCCGGTACGGTTCTCCCTGCCCTCGCCTTGATAGTCGTCTCGCTTCTTACAAGACCGAAGGGGTCTTTTGTTGACTACGGCAAGAAGCTGAAGGAAATGGCGATGCTGGAAATGGCCGCCGAGCAGGCAACTAAAGACAAATGCCTGCCGACCTAACAATCTCGGAGCATATTGACGATGGAGTTCTTTAAGACCTTTACGTACTGGTTCGTGGGCATCAACATAGTGGCCACCATGCTCTTCACCGCCGTCTGCATCATCCTGGGGGCGCGCGACCTGATGGCCCTTCTGCGCTCTATCAGAAGCGTGCCCATAGACGAGACCGACGATGGGAGTGTCGTGGAGTGAGAAACGCAATAGCATCACAGACGAAGATCATGAGGTTGCTCGAATTCCGATTCGACGAAGCGGCAGTCTGCACGCGCCTGTCTTTTCTTGTTGCGGCACTGTGCGCCGGAGCGGCCGCGGCCGGCGAACAAGGACTTGTCGCGCATTACGTCTTTGACGAAGGATCAGGGATCACGCTTAAGGACCGCAGCGGCAACGGCAGCGACGGAACGATCCACGGGGCGGAGTGGACTCGATTGGGCGAAGGCTATTGCCTGTGGTTTGACGGCGTCGATGATTTCGTCGACTGTGGGAACACGCCGCCGCTGGACCTGAAGGGCGCGATGACTCTGGAGGCGTGGGCATGTCCGGCGGTGTCCGTGGCGGGGGAACCGGGCATCGCGGGCAAGCATTTCAGCAGCTTTCTTCTGACCTACTACCGAAACGGCAAATTGTATTGGTACATTCACGAAGGGGGCAATTCCTGCCAGGCCGTGCTTTCGCCGGGTTCGTGGCACCATCTTGCCGGAACGTTTGACGGGGCCGCGATGCGCCTTTACGTCGATGGAACGGCGGTCGACAGCCGGACGTCGAAGCACGCGGCAATAGGGGGAACCGGCCCGTTCATCATAGGGGTGGCCATGGGCGACTCTGGGGCGCCCGATCCCAACGTTCGCGCCACGAGCTTCTTTCCAGGAAAGATCGCCGAGGTGCGCGTGTACGACCGCTGTCTTTCGGCGGACGAAGTTCGCGCGCAGTATGACCTTGGCTTTCCGCGGTTCGGTCTGAGCGGCTTCAATCCCATCGCATCGGGCAAGACGGCCCGCTCACAAGGCGTGTCCGTGACGGGGGCCCCCGACGGACGGATTGGCATCGCTACCGAGAACGGCCGCTATGTCATCGAGAGCGCGTACTCCGCGCCCGGCGAACGCACACAATGGAACGCGTTTCCGCTGAGTGCAAGTTCCGCCGACCCGATGTGGACACCGCAGGTGCGCAGCCTCGCCGGTGACACGCTTGAGATTGAGGCACGGGCCACCGCTTACGCTTTCCGCCGAAATGTGAAGGCTGAGGATGATCGCATCGAGTTTGAGGACTCGATCACGAACACGGGGCTTGAGCCCGTGGGCGTGCTGATCGAGCATCGTCTCATTGCGCCAGAAGCCTTTCAGGAGACTATCTCGCCGGGCAGTGTCGAGGTCCCGCTGATCTTTGCCCGCAGCAAGACGGATTCGCTGGGCGTCCTGGTTGAGGACGACGTGGGCCGGCGGAAATTCGAGGCGCGGCTGGGGCTGCCCGTGAATGAAGTCAAGTTCGGTCTGGGGAACCTGGCCGTGGACGTGGGCCAGGCCTACACCATGCGCTGGACGATCCATTTCCTGCCGGCGAATGCGGACTACTTTGACCTTGTGAACCGCGTGCGCCGGGATTGGAACAGCATCACGACGATCGAAGGCCCGATGGATTCCTTCGACATCGGACGGCTCGCTGACCTGCTGGCGGACCCTGACGCGCTGAAGGCGTACTTCCAGCGAAAACGGCAGCGGCTCGTGCTCGTGGCGCCGTGGCTGGACTACGACCCGGCTACGTTTGACCGCGTGTGGCCGCGGGCCGAGTACAAGCAGCGCATCCAGGAGGCGGCCCGTTTGATCCGCCAGGCCAACCCAGAGGCCAAGGTGCTGGGATGCATCGAGACGGATTGGGTGACGATTAACCCCGCCGAGATTCCCGGTGGCGATACGCTGCCCAACGCGGAATCGGGCACGGGCCGTGTTCGGCTTACCCCTGCGCAAACCAAGGTCATCGACCAAAGCGGCACGCCTTTTCTCGACAGCGTCCGCCGCGACGCCGACGGCAATGTGATGCTGGAGCTGTACCGGCGAGGCGGCAAGTCACAGACCGCGCTCGCGGTCTTCCCATCCGTAGGCAACTATCAGTACGAGTTTCTGCTGGGCCAGGTCAAGTTCCTGATCGACGAGGTGGGCTTGGACGGGTTCTACATCGACGAGTTCAATCAGGCTTTCCACAACGACCTGCGCACCTACGACGGTTGGGACGGTTGCAGCGCCGAAATCGACTTGCGCACCGGCAAGATTGCGCGGAAATACGTGGATTGCAGCATCGCCGGTATAGCGGCTCGCGTGAACCTGTGCCAGTATGCGCTTCAACGCGGCAAGTCCGTCGTCGCCAACACGTACGCCAGCACTGCGGCGGAGCAAGTCCTCGCCGTGAACCGCTTCTCCGAAACCCAGGGGAGCCTCAACCCGTTCGCCGTGGAAGACGGCCAGGAGCCGCCGCTTGTCATCGACATACTCAAGGGCAACCTGGCCACGCCTATCGGACTCGGCATCACGGAACAGCCCGGCAAGACCGACACGGCGACAACCATCATGAAGGCGGTCGTGGCATACCTGCGCCACGGCACACTCTACTATCATTATGCCATCGGCGATATCCCGGAAACGGGCGAAGGCAGCGGTGAATACGGCCCCATCAACCATATGTTTCCCATCACCCCTCTTGAGTTGCACAAAGGATGGATTGTCGGAAGGGAACGTATCATCACTTGCGTTTCGGGTGATTATGCGTGGCCGCTTCCCACGCGGCCGGGATCCCGGTTATTCGATTTACACGGCCGCGAAGTTCCACATATGTTTGCAGTCACCCAGACCGGCGAGGGGTGGCGTCTCAGCGTGAGAATATCCGACTGGGCACAGATCGCCGTCATCGAGTGAAAGCCGCGGCAGTATAGTGCTTCGTTGCGGGGTCTCTCAGTTACACGACCGGACATCCCGTGTCCATGGAAAACCTGCGGTGGTATGACCTACTATGTGTCCGTCTGCCGTTGTTACCAATGCAGCGGTCCGACCGGTCATGTGCCCGACATTGAATCCGTTGGTTTGCAGGAGATGATGATGGCCGAAATCGATAATCGACAGAAGATCCATCTGCTTGGGCGAATGATCTTGATCCGCCAATTTGAGAAGCGAGTGAAACAGTTGTATCGGGGCGGCGAGATCACCGGCGCGATTCACCTCTGCATTGGCCAGGAGGCGGTTGCTGTTGGCGCGTGCAATGCCCTGCGGGAGGATGACTATGTGACAAGCACGCACCGCGGACATGGACACGCCATAGCCAAGGGGCTTGATCTGAATCGGATCATGGCCGAACTCATGGGCCGCGAGACGGGACATAGCCGGGGCCGGGGCGGGTCGATGCATATCTTCGACCTCAGAAAAGGTTTTCTGGGGGGGAATGGAATCGTCGGCGGGGGCGTCGCCATCGCGCTGGGAGCGGCATTCACGGCGAAATACCGGCAAACAGATCAGGTGGCGCTTTGCTTTTTCAGCGATGGTGCGGCCAACCAAGGTGTCCTGCATGAGTGCCTGAACATGGCCGCCCTGTGGAAAATGCCACTTGTTTACCTCTGTGAGAACAACCAATACGCAGCCACGACCCCACTTCGGAAAAGCACCTGCACGAGGGATATTGCGCCTCGCGCTGAAGCTTACGGCCTTCCGTGGGCCATCGCCGACGGTAACGACGTGCTCGACGTGTACCGCGCCGTAAGCGAGGCCATCGCCAGGGCTCGCGACGGGGAAGGCACCACATTTGTGGAATGTAAGACATACCGTGTCGAACCCCACTGCGGCATCATTGCGGACCAGCGCGAAAAAGACGAAGTTGAGTTATGGGGCAGCGAGGGAAAGGACCCGGTCCGTTGCTTTGAGAAACAGTTGCTCGATGAAGGCGCCTTGAACCAGGACGAACTCGACAGCATTCACGCCATGGTGAAACACGATCTCGACTCCGCCGTCGAGTTCGCCAGGAACAGCCCGTTCCCTTCGCTGAAGACGGCCGGGGCCGGCATGTGGGCCGACACAGTTGAGGACAAGCCCGCTCCAGAGGTCACTTACGAGATAGCAAGCCCTGTCATGTCCAGGCCGCTGAAATACGCGGATGCGATCAATGAAGCGCTGGACGAGGAGATGGCCCGGAATGACCGCGTGTTCCTCATCGGCGAAGATGTGGATCTTCATGGCGGCGTGTATAATCTGAGCCTGAACCTTGTCGAGCACCACGGCGCCAAGCGGGTAGTCGGCACACCGATCTCCGAGCAGGGCTTTGTCGGATTATGCGTGGGGGCGGCGATGACCGGGCTGAGACCCATAGTCGAGATCATGTACATCGACTTCATCATGCTCGCCATGGACCAACTCGCCAACCAAATGGCCAAACTCCGCTACATGTCCGGTGGCCAGTTCACGATGCCGGTCACCGTTCGCGCTCAAGCCGGCGCGGGCACCGCCGAAGCCGCGCAGCATTCTCAGACCATCGAGGCGTGGTTCACGCACATCCCAGGCTTCAAGGTTGTCATGCCGGCAACTTCCTATGACGCGAAAGGCCTCCTGAAGTCCGCCATTCGAGACGACAATCCGGTACTCGTGATTGAGAACCGCGTGCTGTTCTACGACAAGAAGGAGGTGGCCCCGGAAGGCGAGTGGATTGTACCCATTGGCAAGGCCGCAGTCGTGCGCGAAGGGAGCGACATAACGGTGATCGCGATTGGCTATGCGCGCCGGAAGGCGGTTGCGGCCGCGGAAGCACTCAACGGAGAGATCAGCGTCGAAGTCGTGGATCCGCGCACGGTCCACCCCCTGGATATCGAGACCATCCTGGCGTCCGTGAGAAAAACGGGATGCCTGCTTGTCGTTCACGAAGCACACACGTGTTGCGGAATCGGAGCGGAAATTGTGCGGCGCGTAGCGGCGGAAGGGTTCGAGTTCTTAAGAGCAGCGCCCCGCGTGCTCGGCGGAGCCGACGTGCCCATGCCGTTCAGCCCGCCGCTCGAGCAAGCCTGTCTGCCCCAGAAGGAAAGCCTCGTTAACGCGATACGGGACATCGTTGCTGCACGGGATGCACACAGCCGCCCATAAAGGAGGTCATGATGGCGCAACCTTCATTCACCGAGAAAGAACGGGACGACCTGAAGCGGGCCGCGATAAAATACGTCCTGCCGCATTTCGCCAGCAATGCCGAGTTGGCCAAAGGCCCCAAGGTGTACGTGCGTGGGGAAGGCTGCTGTCTCTTTGATATGGAAGGGAAGCGCTACCTG
>Ga0315274_10002129_pt1 | contig 30224 bp, 16 predicted proteins | sample YL17G02_20_MG_FD_203700 | JGI IMG/M metagenome (GOLD analysis project Ga0315274, IMG submission 203700) | Sediment microbial communities from Yellowstone Lake, YNP, Wyoming, USA - YL17G02_20 | ecosystem: Environmental > Aquatic > Freshwater > Lake > Sediment | place: USA: Wyoming | collected...
GAGAATCCTGGCCCGAATTCTTTAAACAATTGGATGCGATTGATTTTAGAACCAGACATGAACAGATGATTTCACAAGTTCACCCGCCACCAACCCAAAGAAAAATCCAACGAGATGCAATGAGATACGAAATTGGAATCGAATTTCCATCTAAAGAGAAACCAAAACGGGATATCGATTTTGACCGTCTGAAATCACGGATTGAAAGTAAAGTTTCTGCGTTCCTGATAAAGAATAAAATAGAGGAGAATCAAGCGTCTTTTTATTGGAAATTTGCCCGAGAATATTTCGATTTCTTAGCGACCTTGAATAAATCGGGAATGAAAGCGGTAGGTGATAAATATCAAAGAACCGGATTAAAGACCAATATCCTATTTGGCTTAAAGAAGATTATCAATAATGTGCTGCGGGCTGAGCTAAAGCGAATTTCAGCTAAAAAGCCTTTGCCTTCGGAAAAACAGCAGAAGATGGCAATTGGATTTACCAAATATCGGATAAGAATTGAGAAGATTGAAGCCGAAGTCCATAAATTACTCTGCGAATTAGGTGTTCAGACCCCCTGGTTTGCATTATACAAAGGTTTTACCCGTGAATGCTATCGAGCGCTAAAGAAATACTACGGAACGAATCAAGAACAATTCAATAAGACCATAAACGAAATTATCAATCGTTGGCAGAAAGAGGGATTAAAGGAAGATGTCTTGTTAAAGTTAAAAGACAAGATAATCTCGGTCTTTGGAACAATGCGGTTGAGGGGAGAAATTTAGGTTTATATCATTATTAGCTCTTGAACATCAAATAAGAAAATCGATGGTTTGACAATATTGTTTAAATCAATAAAATTACATGTTGTCTAAACAATTTCTGACTTTAATCCTAATCCTGCCGTCAATCGTTTTTTCTGGAATCGTCAAGGGTTTGGTTAAAGACCAGAATACGGGTGAGCCAATTGAATTAGTCAGTGTTTATTTAGAAGCTACGCCTTATGGTGCAACTACCAATAAGGATGGCTATTATGTGATTGACCGGGTTCCGGAAGGTTTCTATAACGTTATCTTTTCTTATATCGGATATAAGTTAGAGAAAAAATCGGTTAATCTAACTCAGAATGCCATAATTACAGTAAATGCTCAATTGATACCGGAACCAATTCAAATGGGTGAAATCAAGGTTAGTGCCCGGCGTACCGCATTCCAGCAAGAGGCAAATGTTAGTTCGGTTCGACTTTCGAATATTGATATTAAGAATCCGCCCTCGGTAATTCAGGACGATGTTTTTCGTTCATTACAGGCTTTACCCGGTATCGTCTCAACCAGTGATTTTTCAACCAATCTTTATGTCCGGGGCGGTAATGCCGACCAGAATTTAGTGCTTTTGGATGGAGCAAGCATCTATAATCCCGGTCATTTAGCCGGCGTATTCTCGGTCTTTGACCCGGACGCGATAAATAGTATCGAGCTTTTGACCGGCGGTTTTCCGGCTGAGTTTGGCGGTAGATTATCTTCGGTCTTGGATATCACTACCCGCGAAGGAAATAAAAACCGTTTTGACGGTACGATCGCAACGAGTATTCTCGCGGCTAAGGTTTTAGTGGAAGGACCTTTGCCCAAAGGCTCATTTTTAACTTTTTTCCGCCGTACCTATTTTGATAAATTACTCGGTTTATTAGGCTATGATTTTCCCTATTATTTTTATGATTTTAACGCCAAAGCGGTTTTCGACCCAGCCCCAACGACCAAAATTAATCTTACCGGTTTTGTCAATACCGACCAATTAGACTTGGGCACCGGCGGCGATAGAGTTTATTTGAAATGGGGTAATCGATTGGCATCGGTTAACGTGCATCATTTGTTCAATCCAAAATTTCTCTCAACTACTTATTTCACTTTTAACCGTTACCTCTTTGATATGAATATCGCTTCTAACCTGATTCGAGTAAATAACTGGGTGAATGAATTTACCCTGAAATCGGATTTATCGTATTTTTTAAGCCGGAATAATGAATTGGTTTTTGGCGGTGAGGTTCATTTTAACGGTTTCCGCTTCAATGATAGTATCATGGGTGGGTTCAATTACAATATCTATGGTACTCCGCTTTATTTCAGCGCTTACTGCCAAGCCAGTTTAAAGCCCTTTAATAAATTGATTATTGAACCTGGTCTGCGGGTCGAAGAATATCTTTTGCGTTATAAGAAAAGGAATGATTATCTGGTGCCGAGTCCAAGATTAAATTTGAAATACTTTTTGACCCTAAACACCGCCGCCAAATTTGCCATCGGCAAGTATTATCAATTTGTCAGTGCAATGATTCCGGAATTTAGCCCGTTGCCGACCCTCTTTTTCTGGGTGCCGGTCTTCGGCGAATATAAGCCGTTGGAAGCAAACCACTATATTCTGGGTTTGGAGCATTGGTTTTCCGATGACCTGACGATTACACTGGAGAGTTATTATAAACATTATTATCGAATTTATACGATGAGTGATACGATCGACGTTGACCGTATTGAAGAGACGATGTTTAAGGAAGGAACCGGAAATTCTTACGGTCTTGACCTGCTTTTTAAGAAGGATTTTGGCAGGATTTCGGGTTGGATTTCCTATTCGCTAGGTTATGCCCAGACTACTTTCGGAGGTGAGACTTACCCGCCGAGTTATGACCGCCGCCATATCTTAAATATTATTACTCGATTCAATTTAGCCAAGGGTTTTTCCTGCTCGATGCGCTGGGAATATGGCTCGGGTTTTCCTTATACTGAAATCATCGGCAGAATGCGGCGCTGGGATTTAGGTTTTAGCCAGGGCAAGCACTGGTTTATGTGGCAGGATATTATGGGCAGTAAAAATCAAGCCCGTTATCCGGATTATCAACGTTTAGACATCGGCATCGAACGCAACTTCCGAATTAAAAGTGTGAATCTTCAGGTTCAGTTACAGGTAATAAATGTCTATAATTACAAAAACCTGTTTTTCTATTATTATGATTACGATTATGAACCACCGCCGAGAAAGGCTTTTACCATGTTGCCGATATTGCCTTCGTTGGGAATAAAGATTGACTTCTGAGATGATAAAGCAACAAATGAACACAGTGCAGAAGATGCGCAACCTAAAGGTTGCGGCTACCGTTCTTTTCTTCTTCGTCTTCGTAATTATTTCCTGCCATTCTTCGAACCCAGATGAACAGCATCAGGAGCAGCTAGCGGTATTTTCAGTGTTACAGCCGAATCAATATCCCCAAACCGTAATAGTTGATAAAACTTATAGTTTAGCCGACACCATAACCGATACGACCGGAGTTTCTGGGGCAACGGTTATGATTTGGAACGAGAACCTGACCGATACCATTCGATTTATCGAATCCGATACCCATGGATTCTATCATGATAATATTGACCCGGTTAGAAATCTCGGAAGAAATAATAAGAGAAATTATGGGAACGGACAAAAATCCAAAATGGCTGTAATTTCTAACGGGGTTGATACTCATTGGATTAAACCGCTTGAGACTTATTTTCTGATGGTTGCTTTTAATGGCGATACCGTTATTGCCTCCACAACCGTGCCGGATACCTTCCGATTCTTGAGTCCGCAGAATGGCGAAACGCTTCATACCAGTTCCTTACCAGTCCTTAGCTGGACCAAAAGTACCGGCGGGATAGCTTATGTTGTTTGTTTGTTTAGTGCGGATACGACTAAACCAATCATTCCTCTGGTCGTTTACGATACTTTTGTCGATGTTAATCCTTTCAAATTTGCTTATTTTGATAGCACCGGGTTTTATCGAATTAAGAATTTTGCTTTAGATGAGAACCGTTACCGGTATGAAGTGGGGTCGCCGAGGCTTGATACCTTAGGCGACGGGGTCGGTCACTTTGGGTCACAGACTTTTGACACGTTGATGGTATATATTATAAAAGATTGATTCTTAAATGAAAAAGGTATAAGTAATCCCTTTGGTTCCATCATTGTTATTTTGATTGACTGTTATTTACACGACCAATCAATCAATTGATTTGAAGCTTTGAGGAAGTATTTGTTGTCTTTACAATCTATGATTCTTACAACTACATCAACTTGAATGCCCGGGTCCCACTTTGGCCCGTTTCGTGCAACTTTCTCCAGCTGATGTCTGTGATGGGGTTCTGGCGGTATTGTTTCATTGGAAAATTCTGTTTCCCAGACATCTTCACCTTTGATTATCCATAACCGATCCGCATCAATAGTAGATGGAAATTCGAGTGAATCAATTGCAGTAACCAATATTATAGCGATGAGCGGGTACCCGTTGGGTGGGCACCCTGGCATAAAATCACGATTGAGAGTTGTTTCCAAAATAAACCTTCGCCCATAAATTTCAACTTCTTCCGGCGCTGATAAAGGCACAAATTTTCTACAACCCAAAATCAAAGTAAAAATAGTGAAAAACCCTATAAGATTGAATAAAATCCCTAACTGTAACTTATAAAACTGTTTGGAATCTTCGTTTAATCCCAATCGTTCAACTAATCTAGTTTTCATCTTAATTATTAATGTAGTTAAGCTTCAGGAATTGTCAATAGTCCAGAATTGTTTTCAGGGCGTTCTTTGGTACGTCCCAAAAGTATGATTTTAGGTTTGACTTTATAACGGCACCATCTATAATTTAATAGAATAAAATTTTCATCCTTGCCATTGAAGGTAGCGGTATATGCTTGATAATTTATTTCAAGAGATTGCTGATTCGGCAAATGAGATTTTAACCGAATGCCAGAAGCGCGAAAACCATGATTTAGTGCCTCTATTCCAAAGGGTTCTTCACCTTGCTCAATTGGTTAAAAACCGAAGTTTTGAGCTATGGGCTTTAGCCGAACTTGAGGGTTATCAAAATGAAAATGTTTTACAGGAGTTAAAGAGCTTGTCGAAATCTGAGATGCTTGAATACAATAATCTACAGCGACTCCGTTCCTTTCCCGATGATTGTTTCTTAGAGACACTTAAAACCCAATTTTTAGCTACCGGTGAGCTAGTTGTAACCGAACCAGGCAGAGCGACTTTGACGATGCCGTTAAAAGAACTGGAGATGAGTTTTCTTACTGACCGCGAATATTATAAACAGACCTTTTCGCTTACCGCCCCGTTAAGTCTATCGTTGCTGGAAAGAGCTTTTACTCAGATGAAGAATCGAATCTATATTTTCGCTTCCGAAATCTATTTACGATACCGTTTGGCTCAGAATGTCGCGGGAATTTTTGATGAAAAGATAAATTCGGTTAATCAGCGGTTAGCTAAACTCTGCCCTAAAGTTTTAAGAAATTTGAATCAAGCATTAGAAGATAGAATAATTGATAAAATCCATGCGCTGGCTAGTTTGAAAGCATCTTTGCAAGAATTTGCCGAGTGCTTGAAGCACATCCCGGCACTGCCTCAGGCAGTCCGTTCTCTAATTACTCGAAGCGAAGCACTTTATAAGAGACTTAAAGAACCTAACAAAATCGGCGAAAACGAAATTGAGGGCTTAATAATCCAAACTTATTTCTTGATATCGGATGCGCTGGATTTAGGCGAATAAATAATCATTTTTTGGAAAAGAAAAGGGCGGTCATTGCGACCGCCCTTTTATATTTATTTATCTTTAGCGTAAGAGAACCGATTTGGTTATGAGCTTACTATTATCAGTCTTTAGACGATAGAAGTATACTCCGTTAGCCACTTTTCTGCCGTTTTCGTCTTTGCCATCCCAGGAGAGAGAATAATTGCCTTTTGTGAGATTGCCCGAAACTAAGCTTCGGACTTGACGCCCTGATATGTCGTGAATTGACAACGAAACTGGTCCATCCTGGCTCACACTTAATTGGAGACGCATAGTGTTATGGAAGGGATTGGGGTAAGTGCGTAAAGAAGTTATCGCGTCAAAATTTAGCACATTGTTAGGTTCTGAAGCAATATCATTAGGATTGGGTGGGTCAGTAGTGTACTTAATTACTTTTAGAGGAGCCCAAGGTGCGCAACCACGATGTAGAGTGTCGTTATAGAGAGCGCAGATTCCAATCTGATTGGTTGGGTCTTCAATACCCGCCGTACTTGAATTCCAACGATTGTTAGTCATATAGTTAACGATGATTTCATTCTGACCATCGGCGGCTGCCATGGTTGTGTCGTAGATGATTATTTCATATTTGTCCATTACTGATGTAGCACCATAATATGGAGTACTATCATATTCGATTATGAACCGGTGATTAGCAACATCATGGTAATGATAGACACCACCGACGCCAGTATTATTTACCAGTAAGTCGTCCCAATCTGCACAAATCATACCATTCGGATAATTAGAAGTTGGGTCAGGTAACCGTTTGTTATTATAGGAGGTTGCTGTTTGACTACCTGGTCCAACCCAGCCGTTCGAGCAGATGGAGAGCTGGGTATAGCGTTGCCCATAAAATTTCCAAGGACCAAAGGCTGCTGGCAATGTAATAGTATAGGTTTGGTCATCGTTCATGGTAAGTCTCGTTCCGAGCGTTTTGATTTCAACCCATTCGTAGGTTGGGTGTTCACCATAGAAGGCATCAACATCATCATAGGCGTAATATAGCGGTGGTTCACGAGGTCCATCTGGAATCGGGTCAACCGCAGTAATTACACCAACTCCGATAGTGAAAGTTCGGATTGCAGTATAACCACCCGCAGCCGTAATATAAAGGGTGCAGGGAATATTGGTTTCATTAGGTATTAGCGGTGAGGCGGTTACTATGAAACGGTCAGTGTTGTTATTACCCGAACTGTCAACCAGGATTGTGCCAAAGTTTCCTACTGAATCGTCAACGGTTAGGCGGGAATCGCCGGAACGGAGAATCGCTGACACATCATAAGCATTACCTCGACCTTGATTGTGTAGAGTTACAATTAACTGTCCAGTTTCACCCGGGTCAAGTTTACCATTAGGACGAGTCTGTCCCGAATCGTCAACTGTCTTATCAGCATAACCGATGACCGGAGCACCGACTACGAGAAAGACATTTGAATTCCAGAAGGAATCGTTCACATCAACGCAACGTAGATTAAACCGTAAGGCATAACCATTGGTGCAAGCAGTGCTAACCGTGAAGTTGAAGCCTGGGTCACCGCTAAACGCGGAATCGTGTGCCAGCACATTACCAAAAGATTTGACTGAGTCGTTAAGGGTTACATTCGGGTCACTAATGCCGAGATAACCATTAATTCCATTGGCAGTTACGTCGCCATGATTTTTGATCCAGACCGGCATATTGATCGCCTCGCCCGGATTTACAATGCCATCACCGTTACCGCCCGCCACATCATCAATGATATTGCGTAGATGGACAACATAAGGTTGACCAGTAACTCTTGCTAAGCAAGTGCCTTCAAACGGAAGAATCGTGTGACCAGAAACAGTAACATCAATGTCACCGACCGAAGAAGAATTGATTGATAAAGTTACTTGCCCGAAAGCATCGGTATAGCCAAAGACATGGAATTCACCATTTTTCTGAGTGCAAACTAACGCACCTTCGATTGGTGAACCGGAAGCGCTTACCGTAACGTTCAAATCATAAGGTCCAAGCGGAACAGTTGGCGGATAAGTGACATCAGGGGTTTGAGGATTACCGGTCCAAACTTCCATTGCCGGATCGCCCAGCCAGAAATAAGCGCGAGCGTTGTCAGGTCCCCCAGTACCACTATGGTTGAGTGCAACATGGGCATTGCCCAGATTCAAGAGCCAACCTAAATCCCAAACTGGTGCATAGTAAGTTCTAACGCTTGGGATTACCCAGTCAACCGTATCACATAAACCTCGATAGAGTGTGCTGTCGAAACCGTGATTGGGAATCGTGTAAGAGGCGATACTTGCACCGAGTGATGCGATAGCGCCACCTGGATATTTTCTTAACCAGGCTTCACCGAGACAGGTTGCAGTGGTGATGACATGGTTCAAACAACAAATGTTAAAAACGATTGGGGTTCGGTCACCATTATTGAGTGCATCAACATTAGAATTACTCCAATCTTCGGCAGGGGTGCCCCACTGCCACCATATCGTTTCGTCGCCGTGACCACGGTAATTAACTACATTCCTACCTTCGTTTATTGCTGCCGTCACTGCTGGATTACCTAAAAATTGACCCATGATTGTATCCATCGTAAACCGATAATAGGGGTAGTTGTAGTTGTAAATCCCTCGTTTACAGCCAGAATATTTGCTAGGGTATAATTCTTTATGAGCAATTAGTACGGATTTGTTAAGCCAGCCGTCCATTGGTGGGTTTTTCGAATATTTCAGGATTTTACGGGCTTGATTGGCTAAATCGGCAGCGTTAGTGCACGATAAACGTCCAACTCCAACCTCCGCGTATAAATCGGGGGTGGTTGGAGTTAAATTGCCAAACCAATAGTCGGAGATTGTAGTTGTACCCCAAGTTCCGGTTGGCATGCGATCAACATCACCTACGAGCAGTGCCCACCTCAAAGCCGGGGGATTATTGCGATTGTATTCGGTTTTTATAGAATCTTTGACTTCGTTTGAGCTTGCCCAGACTTTACTGATTATTTTTGTTTCGATTCCGCGTTTGTTATACCATGAAGCAAGACTGTCAATAGTTGCGGTATAATCGGGATGGCAAAGGATTAAATAACGAACACCCGGATTATCATTATAACGCACGTCAAACAAACCAGAAGCATAGAGGTCGTTATAGTTAGCTATACTCTTTTTGTAAATTCTGGCGAGCCAAGGTTCGATGGTCTTTCGTTCCCAGTTTCCGTCCGAATAAGATACTTTCACTTTTAGATGATTATATACTCGTAATTCTTTTGATTTTGGATTGTAAGCAAAAGGTACGACTTCAATATTTGCCAGATAAAGTTGTCGCCATTGAGCTTGACGGGCAACGGCTGCGTTTGAAATTGGGGAAAATTGGTCTTGTTCATAAGCTTTTTGATTTATGATGAACGATGAGTTTTCATTCTCATCGGTGGTTGGTGTTTGGAACGGATAAACCAGAATATTTTCAAATGTTTTATATTCGGATTCGATGACGGAAACGGTTACCTGAGCGCGGTCCGGTATTCCAATCGTTCGGCAAATTTTCGGTAATTGCGGAAATCCGATGTCAGAAGTCGAACCAGCTTCACCGGGTAGAGTAAGAATTGCGTAAGATATGCCATCCACGACTTCAGTATTCAACTCGAAACCAGAAAGATTAATATCGATAACAGTTTCGAATTGGTTTGAGGTCAGAAATCTGATTTCCGAAGCAGTCGGTTGGTTACTGTTTCCAGTAGGCAGCCATGCGCCAAAGCCAAGCGTGAGTCCGACAAATAAGGTTATTAGAATTTTTTCTATACTTTTCATTTTTATTGGTCCTCCTTTTCTTCTTGTTGTCTTAAAAAGACAAGTTTTTTTATTTATCAATTCCACCTCCTTTATCTAAAAAATATCGACTTTTTAGTTATTTCAATATCTTCGGTTTTTAACCGATAGAAATAAATACCAGATGCTACTTGCCGCCCAGTGTTGTCTTTGCCATTCCAACGAATCGTGTAGATTCCTGGCTCAACGCTCTGGTCTTTTGAATCAAAGATATTACAGGTGATTCGTCCGGAGATGTCAAATACGGAAAGTGAAACTTTGCCTTTTTTAGCAATCTGAAATTTTATCTTAGCATTTCGTCGTGCAGGATTGGAGAGAAGTTGTAGAGTAGGTTTCAACTGATTAAGATTAGCTAAATCTCCAGTTAAGCCGACCGTTACAGTTGTATCGGTTGTATATTTTATCACTTTGTGCGGAGTCCAGGGTGCACAAGCGCGATGTAGGGTGTCATTGGTCACACAACAGATTCCAATTGTATTAGTCAGGTCTTCGATTCCAGCCGTGTTCAAATTCCAGCGGCTATTGGTCATATACTGAACAAAGATTTCATTATTGCCATCCGCTGCCGCCATGGTCGTGTCATAGATAATAATTTCGAACTTTTCCCGGGTAGTTGTCGCGCCGTAATATGGAATGCTATCATACTCAACGATAAATCGGTGATTGGCAACATCATGGTAATGAAAGACACCGCCGGAGCCTGTGTTATTAGCCAGCAAATCATCCCAATCAGCACAGACACTTCCGTTCGGATTGGTTGAAGTTGGGTCAGGTAAACTGCGGTTTAAATAGGCAGTTGCGGTTTGAGAGCCTGGTGCGATCCAGCCGTTGGAACAGATTGAAAGTTGAGTATAACGTTGATTGTAATACTTCCACGGACCGAATGCGGCGGGTAATGTAACCGGTATTGTCTGGTCATCGGACATAGTAAGTCTGGTCCCGATTGTGTTTATTTCAACCCATTCGTAGGTTGGATGTTCAGCATAAAAGGTATCAACATCGTCATAAGCATAATATAACGGAGGAGTGCGTGGTCCATCTGGAATTGGGTCAACCGCAGTTAGTCGCCCGATTTCAAAGTAAAAGATTCGAGTTTGTACCGGATTATCCTGGGCATAAATTCGAAGCGTACAGGCAATTTGAGTTTCCTGCGGTATTGAACTATTGGCAAATATTTGGAAACGATCCGAAGTATTAAAGATGATCGTATCATGATGGATATTGCCATAATTACCAATTGAATCCAAAACAGTGAATCGACTATCGCCTGAAATTAAATGGGCAGCAACATCATAACCATTTCCCAGACCCAGATTTTCGATTCCGATTTCTGCTTCAGCCGTCTCGCCCGGGTCAATTTTACCGTTGCCATTACCTCCTGGTGGCGGGTCAGATATATTTGCTTGTTCGCCGAACAGAACCGGGGTTCCGACCCGTAATCCAATACTGTTAATCCAGATTGAATCTAAAGTGTCAACACAGATCAACTCTAAGGGCAGGGGATAGGCATTAGTGCAGGCAGTTGAAACAGTAAAATTATAACCGTTAAGACCGGTATAACCAGAATCGCCAATTGCAATTGTACCAAAGTATTTAACCGAATCGGTTATAACAACATTTGGGTCAGTAGTAGATAGACGAAGAATACCTCTTAAACCTTGAATCTCTCTGCCGGTGCGGTTCATAACCCATAGCGGCATTTCAATTCCTTCGCCGGGGTTAATTATACTATCCAAGTTCCCAGGTGAGTTATCAATAACAATATTTCGTAAAAGGCGGACACCGCCCGGTAGTTGGGTATAGTTCACCGCATTTAAGGCGTTGATTCGACCCGAACCAAAATCAAAATCTTTTCCAGCTGGACCTAAATCATAAGCGGTCATTTCTAAGATCGAGTCAATCTGCCAAGGTAAGAGCTCCGGATTCTTCTGGAGCATTAAGGCAACGGCTCCAGCAGTATGAGGGGTTGCCATAGAGGTTCCATCTAAAAGTCGATAAGTATTATTTGCTGTATAGTGGCAAGATTTTACAGCCACGCCAGGCGCGCTGACATCCGGTTTAGTTAGACCGGGCGGATAGGTATAATCATTGAATGGGGCAACGTTTTGCCAGGTAACTGGTCCCGGACTGGAAAAATCAGCAATTACATCAAAGGAATCAGTAGCACCAATCGAGATGACATCGGAAAGTGAACCAGTTGCTCCGTTCTGAAGATGACGCCAGGGTGATGGGACATTCCCCGGGCAACGCAGTGAATTAGGAGGATTGACATATTGACGCTCATTGCCGCCAGCGACAATCATTGGTATACCAGCAAGACCAACATTAGTACAACCGGTTCGCCAAATCGCTTGTCTGGGATCCCAAGAAATCCAATAACCTAAAGACATACTAATCAAATCGCCACCGTGTTCGGGCGAAAGAGGGGGTGAGATGACAAATTGCATTGCTTGCCAAATTTGATTTTCTCCAATCGTGTCAACTTGAGTTCTTACTCGGCACGCCATAATTTGACAATCTGGTGCAACTCCGCACTGAGTTCCAGCCGTTCCATCCGAAGCGATTGTCCCGGCACAGTGCGAGCCATGACCAGCCGCATCAATCGGATTATTGTTATTTAGTTCGAAATTCCAACCGTGATAAGGGTAGTTTGGGTCATTCCACATATGGTCAGCCAGGTCGAGATGATTATAATTGACACCGGTATCAATCAATCCAGCAATAATACCAGAGCCGGTATAACCTAATGCCCAAACTTCAGGAGCGTTAATTTTTCTTAACCCGTAGGTAATTTCGTCGGTTCCAGTCACATCCGGTAAAACTTGTTTGGGTAATAAACCGGGTGAGTATATTAAATCATATTCGACAAACCAGACATCAGAACGTTCGGAAAGTGCCATGATTATATCTTTTGGTGCTTTGCAATGAATCGCATTAACAATCCATAAAGGTGTTACACCGGTTACTCTTTTGGCATCGATCTGCGGTCTTAAATAATCCATAATAGCATTTTGTTTGTCTTGAGAGAATTGTTGAAGGAAATGGGCAACTTCGACTTGGCGCACTTTTTTGGGATAACCTTTAAACATTTGGTTAAGAGTTGATGCGTCAGCTTGCTCTTTTAGGATGACATTAACTGAAATCAGGTCCCCGGAATTAGCATTTTTGATGATGGTTTCGAGTTCTGGACCTAACATGGCAAAGCCAATGCTAAACGCCACTAGAGCTAAAACCAATAGATAAGATTTTTTCATTCTTTTCTCCTTATTTGTTTTGGATAAAAATCTATTTTTCTCCTTTATTGCACTAATAGCATCTTATGCGTGATGGTCAATTTATCGTGGGTCAGGCTATAGAAATACACTCCGCTTGTGACTTTTTTACCGGTTAGGTCTTTTCCATCCCAAGTAATCGAGTAGGAACCGGTGTTTTGCTCTCTATTAACTAAGGTTTTAACCAACCTACCAGCCGTATTATAAATTCTTAGTGTCGCCAATCCCGGTTTAGGTAAGTTATACCGAATGGTCGTTTTCGCTCCGAACGGATTGGGTGAACAAGGTTCGAGTCGGAAAGCGTTGATCGAAGTCGGTCCTTTGGAATCGGATTCAATAACGCTGGCAATGGGGTCGCCAGTAATGTATTTAATCGCTCGTCCGGCGATTATTGGAGCAGCACCCTGATGATAGCTGCCATTATATAGATATTGAATGCCGATGTCTTGAGTTGGATCCTGAATTCCAACCGTTGAGCTTGAATAGCCATTAGCCGTTTGGTATTGAGCGACGAGAATATTATCGCCATTGGGAGTTACCACGGTTGTGTCATAAATTATAAGTTCGAACTTATCCATAATATTTGTAGAACTGTAATACGGCACGCTGTCATATTCGATAATGAATCGGTGGTTGGCAACATCATGATAGTGGTAGACATAACCGGAACCAGAATAATTCGGATATAAGTCATCCCAGTTTAATGCAATGAAAGCGGTTAATGAATCAGTCGGTATAGGGAAATTATGGTAGCGTTCGGTTAAATTATTGCCGAAGACAACGAAGCCATCGGCACTGACTGACAGGTTGGTATATCTACTACCATAAAACTTCACCGGTCCAAATGCTGCCGGCAATGTGACAAGTAAGACATCGTCGTTTTGAGAAAAATTAAGTTGGGTGCCGAGACCGCTGATCTCAACCCATTCATAAGTTGGGCAATTCGAATACATCATATCAGAATTATCATAAGCCCAGAAAAGAGATGGTGTTCGCGGTCCATCCGGAATTGGGTCAACGCTTCGGACTTCACCAATTACCAAACTAAATCCACGAGTTAGCGTATAGCCACCATCCGCAGTGATGAACAAGGTGCAAGGGATAGCCGTCTGTTGAGGTATATTGTTATTCGCCAACACGGTAAATCGGTCGGTCTGGTTGGCTCCGGTTGTGTCATGATAGATTGTGCCAAAGTTTCCTACTGAATCGAGCACGGTCAAACGAGCATCCCCGGATCGGAGAACCGCGCTTACATTATGACCATTACCCAGTCCGGTATTACGTAAAACAACAACTAAATCGCCGGTTTCACCAGGATCGATTCGACCATTATTATTACCACCCGGTCCGGGGTCATAAATCATTTTATTAGCATAACAGAGTACACAAGTACCCACTAAAATATTAATATTGGATTGCCATATGCTGTCGTTTTCATCCTGGCAGATTAATCGGAGCGGAATCATATAACCATTAGTACAGCTGATCGCGACCGTGAAGTTATAACCATCGTTACCGGTAAAGGTAGAATCGCCACCAGCAATCGTACCAAAATTCTTTAAAGTATCGGTTGGCGTAACGTTGGGACAATTAGTCGTTAATCTGCCAATAACATTATTGGCGGCTACATTTCCCCAGTTTTTAACCCAGGTTGGCATTTCAATGGTTTCACCCGGATTGACAATACCATCACCATTGCCGCCCGCAACATCGTCAATCGAATGGCGCAGGTGTGATACGTAGGCACCGGAGCTTCGGACCATTGCGCTGTCTTCAAACGGATAAAAGTTATGAGCGGTAACCGTAATATTTAATTCACCCGGAGTCAGCGGAGTAATTGATAAATCAACGCTACCACTTGCGTTAGTGCGACCTGATGCATAGACTTCACTTGCTTTCATTGCGCAGACCAAAGCATTAGCGATTGGAGAACCGCTACTGGTTACATTAACCGTAAGCGTAGAAGTCCCAATCGGCAACACCGCCGGGAAATCAGCGGTAAGGGTTTGCGGTGTTTCGGTCCACATCAGAGTTGCCGGGTCACCGAAAAGATTTATTTCTAATGCGTTGAAATGCCAGAAATCATCAGATAGAATCAAACTTCGATGAAATTCCATTGAGCGAATATGAGCCGCACCTAAAGCAAAAGTATCATGGTTAAAGATAAAATCGAAGAAACGAATATCCAGCCGTTCCGAAGGACCAGCGTCGGGTGGGTCACCCCAACCTTCGCGGGCATTCATCATTACACCGATATAGCCACCATTAGGGTTATTAATACAAGCTTCAGCTAAACAATCGCCCGAAGAGTAGTCAAAATAGCCGCAGTCGCAGGCTATCGAATTAATTATGCCGAGCTTGGTCGCATTGGTCTGAGCTGAGGCAGTACTATTGTCATAGATAATGTGTCCCGACTGGTCACCCATAATGGTTACATTACCATGACAGGAGACGTGGCAAAATTGAAAACCGGCATTGATTGAATCACGAAAGGAAATATTGTTAATTGGGTCGAGAAGATAAGAATCCTGCCAACCCGAAGGTGTTATGTTTGCGATTGAATCCTGGACCAACCGACCATGATAACCCGAGAATAATAACACACAGGGCAGTAAAACCTTTTTAACATAATTCGGGTCTGGATTTTTCTCAAAAGTCAAAACTTTATTCACGAAGCCATTGACATGAGTCGTATTGTCAATCGGTGCTCGACCAACATGAACATCGGCGTAAAGGTCGAGGGAATCACCAACTCGTTCGCCCCAAACATGATTGTGGTTGCCATCCCAGGAACCGTCTAAATCCGAGAAGTACCAGTCACAAGGCATATCGTAAATATAACCAGAATAAGAAATATGGGCATTGCGCACCGGTACAATTGCTACATCACCAGCTAAGAGAACATATAAAAGACCATGATTTCGAAACTGGTCAATAATGAAATTACGGATTTTCTCCGGATTGTCATAACCAGTATAGTTAGAATAAATCCAAGTCGTTGTCTTAACCTCGGCTTTGAGACCCATTTTGGTCCGCCAGTCAATTAAAGGCTGAAAGTTAGAGACATAAGCATCACCGGTAATAATTACATATTCCAAATCGCCTTGTAGCGTTTTCCTGGTGGATGGGGCAAAAGCATTAATATCCTCTGGATTGATGACAAGGCTACGAATCTCTTTGCCATAAATTTCAATTTGCTTTTCGGTTAATACCGGTGGCGTAATTTCTCCTCCCTGATAGGTTATTTTTACTTCGAGCGTAGTATGGAGCAGTAACTTTTTGGCTCGGGGTAAATACTGCAATGGGTATAAAATGAAGTCGCTGAGCCGATAACCGCTTTTATTGCCAGTCGGGCTATAAGTGACCAATTTTTCGGGGTAAGCGGCTTTGGAAGAATAGACTGAGAAGTTTGGTGCTCGAAATACTACTGGTCCGGCTAAATTTAACGGTATACCGGGTTGAACCGGGTAAATCAGGTATTCACCCGGAATTTCAACACTATGGATACTGCGAACTTCAACTTTGGTGACCGTGGCATTAGCCGGAATACAGACCGTGTTAAGATTGATCGGTAAAAGTGGATTACCGATTTCCAAAGTATGCAGGCAGTTGGGGAGCGTAACGAGATCATAACCATTTAGTTTGTCAATTTTGAGACCATTTTCGGAGAAGGTGAAAGTTTTGGTTATGGTTCCAGCTAAAAGAAAAGCTGGAATCAACAGAATAGTTAAGAGTAATATACTATTTTTCATTTTTCCTCCTTTAAAAATAAAGGACTGATACTTAAGCACTGAAAACACGAACGGGAATCATTGGTTAAATTCCCGGTTCGGTGCGCTGGTTGCGATTGACAAAATGCCATTTTGGCAAAAAATTAATTATTTTTGGTTTTTACTTCTCATTATTTTGTGAAATTTTAGAAGAGAATCCACGAAGTCAAGTATTGTGATTGTTCGGTTAGCTCCTTTAAGTTATAAATTTTAAAAAAAACTTATTGAGCATTTTATGGTCAAATTGGATTGGGTGAAAGTCACGAGAAAGTCGGTTGGTCGCGCGAGTTTTTATCATTAAATATTTTACTAAATTTTCGAAAATATGTCAACAGTAGATTTGGTAAGTTGTTCCAAATTAAAAATTAAGCTCAAGTGGGTATGCCAAATTCAATCACTGGCTGGTCGGAAACCCAAAGTGTGAAGTTGGGCGATTCCGCGTTTTTTTATCGCATTTCTGGTGTCGAGAATTAAATTGGCATTTTCCAGTATATCATCGTAGGTATAACTCGAATGGTCAGTTAGAATAAGGACGCAATCCATCTTCTGGATTAACTCCTTAGTTAAGGTTACCGATTCATATTTTTGCCCTAAGATTTTAAGCTTTGGTACATAGGGGTCGTTGTAATAGATTTTCTTAACCCGGTTCGAAAGCAGCTCCATTACCTTAATCGCCGGCGAGTTTCGTATATCAGCCACGTTCTTTTTAAAGGCAACCCCCATGATAAGAATGTTCGCTTTGGTAACCGAGCTGTCTTTTTCGCTCATAATTTGCAAGAATTCATCAAATACCTTAAACGGCATATTCTCATTGGTTTGAGCGGCTAATTCAATAAAATTAGAATGAAAGTCATATTCGCGTGCTTTCCAGGAAAGATAATAAGGGTCAACCAAGATACAATGACCGCCGATACCTGGTCCGGGATAAAAGGACATAAAGCCAAATGGTTTGGTGCTGGCAGCTTTTACTACTTCCCAAATATCAATCCCACCCATTCTTTCACACATCAAAGCTAATTCGTTGACCAGCGCAATATTGACACTGCGGAAGATGTTTTCCAATAGCTTCGACATTTCCGCCACTCTGGGCGTAGAAACGGTAAATACTTCGTCAACAAAGGTCGAATAAAAAAGTTTGGTCAATTCGGTGCAGGTCTTGGTTACACCACCCACGACGACTGGAGTAGTTTTAGTGGTAAAGGTTTTGTTCCCCGGGTCAATTCGTTCCGGGGCAAACGAAAGATAAAAATCTTTGCCGACCTTCAATCCGGATTTTTCCAGAATCGGCAAAAGAATCTTCTCGGTAGTTTCGGGAAAAGTCGTGCTGCGTAGAACGATGAGCTGACCAGAATGCAAGTATTTGGCAATTTCTTTTCCCGAGTCAATAATGTAGCTAACATCCGGGTCTTTGGTCTTGGTGAATGGAGTTGGCACACAGATATTGATAATATCGCATTGGGCACAGACCGGATAATTCTTATAAGCCTTAATTTTCTTTGCCGTTACTAAAGATTCCACTTCTTCGGACGGCACGTCCTCGATATAACTTTTGCCCGAATTGATTGCTTTAACTTTTTTCACATCAAGATCGATGCCGATTACGTCGAATCCAGCTTTGGCAACTTCAATCGCCATCGGTAAACCAACATAACCCAAGCCAATAATACCTACCTTAGCTTCGCGTTGCGAGATTTTATCTTTCAAGGTAAACTCCTTTCTGATATTATCATGTCCAAACATTACGGTCTAAACTGCGATACTGAATCGCTTCCGAAATATGCGAAGGTTTAATATTGTCAACCCCTTCCAAATCGGCAATCGTTCGCGATACCTTAATAATTCGGTCATAAGCCCGAGCCGAAAGTCCTAATCGGTCAATCGCATTTTTCAGTAGTTTAGAACATTCTTCATTAATTTCACAAAATTTCTTAATTTCTTTCGATTCCATTTGTCCATTACAATAAATTTTCTTCTTTCGTTTCATATCTTTGAATCGCTCGAGCTGAACTTGCCGAGTTTTATTGACCCGTTCCCTAATTGTCGCCGAGGGCTCGCCTGGTTGCTTACGGGCAAGTTCATCATATTTCAGTGCCGGCACTTCGATATGAATATCGATGCGGTCTAATAACGGACCGGAAATCTTAGTTCGATATTTCAGGATTTGATTGGGCGTGCACCGGCACTCGTGATTCGGGTCCGAATAAAACCCGCAAGGACACGGATTCATACTAGCGGCTAACATAAACCTTGCTGGATAAGTCAAAGTCACTTTAGCACGCCCAATTGTTATAAATCCGTCCTCTAAGGGCTGGCGTAACGATGCCAAAGAATCGCGATGGAATTCAGGTAACTCATCTAAAAACAGAACGCCATTGTGCGCTAATGAAACCTCACCCGGTTTAGGATAGGCGCCACCACCGCCAATCAGACTCGCTGCCGAAGTGCTGTGATGGGGTGAGCGAAAAGGACGGGTGCCGACTAATGGCTGGTCAGTCGGCAGGAGTCCGGATACGCTATGAATCTTAGTTGTCTCCAAAGCTTCGTCCAGTTCCATCTTCGGTAGAATGGTCGGCAAGCGGCGTACCAGCATCGTCTTGCCCGAACCAGGCGGACCAATCATTAAGATATTATGACCACCGGCAACCGCCACTTCTAAAGCCCGCTTGGCATGTTCCTGACCTTTCACTTCGGAGAAATCGACACTATATTCCGATATATCCTTAAAAATTGCTTCGAGGTCGGCTTTGGCGGGTTCGATTGTCTTCTGGTTATTGCAAAATTGAACAACCTCAACTAAATTATTGACCGCAATTACCGGCACCGAATCGACAATTGCCGCTTCTTTAGCATTGGCTTGTGGTACAATCATTCCCTGGAAATCTTTGTTGCGGCAGCACAGCGCCATCGATATTACACCTTTAACCGGACGGAGCGTACCATCCAACGATAGTTCGCCCAAGATTAAATACTTAGCTAAGGAAGTGGTTTTAATATCGCCGGCAGCGGCTAAAATACCAACCGCAATCGGTAAATCGAAGGCTGGACCTTCTTTCTTAATATCAGCTGGGGCAAGGTTTACCGTAATCCGTCGTAAAGGGAAGGTGAACCCGGAATTTTTAATTGCCGCTTGCACCCGATATTGTGATTCTTTTACTGCCACATCGGGTAAACCAACCGTGGTAAACATTGGAATGCCGCGGGTCAAATCAACCTCAACCTCGACAATATATGCATCGATACCGTATACGCTGGCAGACCGAGCTTTGGCTAACATCTTGACGATTCTATTAGTTATTCACCGAAAGTCAAGACACGTATCCGATTCAGGTGGTTCGCAAAATCGCCGTCAGCTCGGGGTGAGACGCAGCGCCCCTAAAATTGGTAAAGGCAGGAGGCAGGCACAGTTACCCGCCTCCGCCTCGTAGAATATTTTTGTTAGTTGTTGTTGCCATTATGCTCTTATCGAACTTGATGGTTTGGCGCAATGCTTTGAAAAAGTCAAAACCAATTGATTTGCCGGTTAAAGTTGATTCTATTATAGTTTAAGTATCAAAAGGATTGATGAAATTGATAAGTCACGTTGTTTTCCGTGGCTTTCAAAAATATTGACAATCAAGTAATTAAAGTTAAGATTTTGGCATGCGTAATATTATGCGGTATAATATACGTAAGATCTTAAAGAAAATAAAGGAGTTATCTCTCAATAATTCTTGACACAAAATCTTGACAAAATGGCATGAATCATTATAATAAGTTAAACTAAAGATTAATGAATTTCCACGAATTTCGGGACAACATTAGTAAATAGACTCTGTCCCAGTTTTAAAAGTGAGGAAAATATATGGCAAAAAAATTAACTGAACAAATCTCTCGCTTAGAGTTAATTAAACAAATTGAGAAAGAGCGTAATTCTGCGGTGATTTGCTATGTTACTGGAGATAGAGCGAATTTTAACACTAAAATTGGTGACGATGTCATCCCGATATTTTTTAGACATCTTGAGTTAATCGGTAATCGAGATAATATTGATTTATTTCTTTATACTAGAGGCGGGGATATGGTGGTGCCTATTAGGATCGTTAAACTAATAAGAAGTTATTGTAAGAAATTTGGTATTTTGATTGCTTATAGAGCTCATAGTGCCGGTACGCTCGTTGCTCTTGGTGCCGATGAAATTGTGATGACTAAATTAGGTGAGCTAACCCCGGTGGATCCTACTACCGAACACCCATTCAACCCACGGGATCCAGTTGATCAAAGTAAAGTTATTCCTATTAGCGTTGAGGATATTACTTCATATCTACTTTTGTCGGAAGATAAAGGCAAAGTTAAAGATGATAAAATGCCTGAAATTTTTGACAATCTGACTAAACATTCATTCCCTGACCCTAAACATCTGCACCCCCTTGCATTAGGAAATGTTTATCGCGCTCAAAGAATGATCAGATTTTTATCTCAAAGGTTATTAAGTTTGCATATGGATATTGTAAAAGAAAACTCGAAGAAAACTGTTGATAAAATTGTTAATGAAATTACCAGCGACATATGCATCCACAATTATCCAATTTACCGAGATGAAGCAAAAGCCCTCGGTCTTCCGGTAATTACTCCAGCGACAAAATTGGAGAAAATACTGTGGGGCTTATACGAAAAGTATGCTGAAGATATGGAACTTAGAAAACAATTTAGTCCTTTAGAAATTTTAGGAGACGAAAGTGCGAAAAATATAAAATATGGAGCCGCTTATATTGAAAGTAAGAAAGCCCAAGATACTTTTTATTATGATATCCGCATAAACAAGATTATTGCGCCCCCTTTGCCAACACAGCCACCGTTGCCATCAATAAATGTAAATGTAGCAGGCTTTTCTTGGGAAAAAGTGAGGTAATTATGGAAGCAACCAATACATCATCTGTTAGCGAAACCAATGTTTACAGTCCCCAGCAAGAAGGTTTGGTTGGAAGTATCCCTATTTATGTTTATCCAGGCATCCCAAACATACCTACGAGAGATAATATTGTAAAGAAAGAAACCGGAGAGTTTAAAATTGAAAAACCAGACATTCCTCAAGATCTTGATATTCTAGTTTTGGCTAAGACATTTTATTTGGCCAACAAAGAGACTTTATTAAAACAATATAAAGGAAAATATATCGCTATACTGAATAATAAAGTTATCGGGTCGAATAAAGATTTTTCAAAATTAGCCCAGATGATTTATGCGCAGCATGGTTATCAAACTATTTACATGCCTTTTGTAGACGTTAAAGAAAAAGTGGCGAAGATTCCTTCTCCAAGGATTAAAATTTAAAGTTGTGGCAAAGAAAAAATTGCCATCCGTTTACCAATACGATTCGGTTAATTTTAATCCCCCCGCTCCTGTTTTGAATATTTCTTTATCTACCCCTATACCGCAAGGCGCAATTCTAAAGATTCCGGCTCTTCTCGACTCTGGGGCAGATATTACGGTAATTCCTCAAGTTATTGCTCAACATTTACAACTTAAATATGTAGACGAAATTCCAGTAACCAGCTATGACGGAATTGTCAAAAAGCAATTTGTTTATTCAGCTAAAATTATCTTTGAGAACTTGGGTGATTTTATAATTAGAGTTATCACTTCTGACGAAAGCTTCGCATTAATTGGAAGAGATGTCCTCAATAAATGGTCTGTATATTTAAAAGGACGAAATAAAATTTTTGAAATTAGTTAGTTTTAATCAATAACTCGGGGGACAAACCCATAAGTTGCTTCCTAAGCTAACCCGAAATAAATATCAAAAATCAAATTTCAAAAGTCAAAATTATCTGAATTTCTTCAGACCCAGTAGCTCAACCCCCAGCTTACCCCCTAAGTAGTTCCCTAAGCCACCCCCAAAAAAGCAGTGACTAGTGTAAAGTGGCTAGTGGTTAGTGAAGATAGAAAAGGGAACCAGCCCCCGAGCCAACTCCCCAAGCTGCTTAGGGGGCTACCCCCGAGTCCACTCCCGAGGTTACTCCCCAACCAACTCCCGAACCCGCTCCCCAAGTTGTCTCCGAAGCTGCCTCCCAACCAATCCCCGAAGCCGCTCCCGAACTAACCTAGGAAGCTACTCCGGAAGCGACCTCCGAGGCTACTCCCGAAGCCACTTAGGGGGTCACCCCCTAAGTGATACCCCCTCCCCAAGCCGAAAATACGATAAGCGATGGACGATTAATAAGATAGATGAAATTTTCGGTCATTTTTAGGTTGAAATATATTTCAACCTCGGTATAATATTGAATGCCTAAAAAGTCCTTTATTTTTACTAAAGAAATGTCAGAACTTTTAAAAAAAATACGAATAAAGGCTGGTTTGTCACAATCAGAAGTAGCAGATAGAATTGGGTTGTCCTCGAAAACAAAGGATAGTTATATCTCACATTTAGAGAAAGGGAGATTAAAGAATCCAGCCTTAGGATTAATTCTTCTTTACCTTCGAGCCTGCGGTGAATCCTGGCCTGAGTTCTTTAAGCAGTTAGATATAATTGATTTTAAGATGAGACATGAAAAAATGATTTCCCAGGTCAATCCGCCACCCGCCCAAAGAAAGATTCAACGAGATGCGATGAGATATGAAATCGGGGTTGAGTTTCCATCCAAAGAAAAAGAAGAAATCGATTTTGAACGGTTGAAGAAACGGATTAAAGATAAGGTCACAGCGTTATTGAATAAAGAAGATAACACCCTCACTTCTGTCCTCTCCCATCAAGGGAGAGGAGGAAAAGACGATTTGTCATTGCGAGTCCCCAAAGGGGACGTGGCAATCTCAAGACCAACAACGGATTCTAAGGGATTGCTTCGTCGCTCCGCTCCTCGCAATGACATTTTAGGAAAGTATAATCAAGGGAGAGGAAAAGTAGTAATTGCTGATTATCAGAAATTTGCCTTAGAATATTTTGAATTTTTAGCCACACTGAATAAACCGGGGATGAAGATGATTACTGATAAATATCAGAGGGCTGGATTGAAATTGAATATCCTTCATAAGATTAAGAAGATTATCAATAGTGTGCTTCGGGGTGAAATCAAACGGATTTTAGCTAAAAAGCCGTTACCAACCGAAAAGCAAGAGAGGATGGCAATTGGTTTCACCAAGTATCGAATAAGAATTGAGCAGATTGAAGCTGAAGCCCACCGGCTTTTGTGCGAAAATGGAGTTCCGACTCCCTTGTTTTCGCTTTACAAGGATTTCGTCCGTGAATGTTATCGGGCAATGAAGCAGCATTTCGGTAAAATGTATTCCGAACCGGCGCCAAAAATCAGGGGAGAAACATTAGAGCAAACTTTAAATAAATTTATCCAGATATGGGTTAAAGAAGGATTAAAGGAAGACATATTATTAAAACTTAAGGCAAGAATTCTTTCGGTCTTTACATCAATGAGAATGAAGGGGCTGGCTTAAACCCTACGATAATAAATTCTTGAAAACAAACTATCTTGTCGAAAATATTGACAAAATGGTTAATTTTGCTTTAACTATTAGGGATATGGTTCTGCAAATTCAAGTAAATTTAATCAAGAAAATTCACCTCGGTACCATTACGCAGTAATAAATAATGAGAGATATTACCAATATTAAACGAGCTGAGGAACAATATAGGACCATCGTACGCACAGCACTGGATGGCTTCTGGCTGACCGATATTAAGGGGCAAATCCTGGATGTAAATGAAGCTTATTGTCAATTGATTGGTTATAGTCGAGAAGAGTTATTGAAGATGAACATCCCTGATATTGAAGCGGTTGAGAACTCAGAAGCGACCGCGGAACATATCAAAAAGGTTATTAAGATGGGCGGAGACCGGTTTGAAACCCGCCACCGCGGTAAAAATGGGAAAATTATTGATTTAGAAGTTAGTGTAAATTATCTTGGCATAGAGGGCGGTAGGTTATTTGTGTTTCTGCGCGATATCACGGAACGCAAGAAAGCAAGGGAGGCACTGCTTAAATCGCAAAATGAATTAGAGATACTTGTGCAGGAGCGGACTAAAGAGTTAGAAGAAGCCAACCAGGCTTTGCAGGGTGAGGTCAGTAATCGCGCGCGGGCGGAGAAGGCAATGAAAGTTGAACGGCAGCGGTTATATGATGTTCTGGAAACTCTGCCGGCTTACGTGGTACTGTTGTCCAAGGACTATCACGTGCCCTTTGCCAACCGTTTTTTCCGGGAACGGTTCGGCGAATCCAATGGTAAACGTTGCTTCGAATATCTATTTCAACGCACCGAGCCTTGCGAAAATTGCGAAACCTTCAAAGTCCTGAAAACTAAAGCACACCATCATTGGGAGTGGACCGGTCCGGATAATCGGAATTATGACATCTATGACTACCCATTTTATCCGCCTGAGGCGGATTCACCCATGATTCTTGAAATGGGCATCGACATCACCGAGCGTAAGCAGGCTGAGGCGGCGCTGCGTAAGGTACACGATGAATTGGAGATGCGGATTCAGGAGCGCACCAAAGAGCTAAAGGAATCGGAGGAAAATTATAGCCGAATCGTGCAGACAGCGAACGAGGGCATTCTGGTTATTGACCTCGACGGAAAGATTAGTTTTGCTAACCAGAGAATAACGGAAATGCTTGGGTATACCAATTCGGAGGAACTGGTGGGAAGGCGAGCAATTGATGAATTCATTGAGCCGGACCAAGAAGCGGCAATTCTGAAAACCAGGCAAGAACTCAAAACTGGTTTAAGCCTGCAGCATGAATTCAGGTTTCATCGAAAAGACGGTTCGATTCTCTGGGTTAATGCCAGCGTATCACCATTACTGGATAATCAGGGTCGTCATTTTGCCAATCTGGCAATGTATACGGATATCACCGAGCGCAAACAAGCCGAAGAAGCGTTGCGCGAGAGCGAGACCCGTCTGAAGAATGCGCAAGAACTCGCTCACCTGGGCAGTTGGGAACTGGATTTGGTCAATAACACCCTCACCTGGTCGGATGAGGTTTACCGAATCTTCGGACTCAAGCCTCAAGAGTTCGGCGCGACCTACGAAGCTTTCCTCGAAGCGGTGCATCCAGACGACCGTGCTGCCGTGGATGCAGCTTATTCCGGTTCGCTACGCGAGGGCAGGGACAGCTATGAGATTGAACACCGGGTGGTCCGTAAATCGAGCGGCGAAATACGCATCGTCCACGAACGCTGCCAGCACGTGCGGGATGAACATGGTAAGATCATCCGTTCGGTCGGTATGGTGCATGATATCACCGAGCGTAAGCAGATGGAGAATCAGTTAGCTCACCTCGCTTCTTTTCCTGAACTCAATCCTAATTCAATAATCGAACTGGATATGACCGGAGCGTTTAGCTATCTCAATCCGGCGGCGAAAAAGATAGCAAAACTGGAAACTGGCGGAAAGGAGCACCCATTAATGATTGATATGAATACTATCATTGAACATTTGCGCACAAGTGAAGAGGACCATGTGATACGAGATGTTAAATCAGATGACCGGTATTATGAGCAGGCGGTCTATAGAGTGAAAGAATACACGGGTTTTCGTATTTATATGCGTGACATTACCGAGCGGAAAAAAGCGGAAGAAGAGCTCAAGCGTTCCAACGAAAACCTTGTGCAGTTCGCCTACGTCGCATCTCACGACCTTCAGGAACCGCTAAGAACCGTGGCAAGCTTTTCCCAGCTTTTAGCGAGCCGGTATAAGACAAAACTGGATAAAGACGCCGATGAGTTCATTCATTTTATTACCGACGGCGCCCAGCGAATGCATAATTTGATAACCGACCTTTTAGCCTATTCCCGCATCGGAGGGGCGGAAGCGGCTTTGAGCGAAATTGATTGTAATGAAGTCCTGAGCAAAGCAATATCCAGCATGAATCCGCTGATTGAGCAGGAGAATGCTTCCATAACCTACGATACCCTGCCGGTATTAAAATACAGTGAAAATAATTTTATTCAACTATTACAGAATCTTATTAGCAATTCGATAAAATTCCGCCGGGAAGAACCACCCCAGGTACATATCAGCGCGCAAAAACAGAAAGCGGAATGGGTTTTCGCGGTGCGCGATAACGGCATCGGCATTGATGACAAATATCAGGAGAAAATATTTTTAATATTTCAACGGCTCCACCCCAGGGAGAAATATCAAGGCACCGGCATCGGTTTGGCAATATGTAAGAAGATAGTAGAGATGCACGGCGGCAGGATATGGGTGGAGTCGGCATTGGGCAAAGGCTCGACATTTTACTTTACTATTCCGACCAAGATAGCAAAGGAGGTTTAGCATGAAAAATAGCAATTTTGTTAGTCCGATTGATATCTTACTGGTGGAAGATAATCCGGCAGACGTGCGGCTGATGGTGGAGACATTGAAAGAGGAGAAGATATATAATACCCTACACGTCGTCGGTGACGGCGAAGAGGCGCTCGCATTCCTGCGCAAAGAAGGCAAATATTCGAATGCGGTGCGACCCGACCTAATCCTACTCGACCTTAACCTGCCCAAGATTGACGGCAGACAGGTGCTGAAAGAGATAAAGACCGACGATAAATTGAAGGCGATACCGGTGGTGATCCTGACCGTTTCCAAATCCGAAGAAGATATAATAAAAAGTTACAATTTACATGCGAACTGTTACATCACAAAACCGGTTGACCTTGTGCAATTTTCCAAAGTGGCGAAAGCGGTCCAGGATTTCTGGTTGACAATCGTCAAGCTTCCACCGAAAACAGTATAGGATAAAAGGAATTTATTCTTGCTTGGTTACTAAAAATGATTGGGAATTTTAATGGATAATAGCGGTATCAAGCTGTTGGTCATTGAAGACAATCCGGCAGACTTGTGGCTGGTGCAGGAGATGCTTAAGATGAGGATTAAACCGTCGTTTGAAATTACCCATGCCGGGCAGCTAGAGGAAGGCATCAAAAAACTGAAAGAAGATAAGTTTGACGCCATTCTTTTAGACCTTAATCTGCCGGACAGCCGCGGCTTGGAAGGGCTGGAACAAATCGTCAAACAAAAAACGGAAATGCCGATTATCGTCTTCACCGGCTCCAATGATGAGGTTATGGGTATGCAGGCAATTCAAGAGGGTGCGTCGGATTATTTGGTTAAAGGCAAGGTGGATACCGAACTTCTTACCCGCAGCATTCGCTATGCAATCGAACGCAAAAAAGTCGAATTGCTGGCGGAACAAAGAAAAATTGAAGAAATCAAGCTGAAAACCGAAATCGAAGAACTGGAAAACATCGTTACGCTTTTTGACCACATTAATACCGGCGTTGTCCTGGTTGATGGCAAAGGAATCATCAAATACGTTAATGAACGAATAAGCAATTTAATCAGGGTCAAGCCGGGTGATGACATTAACGATTATTTTAAATTAACCAAGTATTCGCGAAGTGATTTCGTCAACGAGATTCTTTATTCGGGAAAAGCAAATCAGTCTTTTCTGGTTAGCCGTGAGCAATACCGAATGTTCTACCTGTTTTTATTAGAGCCGTTAAAGAATCAAATCGAAAAAAGCAAGAAAATCAAAATTACCTTAGCCCCTTATAGTTTCGAAGATATTGTCGGTTTGAAAGAATGGAAGGAGCGGTCATTAAATATTGCCAGCCAGAACGTTAACCTGTTGATTCAGGGCGAAACCGGCACCGGCAAAGAGCTGTTTGCTTCGGCAATTCATAACGCCAGCCCGCGCGCGGGTGAGCAATTCGTGGCGGTTAACTGTGTGGCAATACCGGATACCCTCTTTGAATCGGAACTATTCGGTTATCGAAAAGGTGCATTTACCGATGCCCGGACCGATAAAATCGGCAAGATTGAATTTGCTTCGGGTGGGACCGTATTTTTTGATGAAATCGGTGATATGCCATTGCCGGTTCAAGCCAAACTTTTGCGCGTTTTAGAGGATAAGACGGTGGTTCGATTAGGCAGTCATGACCCGGTTCAGATTGACGTCCGGTTTATTTTTGCCACCAATCGCAATTTAGAAGAAATGTTAAAAAATAAGACATTTCGCGAAGACCTGTATTACCGGATTAATTTGCCATTAATTAAAATTCCGGCGCTGCGCGAGCGTAAGGAAGAAATCATTGATTTGGTAAAACACTTCATCAATAAGTTTAATCAAGCTTTTCAACGGTTGATTCCAAGAGTATCCGGTGAAGCATTGGAACGGCTCATCGCTTATGATTATCCGGGTAATGTCCGGGAGCTGGAAGGGATTTTGAAAGACGCCTATTTATTCTGCCGGCAGAACGAGATTGGTGCAAATGATTTGAAACTCGAAGCTCCGAAAAAAGAATCAATCGACCAGAAGATTGCCGAGTATAGGGCGAAGCTCGTTTATGAACTTTATTTATCCCAAAATCGAGATATTGAAAAAACGGCAAAAGCGCTCAATATCTCAACCCGCCAGGTCTATCGTTACCTCAACCTGATTATGTAAATACCCCAAAAGACAAATTAGTTTACCGGTCAAATCGACCATCTCGTGAGGGCCGATTCGGGAGGCGGACTCCATCTAAGCTGTGCATTGCGCAGCCTCACTCCTCGTAATACCTCGGAAAGAAAATCTTTGAACACTCCATCAAAGGGAGAAGGAAATGAAGAAAATCTACCCGGTTGGTAATAAAAAATAAACGGGCTGGGTTTAAACCCAGCCCGTTGGTTAGTTTTTTTACTTACTTCGTCACTACGAATTTCTCAATCGCTTCGAAGGTTCCCGCTTTCATCTTCGCAATGTAAGTTCCGCATTGTAAACTTCGGCAGCAAGCATTAATCCGATAGGTGCCGGCTGCTTTAGCTTCCGAAAGCAGGGTCTTTACCATACGACCATTGACGTCATAAACCATAATTTGAACGTTAGACGGATTAGGCAGGGCAAAACTGATTGAGAGATTATTGGTTGTCGGATTGGGCGATGGTTTGAATAATGCGTAGTTGAGCGGCGTATCATAGCCCATGGCGTTCTGGGACATAGGAGTGACAGTTATCCAAGCGTTTTGCCCATCATTTTCGGGTTCTTCGTCGTTTTCGAGTCGGGTGGTAGCGTTTTCGTTAGAGTGACCTTCGACCGTAACCCATTGGTTGAAAGTTATGGTAGCAGTTTCCCCTTCGTCAAGGTGAATGATGCGGAAATCGGAATATTCGCAACCGATGCTGAAGAAGACGAAGAAGTCCTCGTCAAAGCCGCCAAAATTTTCCACTACAATCGTCGGTGTTACGGTATCCCCGGCGGATAGCGTACCGACCGGTTCTATAATCTCGGTTACTCCGACATCATGATCCTCTTCCTCAACATCAAACTCGCCATACATCGTATCATTCGCCGGATTTGCATCATCATCTAATTGGGTATAGGCGGTGGTTGTATAAGCACCCGGCTCATCCGCAGTCCAATCGGTGAAATTGACGGTCAGACTGTTGCCGGCCGGAACGGTCACTTCCTGAGTATCGCTGTAGACTTCGGTCTGGTCGAGTGACGAACCTTTCCGGGTCAAATCTGATTTAGCGCTGAACTTGGCACCTTCTTCGTTTGGGACGATACTGAATACGACCGGGAAGGTTTCTTCTTCATTGCCGAAATTCTCGACAGTTACACTGGGTGTCACGATTGTCCCTTCGACAATTTCGCCAACCGGGGCTAAGATTGCGGTTACACCGACATCATTCACTTCTTCGATAACTACAAACTCACCATACATTGTGTCATTCGCCGGATTTGCATCTTCTTCTAATTGAGTGTAGGCGGTTGTAGTATAGGCACCCGGCTCATCCGCAGTCCAGTCATCGAACAGGACGGTTGTGGTTGCACCCGGTTCGAG
>Ga0315274_10002131_pt1 | contig 30182 bp, 28 predicted proteins | sample YL17G02_20_MG_FD_203700 | JGI IMG/M metagenome (GOLD analysis project Ga0315274, IMG submission 203700) | Sediment microbial communities from Yellowstone Lake, YNP, Wyoming, USA - YL17G02_20 | ecosystem: Environmental > Aquatic > Freshwater > Lake > Sediment | place: USA: Wyoming | collected...
GTTGGGATAGGCATGGGGCTGATGCAATGATGGCGTTGGTTGCGTTGCAACAGTCGAATATGTGGAAAAGCTACTGGGACGGTCAAAAACACGCAGCTTAGCCCTGCCAGAAAGTTTAGCCACACCCGGAGGCTTTGTCCTCCTGTTTTTAACTTGACTAATGCTCCTACTATGGAGTATACTTAACTTTATTCAAGGAAGAAGCGTGAAGAGTCTTCTTGGGGGCCGGGAATATTCTCCGGCTAAGCGGACGAATTCACAGTTGTTGCCTCAGGAAAGGGTGTAATAAGTACGGGTTGAGGGAACAGCTTTTTATTGAGACCAAGTCGGCAGCAGGTTTGAAAGGTCTTGCCAACATTCGGGCTGTTGGATACAGGATCGCAAGGCTGGTTGTTGCCGGGTGTTTAGGTTTGGCTTGGATATGAGAACGATAGCGATGGTCAATCAGAAGGGCGGTTGCGGCAAAACCACGACTGCCATAAATACTGCGGCAGCGTTTGCTATTTTGGGCAAACGCGTGCTTGTTGTTGACCTTGATCCGCAGGCGCACGCGACTATCGGTCTCGGGTTTGATCCTGATGCATGTCGGATGACCATGTATGATGCTCTCACCAAGGCCGACGGTTCTCTTTGGCAGGTTGCGGTGCCCACAAAGCTCAAGCAGCTTAACCTGGCGCCATGTAATGTCCTGCTTGCAAGTGCGGAGCTTGAACTTGCGGGGCTGCGAGGCAAGGAATTGATGCTGGCAAGGGTGCTACAGACCGTACGTGACAAGTACGATATATCCATCATTGATTGTCCACCATCGATCGGCATTTTGACACTCAATGCTCTTGTCACGAGCACCGATGTTATAGTTCCCGTCCAGGTGCACTATTATGCGCTGGAGGGGCTCAAGCGGCTGCTTGAAACCATTCACATTATTAAGGAGCGATTTCACCCGTACTCGGTAGAAAATATAGGTTTATTACTGACCTTTGTCGAAAACCGGACCACCTTCAGCAGGCAGATTCAGCAACAGATGCGTGAGATATTCGGCGACCTGGTTTTCGACACGGTAATTCACAGAAACGCCAGGCTGGCCGAGGCTCCCAGCGCCGGCGAACCTGTGCTGACATACGCTCCGCGAAGCAGGGGGGCCGCCGATTACAGGGCTTTGGCTGCTGAGATGCTCAACAGCACCGTACCAACCGAGGAAGCTGTCGGTAAGGACCGGAAACGCGGGATTCAAAAAGACCTCTCGGATATTTTCGATGGTGTCTGGATTCCCGAGAAGAACTCTTCCCATGATTCCATGTATTCAGGCGTAGCTACCGGACATCAACAGTACGAAGGCACTTAGAAATAATTACTCAAACCGACCGTTTTATTATAGGTAGTGACCGTAATTCTTTCGTATTCAATGACTTATAACGGTTTGTCATTCTGATCCCCGACTTGTCGGGACGAAGAATCTGGGCTGCGAAGAGATTGTTTTTCTGCTGCTCTAGCCAGATGCTTCGCCTTTCGGCTCAGCATGACAAGAAAAATCGGTCAGTTCGAGTAATTAAAAACGTAGAAAACATAAAGCCAAAAACCAAAACCGAAAGCTCAAAACACGGTTCGTAGTTCAAAGTTCATCGTTCATAGTTTATAGTTCATTGTTTATAGCTCGAAGCCAGTCGGCAATGAACAACTAACATCGCACGAGAGGTGAGTAACAAGGCGGGGCTGTTCACTTGTCTTGCAGAGTTTCTCTCAACAGGGCTTCGATGTTTGCAAGGCTGGCTTGAATCTGGTGCATAGTAAGTGTTCTTGACCTGACATAGAGCGATACCGTAAAAGTCACGGCAATGATGAACAAGCCTTGTCCCACGGCGATGGTCAGGACGGGTATAAACTCCTGAGGGGTGCCCGGCATCAGGGAAATTGCACCGGCACCTGCAAAGCAGACCACCACGAGAACCCAGGTGAGTATCGTCAGTTTTTTCATCCTTGCGACTCTTGCCTCGTCTTTGGCGATGACTTGCTGAATTGATTTTACACCCGTGATTGAACCCATGGTGCCGTTGGACTGGCCCTGCTTGAGGAGTTCTTCTTTCAAATTGGTGTCTTTTGTCATGGTTATTTCTCCATCTCTTTCTTTAATGCCAGTTTTGCGTAATGAACTCGTGAACGTACGGTGCCCAAATTGAGCCCCAACACCTCGGTCATTTGCTGGTACGACATTTGTTCCAGGAATCGCAGCATCAGGACTTCTTTGTGTTCAGGGCTAAGCCTCTCGAGGCATTTATGCAGCTTCGAGATATCATCGGGAAGTGAGATATCATCATCTGTAATATCGGCGGCCTGGATATTCTCCTCTATTTCAGATAATTGTCTTTTGTCTCTAAATTGCTGGTACACGTTATTGCGTGCGATACGGTAGAGCCAGGCCGGAAATGTTGAGGCATTCCTGAGCGTGTGTATTTTCCTTATGACTGTCAGCCATGTTTCCTGAAAAAGCTCTTCCGTTGTTTCGCTGTTTCCGACAAGCCGGCTTATGAAATAACGTAGAGGCCTCTCATACTGCCGGATAAGTTCGGCGAATGCGTTCTTATCGCGGAGCTGGCAACGTAATATCAATAACTGTTCTAATAGCTTATCTTTGGGTGTCATTGTTGCTTGCTCAATATACCAAGATGCTTGTGCGTCCAATAGGTTCAAAGTTACGCAGAGTTTTTCTGCTGTGACTTATGCTTCGGCGAGAGGCTGAATTTGCAATAGGGGATAAGGCGGCTCATGAAAGAGGGGGCTGCTTTTCATTGTGATTGCAGAAGTGTCCGCCAGCGGTTTATGTGGCCAAATTCATCGGCTTGATTTTTCTCGATTGTCTTACGCGAGTCTTCGTCCCACTCGATGGAATTTAAAAGCTCTTCGTAATGATGAACTGCTTTTGTCTCGACCCAGACACCAATTTTCAGAATTGCTCTTGTTCCGAGCATTCTTGATCCGAACCCGAACACGAAGCCCACGATCCAATAGGCCCAGCGCAGGATACTTGGTCGAAAGCTATATTCGAGAAGCTTGACCTGGAAATCCTGGAAATGTGTCATTTCGTTGCACATCGCGGCGATTAGTTGCCTATTAAGCTCGCAAGACTCTTTCGTGACCTGAAACTTGTAGATGCTTACGGCCATAAGCTCAAGTGTGTGCAGGGTGTGCAGGCCCTTTTTGATAGCTTTCAAACGTGAGGGTGGGAATCCTTCGCCGCGTAGGTTGATATCCGCATTGTGCAAAAGCGGGCGGATTATGGAGACATCGTAATTGTGTTTTTGCTGCATTCGTGGCTGTTCGTATTCCATATTCTCTGGGTCCTTTTTTCCTTGTTATTGTATTATTACAGTGAGGGCAGTTTATCCCATTGTCAGTTATCCTATCTTTTTTATTACTGCTGCAGAACCTGAACGCCGGCGGCAATTATCCGGCTGTATGTTGCATTTGTCAAACAATCGCCGTAGGTGCGGTTGCGCCCAAAGTTTGTCAGATCGTCTCATGGGGCAAAAAGGCTTGCGAAAATGCGTAACTTTTGCTATCCTGCCCTTTTTGCTTTTACGGTGAAATTGCATTGTTGACGACTCATTTTTTGTGGGAATTTGCTGATGAGCTCGATTGTGAAAAACCCTGGTCTATCGGAGCTTGACGAACTTTGCGTTCAGACGGTTCGTTTTCTTTCAATGGAGGCGGTTCAAAAGGCCAATGCCGGTCATCCCGGCATGCCGATGGGCATGGCTGCGGCGGCGTATGTTCTCTGGATGCGACATATCAAATTCAATCCTGCCAATCCTCGCTGGCATAACCGGGACCGCTTTGTTCTGTCGGGTGGGCACGGTTGTATGCTGCTGTATAGTCTATTGTATCTGACCGGCTACGATATGTCTCTGGATGATTTGAAGAACTTCCGCCAATGGGGTAGTAGAACCCCCGGCCATCCTGAATATGCTCCAGACCACGGTATAGAAGCTACAACCGGCCCACTGGGTCAGGGGATTTCTAATGCAGTCGGGATGGCAATATCGCAAAAGTACCTCGCCAACTACTTCAATCGTGATGGTTTTCCAGTTGTTGACTACAAGATATATGTCATTGTCGGCGACGGCGACCTGCAGGAAGGTGTTACTTCTGAAGCCAGCTCGCTCGCGGGCCACCTCGGCTTGGATAATCTAATAGTTATTTATGACGACAACCATATCAGTATAGATGGGCCGACTGATTTGTCCTTCACAGAAGATAGGGCCAAACGCTACGAGGCTTATAACTGGTACGTGCAGGAAGTAACCGGCGATGGCAATGATATGGCAACCTTTGAAAAGACCCTTGAAAATGCCGAGAAACAGACCGGTAAGCCCTCCATTATTAAGCTCCGCACGCATATCGCTTACGGCAGCCCAAACAAGCAGGATACCGCCGAGGCGCATGGCTCACCTCTTGGCGAAGACGAAATCAAGTTGATAAAGCAAAAGTTCGGCTGGGACCCTGATAAGAGTTTCTATGTTCCGCAGAAGGTCTTGGAACATACGCGAAAAGCTATAGATAGGGGAAAACAAACCGAATCGGCCTGGAATAAGATGTTCGACGAATACGCCAAAAAATATCCGGTTTTGGCAAAAGAGTTCCACGATGCTGCTGAGGGTCGATTGCCGGTAAATATCGAAGAGCTGCTACCGAAGTTCGAACCCGCCAAGCCGCTCGCAACCCGCCAGGCATCCGGCAAAGTCCTTGATGCCCTTATGCCCAAGCTTCCGCTTATTCTGGGCGGCTCGGCGGACCTGACGCCCTCCAACAATACTCGATGGGCCGGTGCAGTCGATTTCCAAAAAGATGCTCGCCACGGCAGGTATATCCGCTACGGCATAAGAGAGCACGCGATGGGTGCGATAATGAACGGCATCTGCGTGTCAAGGTTGCTGCGGGCTTTCGGCGGTACGTTCCTTGTTTTCTCCGACTACATGCGGGGGGCGGTCCGCGTGGCGGCGATGTCGAGATATCCGACCATATTTGTATGGACGCACGACAGTATCGGTATCGGCGAAGATGGTCCGACTCATCAGCCGGTGGAGCATTTTGCTGCGCTGCGTGCGATACCGAATTTGCTTGTCATTCGCCCAGCCGATGCAAATGAGACGGCACAGGCGTGGAAGTTCATATTGGAGTACCGCGATGGCCCGGTGGCCTTACTCCTTACACGACAAGGCATCCCCGTTCTCGACCAGGCCAAATACCCATCGGCGGAAAATCTTGTCAAAGGGGCTTACGTCCTTGTCCAGCCGAAAAAGCCGGATGTCGTGCTGTTGGCAACCGGGTCGGAGGTCTGCGTGGCTCTTGGAGCAGCCGAGAAACTCGTCGCTGAAGGTATCTCAGCGCAGGTGGTCAGTATGCCTTGCTGGGAGTTGTTTGAGAGGCAAAGTCAGGACTACAAAGACTCTGTCATCCCGACGAGCGTAAAGGCCCGCGTCGGCATAGAGGCCGGGGTGGAATTGGGCTGGCATAAATGGCTTGGGCCGGAAGGCATCTTCATCGGCATGTCAACGTTCGGCACATCTGCCCCTGCGAAGGTATGCTTCGAGAAATTCGGTTTCACTCCGGATAAGGTCATCGCAGCAGCCAAGCAGCTTTTGGGTAAGTAGACAGTGCGGTTCCAGATGCGTTGCGTAGTATTGCTTATAGATAATTGGCTATGGTCGGTAGAATGATGTAGCGATTTATTCTGTTAATAAAAACGACCGGTTCCAACTGCAACCTTCGTGCATCTGAAAGGGAAGATTATGGAGTCAATAGACCGAAGGACGTTTCTTGCCGCATCTGCCGCTTTTACTGTGGGTTCTATGGCATCCAGAGTGGCGGCGTCGGATAAGCCCGCCTCGCCGGCGAGCACAACTAAGCGTGTACCCAACCGAATGGCTGTGTCAACATACTCATTCTGGCGATTCAAAGATAACTTGAAACTGCCTATTGAAAACTGTATCGATGAAGCTGCCCAGATGGGCTTTGACGGTGTTGAGATTCTACACATGCAGATGGAGGGCGAGTCGAACGATTATCTGCAAAACCTCAAACGCAGGGCGATTGTAAACGGGGTGGACTTGTGCTGTTTATCTATCCATCAGGGTTTTGTCTCGCCCGATGCAGCGAAGAGGCAGACAAATATCGACCACACAATCAAGTGCATCGAACTGGCATATTCTCTGGGCATCCCCATGATGCGTCTAAACACCGGCAGGTGGGGCACAATCGCAAGCTTCGATGAACTCATGGCGAATCGCGGCATGGAACCATTTTTAACGGGGTATACGGATGAGGATGCTTTCAAGTGGGTGATTGACGCTATTGAGAAGTGTCTGCCCACCGCCCAAAAATGTGGCGTTATTCTGGCTTTGGAGAACCATTGGGGTCTGGCGCGAACGCCGGAAGGTTTATTGAGAATCGTCAATGCCGTCAATTCACCCTGGCTGAGAGTCCTGCTTGACATCGGCAATTTTCTCGAAGATCCATACGAGAAAATTGAGCAGTGTGCCTCACACGCTGTCTATATGCACGCCAAGACCTACTATGGCGGCGGTCTATGGTACACGCTCGACCTGGATTATTCCCGCATCGGTCAGATTATGCGAAAGCACAATTTCCGGGGCTATGTGGCACTCGAATTCGAAGGCAACGAGGACTACAAGATAGCTATACCCCAAAGCCTGGCTTTGTTGCGACAAGCCTTTGCGTGAAGTGCCTGGCTCCTCGATACTCGATTCTGGATGCACCGGGTCACGAGATATGAATTACGGACACCGAGGCTCGGATTAGTGATCCTTGAACTTCCTCATCCATGCAGGCCAGTCTTCGGGTTTTACGCCGCCGGCCTTGGTCCACGGACCGGCGGTGTTGAAGCTGGGATGCCACTTCAACGTCCACAGCTCTTTGAGTCCAACCTTTCTGACAGAGGAGTCCATGAAGAGGCAATTTGTGATTCCGCCACCGTGCCTGTCGATGCAGAAATTCTTCAGTTGTTCGGTTAGTGTGATTCCGCTCGGCGGCTCGCCGTTGTATGCCGGCGGAAGGGAGCTGTGGTCCGGCCAGCCCGTAATGGCACGGGAGTCGAGAAAAACCGGTATATTGTCTGCGGGCTTAACATCGGGTTTACGCCAGTAATGGTCGTCGCCAAAGACAGCACCCGGATCAGCATTACAAACCCATGCGCTCAGGCCGTAGCTGCCATAGTCGCCTTCCTCGTCCACCCATGCAGCGAATACTCCGGTTCCTCCTTTGTCGGGTGTTTTTGTGGCCAACGGACAGCAGACTATTTTTTCCTCCTGACCATATAGTGGTCGCAGAATCTCGATCCAGTCGTTCCACCACCCATCGACCATACCTCTGAAGAAACGGCCCTCATTGTCGTTCGTATAAGCGGCAAGGATAACGCCCCAATGCCTCAGGTTAGCCCTGCAAGCGACTGTTTTTGCATGCCGCTTTGCAAATGCCAGGCTCGGTAGCAAGGTCGCCATCAATAGCGAAATAATGGCAATAACCACTAAAAGCTCAATCAACGTGAAACCAACCAGGCGTGTGGTGCGCGGCTGGTCCGGGACTTTGCATCCTGACAAAGCCATACCCTCCTCGCATTTCTCGGCTCTTTCCCCCTCTACTCTCACAAAGAGTCCTTTCAGCTTTACATTCTTCCTTTTTTGGCGTGGCTCATTCTGCGGTAACTTCGCTTTGTATAATTATACAAGGTTACCACAGTAGGTCAAGCTTTTTCGCAGGGCAAACGGAAGTATGCGGAAGGGGGTTTTTTATTGACAGAAGGGGGTTTTGGCTTTAGTATATTATCTCTAGGGACGAATAATCAATAGAGGCTTTTGGGTGGTATCCAAAGTCTGGAAATTAGAGGGTATAGCGTATAGGGTATAGGAATCTAAACCCTGAACCCTATCTGCTAAACCCTATAGGTTTTTTGGAGAGATTTCGATGCTTAAGTGCAAGAGCGCAGCAGCGATTGTCTTAGCAGGCTTGTTCGTGGTAAGCACCGGCTTTGCCCAGAGCTTAGGCGAGAAATGGAACGATTTTCTGCACTATACGAGGATCGGCCGATTTGACCTGGCCAAAGGGAACGCCGAGGCGATTCTGCAAGGTAATCCGGATCCGGCTGAGCTATTTAAGCTGACAGAGGAGAATCCCCAGGGTTACGAATTTGCGATAACGGTCGGTGAAAGCAGTCACGATACCGAACTGGCGGAGCTTGCACGCAAGCTTGTGGCTGTAATCGACCAGGGTAGATTTACCAGCCGGTCGGACCCGCGAATAATTGTGGAGGAGATAAAGAGACTAAGCAGTACGGCACGCGGAAAGCTCACAGCCATTCAAAGGCTCAAAGACGCCGGCGAGTATGCAATTCCTTATATACTTGATGCGATGGCGGATCCATCGCGCCAAGAAGAGTTGCCCAATATCATTGAGGCGCTTGGTCAGCTCGGCAGGCCCACGGTCACACCTCTGACGGCAGCTCTGCAGACCAAGAACATCTCGGTCAAAGCTGAAATCGTGAGGGCACTGGGCAAGATCGGGTATCCGCAGTCGCTGCCCTATCTCAAATATATTGTCGAAAAGGAAAAGTCACAGGAATTACGCGGTTTAGCGGCAGCGAGTGTCAACCAGATCAATCCCAGTGTTGCTAATACTCCTGCTACTGCACTATTCCTCCAGCTTGGCGAGAAATACTATTATCATACCGAGTCGCTGGCGCCGGCGGCTGACGCCAACTTCGCCAATGTATGGTTTTGGGATTCAGCCGGTCAAAAGCTCACCCGCGAGCAGGTTGACAAGGGTTATTATTACGAGCTAATGGCGATGCAGTGTTGCGAGTGGTCGCTGCGGGCTGATGAACGGTTCGGATTTGCCATAGGCTTGTGGCTGGCGGCCTTTTTCAAGGCCGAGGCGACCGGAGTGGCGATGCCAAAGTATTTCGGCGACAAGCATGCCGATGCCCTCGTCTATGCTACTACCGCTGGGCCGGAGTACCTGCATCAAGCCCTGGCGCGGGCCGTGAATGATAAGAATGCCGATGTTGCGCTTGGTGCAATCGAGGCTTTGGCTACTACCGCGGGTGAAAAATCATTGCTGTTGGCGGTGGGGTCAGTGCAGCCGGTGCTGCAGGCGATGTCGTTCGATGACAAGGCGGTCAAGTATAGTGCCGCCATAGCGGTCGCCAACGCAGGACCGAGGCAGAGCTTTGCCGAAAACAAGCTGGTTGTTACAAATCTTGCCGAGGCCCTTGCTCAAAGCGGCGAGCCAAACCAGGAAAGCTCGAAGCGGTGGAATGCAGAACTTGCCAATAGCTACGCGTTGCGGGCGGCGGAGGCTATGCTCAAGGTAGCCCAAAGCCGTAATCCTGTTATCAACTTGGCTGGCGCCCAGACTGCTCTTGTAAAGGCGACACAAGATAAGCGGAAGGAGATTCAGGTTCTCGCGGGCGAGATCCTGGCGCATCTTAATAGTCCGGATGCACAGGCAGCGGTAGCAGCAATGGCTCTCAACGGTAACAATGTCGCTGGGGTACGCATAAGCGCTTTCGAGTCGCTCGGCATTAGCGCGAAACTGAACGCTAATTTGCTGCCGGATGCGTTGGTTGACCAGATTTACGCTCTTATCAGCGCGGGCGACGCTGCTCCTGAGCTTCGCACCGCCGCTGCAGCCGCCTACGGTGCCTTGAATCTACCCAGCCGAAAGGTCAAAGACCTCATCCTCGACCAGGCAAAAAGTTGAAGCGAGGCGGAAACCCCTACGAAGACTGGGTCCTGATTTGGGTATTGTAAGAGGGCCGCACATCGGCCAAGCGGGTAAGGTTTATCATTTCAGCTTTGCAGAATCTAAAACCGACAATTGCATTTGGATATTGTTTGGCTATAATTTCATCTGAAGGGGCCGGTAGGGTTACTCTGACCAGTCCCGATGCGGGCAAATAGAGAGGTATCAGTATGCCGGAAATTAGCAGGTTTCTCGGAATTGTCGTAGCAATGTATTATAAGGAGCACCAGCCACCACATTTTCATGCCAAGTATGGAAATCAGACTGGCGTTTTTTCCATTGTGGATTTGAGGCTTATCGAAGGCGCTCTGCCGAATCGTGTTATTTCACTGGTTTTGGAGTGGGCTTTTGAACACAGAGACGAATTGATGGAGAACTGGGAACTTGCGGCGGCCAAGAAGCCCTTGCGGAAAATCGACCCGTTGGTTTAGGAAACGCGACATGCACTTCGTGAGAGATGTTACATACGTATCTGATTATAAGCTGCTGGTGACCTTTGAAGATGGTGTCATAAGGTTAGCGGACTTGGAACCATACCTGGAAGGAGAGATGTTTGAACCTCTGAAGGATATTGACTATTTCAAAACCGTTCGAGTCAATCCGGACATAGATACGATAGTCTGGGACAACGATGCCGATATGTCTCCGGACTTTCTCTACGAAATCGGTGTAGCTCAGGGATGTGACCATAGTGTTGACCTAAACAAATAGAAAAGGCGACAAATATTACTTGCACGAAGGTCTATTGAAGGGGGAGACTGTTCTGGAGATAATGGACACAAAAGGACTGATTGAAAGGTTTAGCCATGACTTTGGGCACTAAGAAGGTATTTTCGTGTTTGGAAGAGTGCAAGAAACACCTTACTACAGAGTTACTGCCGTTTTGGCTTAATCGGTGCAAGGATGATAAGAACGGGGGTTTTATCACGCACTTCGATAAAGACGGCAAGGATACCGGCACGGATGAAAAATCACTCATATCACAGAGTCGTTCTGTTTACACAATGTCCTCGGCCCATCGGGCGGGCTACGGCGGGGGCAAATGTGGGGAGTACGCCAGGCACGGTGTGGATTTTCTTATCGACAAGATGTGGGACAAAGAGTTCGGCGGATTTTACTGGATGTGCAACCGCGCGGGCGAGGTTACCATCGACAAGAAAATTCTCTATGGTCTGAGCTTCGCTATGTATTCGCTAAGCGAGTACACGATGGCTACGGGGGACCCGCGAGGGCAGGAGTACGCGGAGAAGACCTTTGACCTTGTTAAAAAGCACTGTGCCGACACGATGTACGGCGGGTATTTTGAGATGTTTGAGCGGAACTGGGACCTCTGCGGCCCCGGCAGTAAGGGCGGCGACAGAAAGACCCTCGATGTCCACATGCACCTTATGGAGGCCTTTACGAGCCTCTATGAATGTACGCGTAAGAGTATCCACCGCCGGACGCTCATCGAAGATATAGATATTATCATCAAGAGGGTTCTGCATCGCAGGTATGGCACCGGCATACCACAGTTCTGGGCCGATTGGAAGGTCGCGCCGCAAATCAAGTTCGACATTATATGGGGGTGGGACCGCTTTGCGGAAGGCGGCAAAAAGGCCAACGCGGAAGACAATACATCAGCCGGGCACAATGTCGAGTTTGCCTGGCTGCTTGCCCACGCCTCGGACATTCTGGGTGATGGTTTCTTCGAGCAGTACAAGAAGGTCATAAAGAAATCCGTTGACCACGGATTCAAGAATGGGGTGGATTGGGAGTTCGGGGGCGTCTTTGTCGAAGGGCCGCATTCAGGCGGCGTTTATGACATGGAGAAGGAGTTTTGGCAGCAGGCCGAGACAATGATTGGTTTTCTCGATGCGTGTTTGCGATTCGGGCCTGGGAAGTATTGGCCGGCATACGAAAATGTGCACCGTTTTGTCTTCGATAAGATGGTAAACCGGCCTGTAGGAGAGTGGTGGCCGCTGCTTACCAGAGAAGGCAAACCTATATGGACGCACATGAGCCATTCCTGGAAGGTCAACTACCACACCGTTCGGTGCATGGTTCAGTGCATAAACCGGCTTGAAAAGTTGATTGAGAGGCTCCAAAAATAGCAAATATCAGATAGCTTGCGGTCTGGGACTTTGTATTCCACAGGCGGACGTTACATAACCAGTTTCAGCAGTCTATAGCGGCGAGCCGCGAGGTGATCTATATTTATGAACGAGGGGCGCATTAAGGAAATCTTGACAAAGATCAAGAACGTGAAAATAGCGGTCTATGGTGATTTCTGCCTCGATGCTTACTGGATACTCGATCCGCACGGTTCGGAGGTTTCGGTTGAGACGGGCATGCAGGCCCAGGCTGTGGCGAAACATTACTATTCGCTCGGTGGTGCATCAAACGTGGTAGCAAACCTTGCCGCCCTCGAACCGAAATCCATCCAGGTCATAGGCGTTATCGGAGATGACATTTTCGGGCGAGAGTTAGTGCGCCAACTCCAAAATCTTCACGTTGACACGACATATCTAACTGTGCAGAAAGAGAACTTTGATACGGTTACTTTTGGTAAGCCATACCTTGAGGGAAATGAGCGACCGAGAGTTGATTTTGGTTTTTGTAACGAGCGGACCGAGGCAACTGATCGAATCCTGTTGGAAGGAATCCGCCATGCCCTGAATAGTACCGACGTGTTGATCGTCAATCAGCAAGTCCCAGGCAGCATAACAAATGAGTCGTTTTTCGATGGCGCTAATGCTTTATTCAAGGATTTCGATGACAAAGTCGTTCTGCTTGATTCACGCCACTGCGGAGACAAGTTCAAGCACATCTACCGCAAAACGAACGAGATTGAGGCAGCCAGACTCAACGGCGTGACAATCGAAGCCGGAGATGTGGTTCAGTTGGAGGAGCTAATTAAATTTGCGGACGACCTTTACAAGCAATTCTGTAAGCCTGTGTTCCTGACGCGAGGGCAGCGGGGTATCATGACAGTTGACTCAGTAGGGGTTCATCAGATACCCGGCATTCAGTTACTCAAGAAGCTTGACCCTGTCGGGGCGGGCGACACGGTGGTAAGTGCGCTGGCTCTATGCCTCGGTGCCGGTGTTTCGGCGATGGAGGCTGCGGAGTTTGCCAATTTTGCCGCTGCCGTGACGGTCCAAAAACTGTTTCAGACCGGAACCGCCTCTGGGCCGGAAATACTCGAAGTCGGCAGAGACCCCGACTATATCTACCAGCCTGAGCTTGCTTTGGACCACCGCATGGCGAGGTATATGCCGGAGACTGAAATAGAGTTATGTTACCAGTCGGTGGCTTTTGGGCGAATAAAACATGCTGTTTTTGACAACGACGGGACCATAAGCACACTGCGACAGGGTTGGGAACAGATAATGGCCCCTATGATGATCAAAGCCATTTTGGGCGACCGATACCATACCGCCAACGAGACGCTCTATCACAAGGTTCGCAACCGCATCATTGACTATATCGACAAATCCACCGGTATAGAGACTATCGTGCAGATGGAAGCGCTGGTGGAGATAGTCAGGGAGTTCGAGATCGTTCCGCCAGACAAGGTCCTCGACAAGTGGGGCTACAAGGAAATATACAACGATACCTTGCTGCAGCTTGTCTGCGGACGGCTTGAAAAGCTGGATCGCGGTGAGTTGAGTGTGAACGACTACGCAATCAAAGGTTCGTTAGACTTTCTGAATGCTCTGCGAGACCGCGGTATTAAGCTTTATCTTGCCAGCGGCACCGACCATGCTGATGTAGTAACTGAGGCGGATGCGCTCGGCTATGCAGAACTTTTTGATGGCGGAATCTATGGTGCTATAAGCGACGTTCCCGGGTATTCGAAAAAGATGGTTATCGAGAGGATTATGACGCTCAACAACTTGCAGGGACCTGAGTTAGCTGTGTTTGGTGACGGCCCGGTTGAGCTACGTGAGTCGCGGAAACGCGATGGGCTTGCTATTGGAATTGCATCGGATGAAATCCGTAGGCATGGCCTGAACATCGAAAAGCGAGCACGCCTTGTTAAGGCCGGCGCCCACATAATTGTTCCCGACTTCTCACAAGGCAAGGCTCTCCTAAGATTACTATTCAATGAGTGATCTGTCGGAACGCCTGGTTAAACAGTTCTGTGAGTCTTGTGTTTGGTGACGTACCCCCGAATTATGTCCCAACCGCAATCTTGGTGTAAGTTTTTCAAAAGAATCTGATCCCTCCCCGCCGGAATTGACAGTAATCGCAAAATGCCAAAGAGACGCCTGAATCGGTCGGTTATTCAGGCGAATCTGGGGTTATCGCAAAGTCTCTCTTGGACAAAGTCCAACGCTCGCGCACAGGTCTTTCGATGCTATATATTTTTATTATCGGATAATTATGGGTGCTGTGTCTATTGTGGAGATTACGTATTTTTACCAAAAATCTTGTAAAAATGTGAGTTTGCTGTTGTTTAGGAAATAAGGGCATTTAAGGCATTTCTCGGCACGACAGACTACTAAGAGTCTAACCTAAATTAAGCCAATAAAAGGATTTAGGGCAAATATTATGTGGTGACATGAGTGGGAAGCGAGGGTAAAGAGCAGATGCGGGGGTTGGCAGGTGCTCATTTTGTGGCCACCGAGTTTGAAAAAGGCATCCGGGCCACTGTAGGAGGCTTGAGGTTTAGCCTTGTGGGTAATTGCTCGGTGGCTGAGGTTTCTATATGCCGAACTTTAGGATATTTTCAGCCGCGGCTCTAATGTTTTCGGGTGTTTCAAGCTGGCCGGAAAGCAAAAGCTCCTTAGTTTTCTGCACGGCATCAGAATCAGCGTTGGATGTTTCCAAGGCCTTAGCTATTAGTGAGTCGAAGCTGACCTGTATAGACACCTCGGCACTATCAGCCGATGGGGACTTGACGGGGTCCGGCTGCTGAAGCTGTGGTTTTCCCAGGATATTCTGCATTTCACTTGTATTTATGTTGTTTATCATTATGGGTTGTTCCTAAAAACCTAATACCAAAGTTATTTTCGCATATTTTCTGTAAAACTTAACAAGATTTGGCTGATTTTTGGCGTTTTTCAGTATTGTCAGGGCGCTTTGGGGCGGAAGACCGTCTTGTCGCTTTTCTTGGCCTGCAAAGTCTGGGCCACTTCGTAAGCAACGAATTTAATGAACTTGATTGAGCTGATGACGACGAGCTCTTCTCTCAAAGAGGTCAGACCTGAGCGCATTTCTGATTTGTAGTAGTTTTTGATTCGTTTTTCGGTGGTTCTGTCGGCACTGTCCCAGATTTGCTCAAGGCCCTATAACAACTGCCCATCGGTGAGGTCTAAGAGTTTTAGACGAAGGCCTATGGTCAGGTGCGGATATGGCCTGTATTCGGTTATCGTGCCGATCAGCGCTGCATCGCACTTTAGTGTTTGGCGCATGGCTGATAATTGCTGGAGGGGGTAGCTGGAGTCGAGGTTTGCCTGGAGACTACGCCAGTCAGGGCTGTCTTGTCTAATTGGCGTGAGGCCAAAGAGCTGGTTTTTCTGTAGAGCGAGGAAGAGGGATTCGGTGACGTCGGTTGAGACTGGGGGGGATAGTTTGACTCGTTGCTAAGCTCAACTAAGGCGACTCTGCCTATGCTCCGGAGATTCTTGTTTGGGTTGAGATAGAAAGAATCAGCCATTGGGGGCTTGGCTAAGGGATTCTGGCAGCCGGGCAGACCAGTTAGGAGCGGTATTGTGAGAATAAAGAGGAACCAAGAGACCGTCCGAAAGCCGGAGTCTGATATTGTGTGCGATTGTACTTTTGCCGGCTTACTCATTTGGCTCACCTTTGGATGGAGGTTGCTGAACTGAAGGTTGGGCGGGCGTAGTTTGTGTCGGCTGTGATTCTTTAGGTGTGGCAGGCGGTTGTAGTGTAATCTGGCCGCCAAGGAGCTCGAGCACTTTAAGCAGAGCTTCAAGCTCAGCTTTAGCTGCATCTCGCATTTCGTTTCTAAAGCCGAGGATGTTGCTCTTCCAGTTGTTGAGTTCGGTGAGCATCTGAATGAGCATGTCGTTGGCCTCGGTCAATTCTTTTTGTGTTTGTTTTAGCTTGGTTTCAAGGGATGCGACTTGCTCTTTAAGCTGTGTGTTTTCTGTCGTGAGGGCCTGGATTTTTTCGCGCAGGGCGGCGGCCTGGTCGGAGAGTTCTGCATACTTTTGTGACAATTCGATGGCGGACTCGACCGCGGTTCTGCCCTGAAGGGCAGGTTCCTGGAACCTCTTAACAGCGGCGGCATTTTGCTGGGCGGCGGGGCTGTTACTGCGGCGATAATTTGGCCCGCAGCCAAAGGCTATGAATAGAAGCAGCACCGTCATTATGACAATTAGGTTGTTTCTATGGGTCTTCATTGGATTTCTCCGTTTAAGTTCACGGGTCAAAATAGAGTTATGCCAAAGCGTGCCGACTCTTTTGGCTGACGCAAAAAGAGTCTTTGTCTTGTTGGTTGTTGTCCGGTCGTGCAACATCATGTAACCTGCCCTTCGGTCGTTGCGTATTCGCATTTCACGCAGGTCTTTACTCCACAACAGCAGGTGATTTCTATGAGGGCGTATTCAGGATTGCTCTCTACAATGCGGACCTGCTGTGTCTGTGCGGTCGTAGTTGCTTTTTTGGTCTTGTTGGTACGCGGCAATGACAAACCTAATTGAACCCGACCTTCAAATTCGACCTGGTTGCTTTTCAAAACATGCCCCATTGTTTTTTGCATACTTTATTTTAACCTCCCGGATGTTCTGCTCCAAGGTAAAATGTTAGATTCTGTCAACGCCCAATAAAAATGTCCGCATGTTCCGCCCATTAGAAATGTCCTCTTTGAGGACAGGCCAGGGCGGCTCTGCGCCATGGGAGATCGGCCGCTGGACGCCAGCGGCCGATCACCCGATGACGCTGCGATGCATCGATCCGCCGGTTCGAGGGACGCCCCCGCAGCCTGTGCACTACGGCGGCATCCCCCTGCGACTCCAACCGTCGCTCAATCCGACGCACCTGACGCACGCTTCGGCCCAATAGCCGTGCCGCCTCCATCTGCGTGCGCTTACCCGACAGTACCAGCGACATCACCTTCAAAACATCCCGTTCCCGCTGACTCATCGAAATCCGGTCTCCTTGCATCCGCTCTCCTTTCTTCAGGAAAAGCGGACATTTTAATCGAGCTAAGACCGGACATTACTATTGGGTTATGACAGCCTTTTGGTTGTGTTTTAGAGGCAGCGACATGAAGGGAATCGACACATACCAAAGTGTTGCGGTTACAACCCAGAGCAAAGGCCGGCTCGTCGTCATGTTTTACGATGGCGCCATAAAATTCCTGAATCTGGCGGTCAAGGCGTTGGAGGCCAATGATTATGCCGAAAAGGGCCGGTGTATAAATCGGGCTCAGGACATAATCAACGAGCTAAATGCCGTCTTAGATGTGGAATCCGGCGGTGAAATAGCCAAAAACCTTCGAGCACTATACCTCTTTATGCACCGCCGTCTGATGGAAGCGAACACCAAGCGTGACCCCCAAATGATCCGCGAGGTTATTTCGATGCTGGAAGAACTGAATCAGAGCTGGAAAGTGGTCGCTGGTTAGGCCGGCTCAGTGTTAGAGACCGCCTTAAAACTTTCGGATAAGGTATATCTGAAAGATATGGTTGTCATTCGCAGTTGTCTCTTCATTGTCATACCTGTAGCCTGTTTCAAGCTGCCAGTCCTTTGACACGAAGACTGTCAGGTCAAGCCCGAACTGATTAACAGTCTGATGCGGCTTGGAAGACGGCTCTTGTACCTGCCTGTCGTACGTGAGGTCTAAGACAACGTCTTCAGTAAGATAGTGGCTCACCTGCACAAACAAGTCATCGGCATCAGTCCCCATGTGGTGGCCTATGACTCTGCCCTTGTAGCTGTACTCATATAGGTTATGGGTATAAAAGACATTTGGGTAGCCCGGCACGTGGTTGTTGGCGTATTCCACACGCAAATCGGTTCTACCTGTCTTGAGGAGGTCACTGATTTGTAGGCCGAACAACCAGCCCCACTTAGAGGGCAAGAAGCCCGCCTCGTCTTCACCGGCCCCGTCCACATAAAGTCTGACAGACCGTGCCGGTGCGCTTTCGTTTAGCGGGACGAAGAACGAGACATCAAATCCTGCTAATTGGTTGTTTCCAGATTGCTCGGCCTGGGGAATAAACATTCCTATGTAGTCTATTAAACCGACGCTGGGTCTTCCGGAGCCGTCGAACAATATTGTTCTTGAAAGTCCAAATTCAAGGTCTGGACGAGGTTTGAAGTTGAATCTCACACCCGTAATTTTGGCGTCTGAGACGTATGGGGCGGGTCTGTTTTTTTCCAGTTGGGCCAGAAACCACATCATTTTGAATGGCCCCAGCGATTCGAATACCCAGGGCAGCTTGATAGGCTCAGGGTTAGCGATTTTAACCATCGGCAATGGTTGAATATTATTGCTCATCAATATTGAGCCGTGGTGACCGGGGCCCCACCATAGTGAATCTTTGCCCGCCTCAACTTCGAGCTTCCAGACGGCGACCTTTATGTAACCTTCGATAATATTGAGATATCCGTCAGGACCGGAGGAGGAGTTTCTGTATTCCGGGTGCAAGTAGAAGACTGTATTATCAAACAGATACGCGCGAGAGGCAAATCCGGCTCTGTAGTTCGACTTCGCATAAAACACGTCGCCGCGTCGGTTCTCGAGATCCGGTTCTCTTTTGGCGTACAGAAAGCCAACGTATGGATCTTCTATCGGTTTTATAAAAGATCCGTCAACTTCGCCGTCAATACTTCCGAGGGCAATTAGCTCCGCTCTGAATTCTGTCTTGAGTCTTTCAAGAATCGCGCAAATGATCGGATCCGTTTGATTCGATCGTCCTGCTCTATCCATGGCCTCCGCAATATGTCTGGACATCTCAAATCGAGAAACAGGCTTGATGGTCATCATGGCACTGTTTATAAGCCCGTAACCGATAAGTTTATCCAAGGCGTCGTAGCTCCAATGGCCGAGAGGAACATTTGTTGATACAGAGGCACTGCATAGGCCACAAGCTCCAACAACCAATATGGCAGATATGATTGTTTTTCGCATTATGAATCGAACTCACACCCAACAATGTATAGACATGACGACTAAAGGGTAAGAGCAATGCTGGCTCTGGTCAAGTCCAATTTCAGCGATGAGCTTGAAGGTAGCGGCATCTGTTTTTCTGGTACGCAAGATGGGCAAAATGTGAGATATAGGCAATATGTATTGTCGTAATCTACTCCCAGTGGTCTTGGATTACTGTCAGGTTCATCCTTAAATGTGCGTTTGCACCCGAGTAAGAAAAATGTACAACCACAGAGGATACATAGTAGTCGAATTCCATTTTTGTCACAGTTGAGTGGAGAGGTTTTGTCCGGTTTCAATGCACAATACATGTCCTTTAACATCTGGCTGCAACTGTCGCCCGGATTATTCGATGGCAATCCTTACTGGCAAACTCACATCGCTTTTAGTGGGAAACGAAAATCCAAAAATTTATTGACAGCCGATTAGTGCGTGGTAATATGCAATTTGCATGAACAGCCTGACAATAAAGGGGAGAAATAGTATTTCAATGACAAGGATTTTAGGCGCAGCCCTCGTGTGAAGATAGGGATTTTGGGCTTTGGCGAGATAGGATAGTTAGTTTTGCTGGTTTGCCCAGATTACAAAGGAGTGTAGAATGAAGTTCGCCATACCTCCAGCCAGAATAATATCGGGTAATTCGGTAGGTATAATAAGACTCTGTCAACTGAAGAGGATGTGCGTGTATCGTTGTGGGATATGGGATTTAACCCAGAGTCATATATTTAAAATCACACTGGCAGCAGCATCAATTCTATTGTTATGGGGGCATGTTCTGGTTGCCGGAGATGCTCCTGTGCCTGATATTTCAGGCGCTGGATTGTCACAAGAGACACCGAGCTCCCCTGCTGCAAGGAAACTTGTGGAAATGCTGCAGGCGCAAACTCCGCAGCCGTCAAGTGAGCAGCGGGAGCCAAATTTGGCCCAGAAAAAGGTTGAGCAAGTGAAAGCTGAAAAGGGAGCCTCGGCTATAGAGTTGTTGCTTTCCGGGAAGAGTGTGGATATTGCATCAGTGCAACTGAACCAGTTTGGATACGACGTTTTCAGAGGAGCCGTATCTACATTTGCACCGGTTACAGATGTTCCAGTGGGGCCGGATTATATTGTTGGACCGGGGGACAGCTTTACTATAACGTTGTGGGGCAGAGTCAACGCGCAGTACTCTGTAACGATAACAACAACCGGCGAGATTATACTACCGGAGCTTGGTTTACTTAAAGTTGCAGGTATGACTTTTGCCAAGCTGGAGGACTATCTTAACCACGAGTTTTCCCGCAAGCATACGGATTTCAAGTTAGCCATAACTATGGGCAGGCTCCGTACGATACGCGTGTATGTTGTTGGTGAGGCCGCCTCGCCCGGCAGCTATACCATTAGCTCACTTTCGACCGCCATAAACGCTATTTTTGCTGCGGGCGGGCCGTCAAAGAATGGGACGTTACGGAATATAAGACTGTCGCGGAGCCAGCAGGAGCCAATGACGCTTGATTTATACGATTTCCTGCTGGGCGGTGACAAGAGTAAGGATGCTCGACTGCAAGATGGGGACACGATTTTTATTCCGTTGATTGGACCTGTCGTTGGTGTAGCTGGGAATGTCAAGCGCCCGGCGATTTATGAAATGGCCGAGCCGATGACTTTATCGGAGGTGCTCGATTTAGCCGGTGGTGTGACATACGCGGGTTGGTTGCAGCGGGTTCAAGTCGAGAGGGTTGAGAATCATCAAAGACGGATTGTGGCTGACTTCAATATTTCCGGAGACGGTGTTGACCCGGATAGTCAAGAGGCTGCGAAAATACCTATAAAAGATGGGGATGTTGTCAAGGTCTTTTCGGTCATGGGATCGGAACAAAATGTTGTGTACCTCGAAGGACACGTTATCAGACCCGGCAAATACGAATTCAAACAAGGCATGAAGCTAAAGGAAATACTTAGTTCTTATGATGTTTTTCAACCTCAGATGAATCTTGATTATGGTGAGGTAGAGAGGCTTATTGAGCCTGATCTTCATCCGGTTGTTATTACGTTTAATGTTGGCAAGGTCTTGATGGGTGATGAATCTGCGAATATCGAGTTGAACCGATTTGATAGGATTCGTATTTTCCGCTGGGACGAGCGGGTTAAGAGGACCGTTTCCATTTCGGGTTTGATTTTTAAGCCCAGTGACTATCGCCTCGTTCCTGAAATGAGGGTGAGTGATTTGGTTGATGCAGCCGGAGGCCTTATGAAAAGCGCGTATCTCAAGACGGCGGAGCTGACTCGCAGGCACATCAGTCAGAGCGGAATGGAAACCGAGAAAATCGACATCGACCTTGAAAAAGCAATGGCTGGAGATTACGAGCATAATATTCTTTTAGAGGATTACGATCATTTGATTGTTCGCCCTATACCCGGAGTGGAGCTGGACCGAGTAGCTACCGTATCCGGCGAGGTTAAATTCCCAGGGACATATCCGATCCAGAAAGGCGAAGTGCTAAGCTCGCTCATAGAAAGGGCCGGTGGTTTTACAGAACGGGCATACCTCAAGGGGACAATCTTCACTCGCGAGAGTGCAAGGATGGTTCAACAGGACAGAATGGATCGCCTTATTCGGCAATTGGAAGAGACGATGTTGACTGAGAGCGAGCGGGCAATAAGCAGCACTGTGAGTGAGGCGGCTGACGTGGCAAAGGAGCAGCAACAGGTAGTTGAAACAAAGAAACAACTGCTTGCTAAGCTCAGGGCGGCAAAGATAGATGGCCGGGTGGTTGTTAAGCTTTTGCCATTAGAGCAGTTTAGGACCTCGAAGTATGATTTGGAGCTGGAGAGAGGGGACGCATTGGTTGTTCCGGAGATTCCTGGTGTTGTGACGGTTGTTGGTGAGGTTTTCAATCCCACGTCTTTGCTGTATGAGAAAGGCAGAGCGGTACGCTACTATCTCGGCAAAGTTGGGGGGCTGACAAAGGAAGCCGACAATAAGGAATTGTGTGTTATAAGAGCCGACGGCTCCGTAGTCAGTATGGCCCAGAGAAGCGGAGATTCCGTGTCATGGGATGACGAAACGCACCGATGGTTTTTCGGCGGATTTTTGAATATGACCTTGGACCCGGGCGACACGATTGTTGTTCCAAGAAAGATGGATAAAGGCTTGTGGCTGAGGACTACTAAGGACATAACCCAGATATTATTCCAAATGGCCTTGACTGCAGGAGTCGTCCTTGCCTTGTAAGTGAGAGGCGCATTTAGGAGTTATTCTTCATGGATGATGTTCAAAAACAATCCTGGAATCCAGGTGAGCACCACCCAGCATCTGAAGACAGCGCAGTGAACCTTCTTGATTACTTGAAGGTGGTTTTCAAATATCGCAGGATGATAGTATGCCTCTGTGTGGTTGCAGTCATATTAACCGCTACCATCTCCTTCTTACGACCTAAGGTGTATTCGGCAACTACTCTAATTGTTCCTCCGATGGAGTTTCTCCAGATGGAGTCTGAATTGGCCGGCGGTTTGGGGGGAGGAAAAAGCTCACTGCTTCGCAAGGCCATCAATGTCGTGAGCATCGGGGACATATACGTGGGTATCCTTAAAAGCCGAGCTGTGACTGATGTTATTGTAGATAAGTTTGATTTGATGCGGGTCTCTGGAAAGGAAGAGTCGCTGTCAGATGCTAGGAGAGTGCTTAAGACGAACACCAACATCTCAGTATCTAATGAGGGCATTGTCAGCATTACGGTGAAAGACAACGATCCCAATAGGGCAGCGGCTATCGCTAATGCCTATGTCGAGGAGCTTGACCGTGAGAATAAGAGACTTTCCGCAGGCCAGGCAACCAGCAAGAAGGTATTTCTGGAGAATCGATTAAAGGAAGTGGAATCAAGATTGAGTAAAATCGATGACATCTTGAGCAGAGAGGCGAAAATGCAGGAGATGCTGTTTGAGCTGCTCACGCGAGAGTATGAGATTGCCAAAATCGAAGAAGCCAAAAGTATGCCTACGATTCAAGTGCTGGATAAGGCGATCGTTCCTGAGATGAGGGACGCTCGGGGCACTATCTCGAAGAGCATTGTAGCTGGTGTAGGTGTGTTTATGTTCGCTATATTTGCAGCGTTTGCGCGTGAGTATTTTGTGAGAATGCGCAACGAATCTGGACGAGACCGGCTTTTGTTGGACCAGGAACAAGATCATGTCGGCGACGAGTCAATGGAGGAACTTGAGAGCAAGAGAAGAATTATTGGGGCGCGAAGGAGGAAGTCCTCGCAAAATAGTCAACTATATCAGCCGAAAACATAGGCTGGCGGGGCGGTGGGTGCTTTAGGGGGTGTTTCTCTGTTTTTGCGTTTGTTTGTTGATTAGGTCGGCACCGTAAAGAGGTGCCTGATTGATTCTCTACACAGGAGTTAGGATGTCTTCTTCGTGTGGCACCGATAGCCGCCGACAGGGACGGAGTCTGTAAAATAAACACTTCTTTAACTTTGCGGGTTTCAAAAAGCCCATTTTCTTTTGGGAAACATCACTTCTCACCACGGCAGTTGTTTTCGCAGAGTGGTTGTTGAAGGAGAACATCGTGAATATTCTTGTGGATGCCTTCTTGGGTACTGTAATACTTCCTGAAATTTGGGGTGGTGGATAAGGTGGAAAGCCGTCGAGATCTGGTCTTGTCAGACCGTTGTAACTTTGGGCTGTACAAGGAGTTAACACTATGGCCCGCTAGAAGCAATCGAGCTAATGCCGCTTTCTCCTGATAGTTTGGGGCGTGGGTTGGGTTGTAACATGGCAGCCAATGCCCGAAGGCTAACAAGCAAAAAGTACTCTAACCTGCCTTAAGTTACTAAACAAGTGGGCCTGAAAAAACTAAACGTCGGTTGTGGAAATGATATAAGGGAAGGATGGGTAAATCTTGACCGAGCGGACCTAACTGGGGTTGATATTGTTCACGATATTGAGAAGATACCATTACCCTTCCGAGATGAAGAATTTGAAGAAATTCTTTGTCAGGATGTTTTAGAGCATATAGAATATCTGCCTGTTTTGCGCGAGTTGCACAGAATCCTTAAAACGGGAGGCACACTGAAGATTCGGGTTCCCCACTTCACTTCCAGGGATAATTTTAGCGATCCAACTCATAGGAATTTCTTTTCCATTTGCACATTCGAGTTTTTTGTGCAGAACGCACGCTTCGGTAGGAGTTACTATTTTGATTACGGGTTTGAGAGAATCTACTTTATAAAGATCGCATTTCGTAAAGGAGTGCTTTTTTATAATTATGTAGTAGAGCCGATTGTCAATCTTTGCCCCAAAATGATGGGCTTGTACGAAGCCACCGGCTTGTCAAGGATTTTTCCGGCTGAGAACCTCATCGTAGAACTGAGAAAGTAGGTTCTTCATCTAAATATATGTACGCAAACAAGTTTATTTCTTTGGAAAAGAAGTTTTTCAACGACTGGTTGGCGATAAGAGAGTTAGTCTTATCAGAAATTTCTTGACCGTGAGCTTCGCCTATGGCTCTGTCATTCCTTGTTGTGCCGGAAATGAGGCTAACAGGAGGGAGATCCAGATAGAGACCAGAATGGGCAATATCCTGGAACAAGATTTCAACGCGATATGGAATGGGGAGAGATTTAAGAAATTGCGCGACATGCTGCATCGTGGGGTTGTGCCTCTACCTTGCGTAGATTGTCCCGTGTATGAACTACCTGTTTCAGCTTGTCGTCCGGAGGTAAAAATCCCCGTGATAGGTGTACAGAGCCGGCAGAAAGCTGGAATACAGGAATTGAAGACCAATGCTGAATCAAGGAAGACTCCGGCATCTAAGTCCTAGGGTATTTAATAGGGGAGTAGATTGAAACTTATAAGGATATTAGAGAGTCTGCATTGAGTCAGTACGATGATAGTAAACCTGCCCCGCGGAAGGCAATGTGCTATAGCTTGCAGCCGGTCAAAGTTGTGGATAAGCGAGAGATAATAAAGAAGTTATGACGATTTTGATTACTGGAATAACGGGATTTGTTGGGAGCCATTTGGCTGATTATATCCTAACAGTTGCTCCTAACAGTCAAATCTTAGGTTTGGCCAGGTGGCGTTCACCCAAGGACAACATAGCGCATATTCTTACGAAAGTTCGGTTGTGCTACGGAGACTTGTTAGACTTGCCTTCTTTGAAAGCGACACTGAGCGAGTATAGACCAGAGATTATTTTCCATTTAGCTGCACAGTCTTATGTGGATTTCAGTTTCGCTGTGCCTATCGCGACATTAGAGACAAACATAATAGGCACGGCGAATCTACTGGAGGCGATCAGGCAGCTAAAAATCTCAAACGACTATGACCCCGTGATTCATGTGTGCAGCTCATCCGAGGTCTATGGGCAAGTCAGAGAGGACGAGATTCCGATCACCGAGGACAATCCGTTCAGGCCGGCTTCTCCCTATGCAGTGAGCAAAGTCGCAGAAGATATGCTCGCTTTCCAGTACTGGCTTTCGTGGAAGATCAGAACCATACGGACGAGAATGTTTACCCATACCGGCCCCAGACGTGGCGAAGTTTTCGTAACGTCCAATTTTGCCAAACAGGTGGCGGCCATCGAGGCCAAGCTGGCAGAACCGGTTATCAAAGTGGGAAACCTTAAAAGCATCAGGACGTTCCTTGATGTAAAAGATGCTGTCAAGGCATATTGGCTGCTCGTGAATAAATGTCCCCCGGGCGAGGTCTACAACATCGGCGGCTCGGAAACCATGACCGTGGGCGATATGTTGAATATGTTGCTGAGACTCTCGTCTGTGAAGAACATTGACGTCAAAGTGGACCCCGCTCGCCTGAGACCTTCAGACGTAACGCTGCAGATTCCCTGTATAGACAAGTTCACGAAGGCCACCGGATGGAAGCCGGAAATTAGGTTTGAAAAAACTCTTGAGGACCTCCTCAATTACTGGCGGGGCTTCTACAAATTCCAGAAGTCAGTTCTTGCATAGGGCGGCAGAGATGATCACCGGGCAACTTTCAGCAAAAAAAAATACTGTGTTGAGGCTGAATATCGAACTCTACAGGAAACTGTACCTCATCAGAAATGCAGAACAGAAAATCCGCGAACACTATCCTGAGAATGAGATGAAAACGCCCGTCCATTTGTCGATAGGAAAAGAGGCAATAGAAGTTGGCGTTTGTCATGCTCTCGAATCCCGCGACCGGATTTTTGGCACCTACCGAAGTCATGGCATATACCTTGCGCGAACGGGGGAAACGGACGCGTTCTTCGCTGAATTGTACGGCCGGCGGACAGGTCTCGTGAGAGGCAAGGTCGGTTCAATGCATCTGTGTGCCCCGGAGCACGGACTCATGGTTACTTCCGCAATAGTCGGCAGCGCTATTCCGGTTGCGGTCGGTGCCGCATTCGCAAGCAAGGTCAGAAGCGACGGCAGCATCGTCGCCGTTTTTTTTGGGGACGGTGCGACGGAAGAAGGCGTCTTCTGGGAGAGCCTCAATGTTGCCTCTCTGATGCAGTTACCCGTGCTGTTTGTCTGTGAAGATAACGACCTTGCAGTGTTTACGCCTCCCGAGTGCAGACGAGGCTACGATTGCATAAGAAAGGTGGTCTCTCAGTACAACTGCACTGTCCTCGGACTCGACACCACCGATGCGGAAACCGTTTACAGAACCGCCTGCGATGCCGTTCAGGCAATCCGACGTGGAGGCGGCCCTTGCTTCCTGCATCTGAAGTACTACAGATATTTGGAGCACGTTGGAGTGGAGGAGGATTTTGACGCCGGGTATCGAACGAGAGAAGAATTCAGCAGGTGGTACGAGAAGGATCCTATTACCCTGCAGAGGACTAAACTATGCCGGTTGGGCGCTCGTGAAGAGGACCTGTTGAAATTGGAGGAGGAAATAGACCGCCAGATTACCAGGAGCATTGCACTCGCCAAGGAATCGCCTTTGGCTGACACCTGTGAACTATACAGAGACGTCCTTTAATGACCGCGACCCGCACACTCACATATTGCCAGGCAATTAATGAAGCGTTGATCCAAGAGATGGAGAGGGATGCCAGGGTGTTTATATACGGTATTGGCGTTCCCGATTGCAAGCGGATCTTTGGGAGCACTGCAGGTCTAGTGGAGAAGTTCGGCCCGCAACGGTGCTTCGACACACCTTTGTCGGAAGATGCGATGACCGGTTTTGGCCTGGGGGCGGCCATCAATGGCCTGCGTCCGATTCACGTTCACGCCCGTGTCGATTTCCTTCTGCTCTGCATGAATCAATTGGCGAACATGATTGCCAGTTGCAGGTATAGTTCGGGGGGCAAGCTGGATGTCCCTTTGGTTATAAGAGCGATTATCGGAAGGGGGTGGGGGCAGACATTCCAACACAGCAAGAGTGTCCATTCGGTTTTTGCGCATATTCCAGGCCTGAAGGTTGTGATGCCCACCACGCCGAGGGATGCCAAAGGGTTGCTCATTTCTGCGATAAGAGACAATGATCCCGTCATCTTCATAGAACACAGGTGGTTGTATTACGCTGTGGAAGAAGTCCCGGAGCAACCTACCGCTATTCCTCTGGGCAAGGCCAGAATCCTCAGAACAGGCGACGATGTTACCGTTGTCGGTGTGTCTTGGATGGGAGTCGAGGCCCTGAAAGCCGCTGACATCCTGAAGGCAAGACACGGCGTTTGTGTGGAGGTTGTCGATCCCAGAACAATCAGTCCTCTCGATACGGAGGTGATTGCCAGGTCGGTCGGCAAAACAGGCCATTGCATCGTTGCCGATAATGACTGGCTTCACTGCGGCTTTAGCGCCGAGATCGCCGCCCAGGTCTCAGAAACGTGCTTCGGCCGGCTCAAGTCCCCCGTCAAGCGAATTGGTTTTGCCTTTACTCACTGCCCAAGCGCGCGGCACCTCGAAGACCGTTTCTATCCCAATGCTGTTGACATTGTCAGAGCGGCGGAAGAGATGCTGGGACTTAAACCGACAGAAATGACCGACGAGGATATGTACAGCTACGAAAAGAAATTCAAAGGGCCTTTTTGATGAATACCGCCGAGTTGAAAGAAAAGGCAAAGTGGCTTCGCAGGCAGATACTGCAGATCGTAGTCGACTCCAAGAGAGGCCACATCGGGGGAGCTTTCTCCTGCACTGAGGTTCTCATTGCTCTGTACTATGGCGGTATCCTCCGTTGCGATCCAAGTAATCCTAACTGGCCCGACAGGGATAGGTTCATCTTAAGCAAAGGTCACTCGTGTGTTGCCTTGTTTCCCATTCTTTCGGACCTTGGGTTCTTCCCGTCTTCCATATTGGACTCCTACTGCAAAAATGGCTGCATGTTGGGGGGACACCCTGACAGAAATATCCCCGGTGTAGAGGCCGACACCGGGTCGCTCGGTCATGGCCTCGGCATCGCTGCCGGCATGGCGCTCGCCGCCACAATCGACTGCAAGGAATATCTGACCGTTGCCTTGCTTGGTGATGGCGAATGCTACGAAGGCTCTGTATGGGAATCGGCGATGTTTGCTGCTCACCATCAGCTCAACAGATTGATCGCCGTGGTTGACCGCAACGGTCAGTGTGTGACAGACTTCACTGAAAGCTGCAACCGTCTGGAGCCTTTTGCCGACAAGTGGAGCGCATTTGGCTGGGACGTCAGGTCTATCGACGGCCATTCCTTCGATGAATTGCTCAACGCGTTTCAGGACATCCGCATCCGTGATTCATCAAAGCCCTTAGTCGTCATCGCCAATACCGTAAAGGGTAAAGGTGTCTCATTTATGGAAAGGAATCTTGTCTGGCATCATGGAATCCCACAAGGTGAGGAGCTGCAAACAGCCTGGAAGGAGCTGCAATGCAGTTGACGAGCATGGATAAGACGATAGTTACCGCCGACAAGCACACTGCGTGCGACATAAGAGATGCTTTCTTCGATGAGCTATACGGCATTGCCAGGGAAAATCACGATGTGATATTTCTTACCGCCGACATGGGCGCCATGAGTTTGAGCAAATTCAAGGCCGATCTTGGTAGTCAGTACATCAACGTTGGTGTTGCTGAGCAGAATCTCGTCAGCGTCGCTGCGGGACTTACCTTGAGCGGTAAAAAAGTCTTTATCTACGCGATTGCACCATTTATTACCCAGAGGTGCTATGAGCAAATCAAAGTGGACCTCTGCTGCATGCGATTGCCGGTTACCATTATCGGTGTCGGAGCAGGAATCACTTACGGTAGTGACGGACCTACTCATCACGCCATCCAGGATATTTCTATCATGCGGGCATTGCCTAACATGACGATCCTTAATCCTTCTGATGCAACAATGTCGGCGGCAGCAGTTAGGTTGTCGCTCGAAAACGAGGGACCCACGTATGTCAGGATTGACAAAGGACAATTGCCTCGGCTGTATGACGATAAGGAAGATTTCTCCAATGGAATAGCATTACTCAGGAAAGGCCGTGATATATTGATAATTGCCACTGGCGTAATGGTTCATCAGGCTCTTAAGGTGGCAGATGCATTAGCTGAGCATTCCATTGATGCAGGTGTTGCGGATCTTTACCGTCTAAAACCCATTAACAAGCAGTTGCTTCTGGCTCTTGTCGAGCAATCTGACCGTCTTGTAACTCTGGAGGAGCACTCAATCATTGGTGGAATCGGTAGTGCTGTCAGCGAGATATTGGTTGATAAGGGTAGAGATTTACCCGTGAAGCGAATTGCGATTCCCGAAAAGAGTTGTGTGGGATATGGCGATAGAGAATGGATGCATTCTTTCTACGGGTTAGACGTGAATAGTGTGACACAAACAATTTCCCAATGGATTAGGGCGATTGGATAACGATCCAGAGTTCTTGGGTGGAGGAAGTTCCAATGAGAATCGATAGAAGTCATTATTCCTCAGAAGATGCCCGCTTCTTGAGAGAACAGTTTTTCCAGGCTTTCATGGAATGGGTGACAGCCACTGGTTCTGGCGTTTTGAACGCTGGAGGCTTGGCAAGCGTCTGGCATCACCCGACAATAGCAAACTCAAACCGACGATCCATTTGCCTGGTCTGATACGGTAATTGTGTAATTCCAACTGGACGAACACAAATTGTGATTAGAGTATGCAGAACATATGAGAGCATGCAGGAGGTCAATGTGGGTTGCACAAGCAATAGCCCGTATTTAAGCGTGGTTCTTCCCTCGCGGAATGACAATTATGGTGGGAATATGCAGAGAATAATGCAAACAAGTTTGGATTCTCTGATAATGCAGCTCGAAGGATATAAGCTTGAATCAGAAATCATCTTAGTGGATTACAATCCTCC
>Ga0315274_10002132_pt1 | contig 30181 bp, 27 predicted proteins | sample YL17G02_20_MG_FD_203700 | JGI IMG/M metagenome (GOLD analysis project Ga0315274, IMG submission 203700) | Sediment microbial communities from Yellowstone Lake, YNP, Wyoming, USA - YL17G02_20 | ecosystem: Environmental > Aquatic > Freshwater > Lake > Sediment | place: USA: Wyoming | collected...
CGCCGGCGCACTCGAACCATCCCCTGAACCCATAGCGACGAACCGCACAATTACCCGCTCCGCGGCCGACGAGCCTTATGGTCCTGATGGGCGCTCACGTACTATCGTGAGAACATTGAGTTGCCGTTCTTCAACTGTTATCTCAAGGATCGCTGCGGGCCGTCGTTGCCGGAGGCGTACGTCTTTGAAACGGGGACGAATCACTGGCGGACGTTTGACGAGTGGCCGCCGGCGAATCTTGAACCGCGCGACCTGTACTTCCATTCCAAGGGCGCTCTTTCCTTTGAGGCAGCCGGTGAGGGCGAGGCGTATGATGAATACGTAAGCGACCCGGCGAAACCCGTTCCGTTCACCGAGGCTATCGTGAAAGAGACGACGACGGAGTATATGACCGACGACCAGCGGTTCGCAGCGCGGCGGCCCGACGTGCTGGCCTATCAGACGGACGTGTTGGAAGAGGACATCACGGTCGCAGGACCGATTACGGCCGAGCTGTGGGTGTCAACCTCCGGCACCGATTCGGATTGGGTCGTGAAGCTGATCGACGTGTATCCAAACGACGCGACGGACCCGGAGGACATGCCCGAAGGAAAGCACCTGGGCGGGTGTCAGATGATGGTCCGCAGTGAGGCGATTCGAGGTCGGTACCGTGACGGCTACGATCGCCCGGCCCCCTTCACGCCGGAGCAGCCGACGAAAGTTACCCTCCCTCTCCAGGACGTACTGCACACGTTCCCCAAAGGACACCGGATCATGGTACAGATTCAGAGCACCTGGTTTCCGCTCGTGGATCGCAACCCCCAAACCTATGTGGACAACATTTTCCAGGCCGGGGAAGACGACTTCGTGAAGGCGACGCAACGCGTCTACCGCGGCGGAGCGCATTCGTCGCGCCTGCGACTGGGCGCGATGCGCTCTCCGGCGGATCGGTGAGCAACAGCCGACGGAGGGAGTCGAACCCTCAACCCCGGCTTTACGAAAGCCGTACTCTACCATTGAGCTACGTCGGCGACGACGGGGAATGCTTGTAGAAGGTTTTCGCTCTGTCGTCAAGCATCGGCAACCCGGGCTCTCGACACGCCGGCACTCGCGGTTGCGGGATCGGGCAATGTCCTATAGAGTGCGGTCGCGTCGCGTGTTCGAGGCGGTCGGTCGACGCAGCGTCAACGGAGCGAAACACCGATGCACGAGCGTTTCTCCGATCGGGCCCGGCACGCCATGGCCCTCGCCAACCTGGAAGCGGGCAAGCTCGACCACAACTATCTCGCCCCCGGTCATCTGATGCTGGGCCTCATCGCCGAAGGCGAATGCGTCGCCACCGAAGCCTTGCGACTGCTCGACGTCGATCTGGACAAGGTCCGCGACGAGGTCGCCACCCGGATGGGGCGCGGTGAGGCCGGCGGCGTCCTCGGACGACGGGCCCAGACCGACGAGACCAAGGAGGTCGTCGCCCTGGCGATCGCCGAGGCCCGCAAGTTCGGCCACCGCTACGTCGGCACCGAACACCTCGTCCTCGCTCTCCTGCAACTAGCCGACGGACTCCCCTCCAAGGTCCTCCGCCAACAGGGCGTGCAGTTGGAACCGCTCCGCGAGAAGGTGCTGGCCATGTTGCGTTCCAGCGTCGATCCCGCCCACGACCTCGCCCATTCGCGCCACGGGGACTTCGAGTGGGTGCACCAACAGGAATTGGCCAAGGCCTTCCGTTCACCTACGTTCTGGCACACGATGATCCTCGCCGTCGATTCAGCCAACCGCCTCGGCGCGGGCGAGATCGAACCGCAGCACCTGCTGCTCGCCCTGCTGCGTGACGAGACCACCGGCGTGGCCAAACTCCTTCGGACCAAAGGCGTCACCGAGGATTGGGTCCGCGATCAACTCGCCGGGAATTCCAACACCTAGCGCCTCGCCACGCATCAGGACCGCGACCGCCAGGGAGCGGGCGGGATTGTCGATTGTCGATTTCCGATGGCCGATTGGAAAGACGGCGTGCACAATCAGAACCGCGACAGGCATCGAGCGGTCATCCCGCCGCGGTCGATCGTGTCAGAGCCGCGACGGTGAAGGAGCGGACCGTTCCAACCTCCCCCCTTACCAAGGGGGGACCGCAGGGGGGTCGCCGCTCGCGCGCGTCACGGGCCGATCATGCTGTTCTGGAAAATCGCGAAGTCGCGCAGGTCTACTTCGCAATCGAGGTTGAGGTCCGCAAGCGGTCGGCCTTCCGAATCGACGGCAACAGGAATTCGCCTCGCGCGCGTGCGGGTGCGCGAGGGGCACACAACGACCCATAACCCGCAACGGCGCTGTTCGGCGACTCCCAATCCTTGCCCCGAGCTTCGAAGGGAGTGACCACCAGCATCAGCAGTGAAATCCGCTACGGTCCCCTTGTGTCCGCGTTGGCCGTCTGGTAACGTGGACAAAGCGGTACAGGTACACCTTTTGCGCGTGTTGCAAGAGAATCTGAAGATGTCACGCCAGCGTTTTGTCATCCGCGTTTTCGGCGCTTTGCTCGCTGTTATATCCTACGGGTCCAAGACGTTGCACGCGCAGTTCATCGAGCGCCCAACGTTCAGCGGAATCGGATTGTTGCAGGCCAGCGGTATGAGCGGTGCAAACGCAGTTTCGGGTGACGGGCGGGTTGTCGTCGGCTACAGCGGGACTGACCTGAACCGACGCGCGATCCGCTTTAAGGATGGACAGTTGACACAACTTACGGGCGCTCCGCCGGGATTCGTCCTCGCAGAGGCGTTCGGTGTATCGTACGACGGGTCGGTGATAGTGGGTGTTGGGATACCCACGGGGGGTGAAACAGAAGCCTTTCGCTGGGAAAACGGAGTTGTGACCCGCCTAGGGGACTTGCAGGGCGGAATCCCGCGCAGTGTTGCGCGGGCGGTGTCGGCGGATGGACGAGTTATCGTTGGATACGGTTACGCGTCGGGTCATGACGAACCGTTCCGTTGGGAGGACGGAGTAATGGTCAGCCTGGGCGAGTTGCCCGGCGGACCGTACTCCGGCACCCGTGGCATTGCGGTTTCTGCCGATGGTCGGGTTATCGTCGGGACCGGTTTCCTGCCTGGTGGCCGGTTGGCCTTCCGCTGGGAGAATGGTCGGATGGAACCCTTGGAAGGTGTGGATGGAAGTTCTTGGAACTATGCGTGCGGTGTTTCTTCCGACGGAGCGGTTATCGCCGGTGCGACTGACGGCCAAAGCGGGCCGAAACTTGTCCGTTGGATTCATGCTGACATCGAAGTCCTGGGAAGCCTCTCGAACCTCTACGGCCTCGACGTCCGCGTATGCTCAGTGTCCGGCGACGGCTCGACCATCGTTTCGGGAGATAGTCCTGTAAGTTCGGCTGGGGCGTATATTTGGCACACCAGCTTCGGGTTGGTGGGAATGCGAGAGTATCTGACCGGGACACTTGGCTTGAACCTCGGTACGTGGGCTGTTGGTAGGCCCTCCGGGTTGTCGCTTGATGGCTTGACCGTCGTGGGTTCGGGTGCGGTCTACTACAACGAAGGCTGGATCGCATTTCTTGGGCGAACAGGGGCGGAATCGGATTCGGACGGCGATGGCGTCGTGGACAGCCTCGATCTGTGTCCCGGAACAATCGTGGGCGTGAATGTCGATCCTACCGGTTGTCCGCCGTTGATTCCAGGCGACTTCGACCGCGACGGCGACGTGGACCTTGATGACTTCGCAATCGTTCAGCGCTGCATGAGCGGGGCCGACGAACCCGCTGACCCGGCCTGCAACACCACGCCGTAGCCTCACGTCTTTTTGCTTCTCGGCCGTTGCATTTGGAGGTATGATCCGGGCGTACGGTAGGCGGGCGACGGCTCGCCGAACGGCACGGGCTGGCGTTGGTGACGCATCTACAGCCGATCCCGGCGCGCCCGGTGACTCGCGTGACAGTTGTCGCATGTCGCATGAACCTCGGTCCGACATCGAGCGAACCGAAGTACATTAAGGGCATGCGAAATCGAGTTGACGTGATTAGACGAGTGTGAGACAAGCGGAAAAGCATGAGCACTGGAAAGCAGAACCACATCGTTCCCCGAATGATGATCCGTCGGTTTGCGGGGGACGACGGGAAGCTTGTCGAACTTTATAAACCGACCCTTGCCATCGGGACGCGAAGACGTGCACCGAAGGGAATTCTGTTCCGCGACGACGAGTTCTATCGTGATGCGCAGATTGATTGGGATGACGAACTGTTGAAAAAGATTGAGGACCGCTTCGCGCGATATTACCCGGTTCTCGCGGTGGGAAACGCGAGGACACTCGAGAAAAACGGCAAGGCGGGCGCTGCGCTGGTTGATTGGATCGCATCGATGCTCTGTCGGACAACATGGTTCCTTGCAGTTTTCAATGCAGCGTGGAAGGCACAGGAGGGCGATATAATCGCACAACCCCCGCTCTTGCGCGTGGCACTATCGCTGCTTCCCAAGGTGACATTCAACATCATTCGCGACATCCAGTTCGCCGAGTATCAGGACTTGATGTCGCGACCCGGATGGCGCTGGTTGTTGCGATCTCTCGAGGGGGAGCCAAAGCTGGTGATTACGGACAACCCGGTCTGTTTTGCGAGGAACGCGGACGCCACCCGACCGATTGTGTTGGTGCCTCTCACAAAGACTCGCATCCTCTTCGGTGGGTCGGCAGACGACATTGAGGAATGTTTCTTCTGGTCGGTGTCTGGCATGAACCTCTATCTTGCGAGCAAGGCGGACCGGAGCATCTTTGCGGCCGATCGCGCGACCTTGGAATCGATTGTCCGAGAGCTAACGGACAACGGAGATGCCGGCAACTCTGAATGGATGGAAGCTGCACGCAAACCCCATTTCGGACTTCCCGAACGAATACGAACTACGCCAATCCCCGAGTCTGTAGACACTCACGAATTCTGTGAATCAATGAAGGCGGCCTACGGCGAGTCGGTTTTGGAACCGATCCGACGCGGTCGTTCGCTCTGAGGACTGAGCGTGAAAAGCGCCCAAGGGGTCAAAGGCAACATTCCGATTGGTTGGAGCGCTCAGGGCAACTACCCGGCGGTGGAGTATGCGCGGGCGAGTCTCGCGCGGAACATCATTCGGAGCCGCGTCGAGGCCGGACTGACACAATTGGAGTTGGCGAAACTCGCGGGCATTCGCAACGAAACACTCTGTCGGATTGAACGCGGGCAACACACCCCGAGCGTGGCCACGATCGCACGCGTCGAAAAAGCGCTCAAGCAGGCATCGGCTAGAAAACGCAACGGCCGCCGACGATGGGTAAACCCGGCGGACCGCTGAGCGGCTCGGGTGGTTGACCCGTCGCTGGCGCTCCGGGTCCGGACGGTCGCGAGGCTGCGGATTATCGCTTCGAGTATTGGAAGCGTTTGCGGGCGCCGCTTTGGCCGTACTTCTTGCGCTCGACCTTGCGGGCGTCGCGGGTGAGAAGATTGCCGGCGCGGAGCTTGGGTTCGTAGTCGGCGTTGGCCTTGACCAGGGCGCGGGCGAGGCCCAACACCACGGCGTCGGCCTGGCCGTGGATGCCGCCGCCGCGGACGTTCACGAACACGTCCATCGACTTGATCGTCTCGGTGACGTTCAGCGGAGTGCGGACGGCCTGGCGGTTCTCCCCCACCTTGAAGAACTCGTCCACTTCGCGATCGTTGACCTTGAACAGGCCGCTGCCGGGCTTGATGCGGACGCGAGCGACGGCCGTCTTTCGCCGGCCCGTTCCCCAGAAGTAGGGGTTCTTTCCGAGCACGGGTTTCTTGGCGGCCGGGGACGGGGCCGCGGCGGTCGAAGTCGCGTGCGTTTCGGGTGCGGGGGCGTCGGTCATTTCGTCGTGTCTCCGTGTTCGATCGTCAATCAAAAGGCCCAGGGCGCGGGTTGCTGCGCGGCGTGAGGATGCGTATCCGAAGCGTAGACCTTCAGCTTGCTCAGCATGTGCCGGCCAAGCGCGTTCTTGGGCAACATCCGCCGTACGGTGGACTCCAGGATGCGCTCCGGCGTGTCCCGAAGAACGCGGCGAAACGGAACCTCCTTGTACCCGCCGGGATAAAACGAATAACTCGGGTACATCATGGTCTCGGCCTTTTTGCCGGTCAGTTTGAACTTGGCGGCGTTGGTGACCACGACGAAGTCGCCGGTGTCCACGTTGGGGGTGTATGTGGGCTTGTGCTTGCCCATCAACACCGTGGCGATCTTCGTGGCCAGGCGACCGAGCACCTGATCGGTGGCGTCCACGTGAAACCACTTCTGCTCGACCTTCGCCGGCTGGGCGACGAAGCTACGTAACTTATAGTGAGGCATAGGGTTAACGCCTAAACACGATACCATCCAACAACACTCAGTGGTGGAGTCTAGCGGGAATCCACACCGCGTCAAGGCCCTCCTCGGGGCTGTCAAACAGCGGGTACGAAGGAGCCACCGGGCCGAGGGAGAACAGTGTCTTGAGCTCGCCCGCGCATGTCGGCCCCCGTCGAACGTATCCCTTCAAATCCAGCGCAACATTCGGCGCGCGCCTACAGGATCCCCGCGCCGAAGGGGGCGTCGTTGTCATCTGCCGTCTGTACAGGCGGCGGAGCGGATCGAGCCGGGCTGCTCGGGGCCGGTTTGTACGGCTGGCGCTCGACCGTCGGCTTGGCGGGCGCGGGCTCGACTTCGGCAGTCGGCGCATCACGCAGGGGCGCTGCGGGCGTCGGTTCGTCCAGATCGTCGTCGGCGGGCGGCCGGCGACCGCTCTCGACAACGGGGGCGGGAGCGGGCCGGCGGTTCGGCTGACGAGGCGGGCCGGAGGAGGAGCGCTCGCCTCGACCGCCGTTGGAGGATCGTGACGGTTGGCGGCTGCTGTCGGAATCGGATCGCTTCGGAGCCGGTCCGGGTCTGGGAGCGCGCGGCGGCGGCTGTATCCGCGGAGACGAACGGGGCGCGTCGGTGGGCGATGGAGGCGAGTCGGACCCGGACCGCAGACCCGCGATCAAGGCGTCGTACTCGCTCAGCTCGGAAGTGACAGCGGTCTCGCCGCAGACCCTCCCGGACCCTCCCTGCTCGGTCGGCTCGTGTGACCCTCGGCCGGCTCGTCCGACCCCTTCCCGCTCGCGGGGTGCCTGCGTGTCCCGCGCCTCGTGTACGTCGGCAACCTCGTCGAGTTCGGCTTCCAAGTCGGCGGGCTGGTAGCCGGGCTGCTGGGCGAGTTCGCGCTCGGCCGTGTAGCGTTCGATGAGTTTGGTTTGCATCAACTCGCGGAAGGCGGGGTTAATCGGGTGGGCGATGTCGCGGTGGAGCCTGACGCGGCCATTGGCGTCGGCGGCGACGCGGTTGGGGGGGAGCTTGGCCCCGCAGTCGTTGCAGAAGCGGGCGCGAAGGTGGTTTTTGTGACGGCACTGCGGGCAGTGGACGGCGAGCTTGCGCGAGGGCATGGCGACGAACAGCCCGTTGGTGCCGTCGACGACCTTGAGGTCGCGGACGACGAATTCGCCGTCGAAGGTGACGCTGCAGACGGCCTTGAGACGATCAGTGGCATTGTCCATGAGCTTGACACGTACGTCGGAGATTTCCATTCAACACTCCTCCTCAGAAAAAACAGGGCCCGCCCCCACCGGCGCCGCCGCCACAACCGTGGCGACTTGCGACAAACGCTCTGGAATGTTCTTTGCAGCGCGGAGGGCGGCCTCTTGGTCATCGTATAAACAGTAGAACGCGGACCCCGATCCACTCACGCGAATCGAGGTCAATCCCAGGGAAATCAGCTCATCGCGCAACGGGGCGAGGGTCGGACAGACGCGGAAGACGGCCGGTTCGAGGTGATTCGTGAGAAGCCCTGACAGCTCGACCGCGGAGGTAGCGTGAAGAATGTCGCCCTCCGTGCCGGAGGGGCATCTGTCGGAGTCGTCGGGTCGGTATGCACGGTAGACTTCCGCCGTCGAAACCGGAATGGGGGGACACAACAGTAGAACCCAGCCGGACCATCGAAGACGGACCGGCGATACGCGTTCGCCGCGTCCCTCGATCACCGCGCTGGGCAGCGAAAAGAACAACGGCACGTCGGAGCCTAGCTCCGCTCCGATGGCGGCGAGTTCGGTCGTGGGAAGATCGGTCCGCCAAAGGGAATTGCACAGGCGCAGGGTCGTGGCCGCGTCGCTGCTTCCGCCGCCGAGTCCGGCGCCGACGGGGATGCGCTTCTGAAGTTCGATTCGCAGGGGCGGTTCGCCGTCGCACCGCTCGGCGATGATGCGCGCCGCTCGGACCGCCAGATTATCGGGGTGGTTCAGCGTCGGATCGCTACACGCCAGGGTGATTCCGGGGATGGAGGACGGTTGGCAACGGACGCGGTCGCGGAGATCGACGCCGATCACGAGCGAGCGCAGATCGTGGTAGCCGTCGTTGCGCCGCCCAAGCACCTCCAGGGTGAGGTTGATCTTGGCCGGGGCGTCGGCGCGAATCCCGACACGCCGGGACGCGACCTTGGCTCGGGGATGTTCCAACGCTGTCAGACTCATGCCAGGCGCGAGTTTCAAACCCACTCCGCTCCCCATCGTAAGCAGAGGCGGAGCGGTGTCAAGGGTCGGTCTTTTCCCCGCCGGATCGAGCGCGGGCGTGCCGGGGGGTCGGCGCGTCGGCATAACCGGTACAACCGGCACATCCTGGAATGAGCTGTAACTCCCGTCGCGGGCCGGACTTCCGATCGCTGCCCGGTTCGGCGGCGTCGCGGCGGCGTCTTTGCCGGTAGCCTCCCTGACGGCGCCGCGCCCGGAGTGCGCCGAGGCCGAAGAGGGAGGCGAAAGATGTTGAGTCAGATTTCACCGCTGGACGTCGGGGCGTCCAACGGGCTCCACTACCTGGGAGCGTTGGGGAGCGGGAGCGGAGCGCAGGACGCGAGTCCGGTCAGCGGGCAGGCGGTCGGGCTGCCCGCCGCCGCGCCGTTGGACATCGGCAGCGCCGTCTCGCTCGTCAGCATGAATAACGAAATCAGCCAGTTGCTGCAAAGCATCGGCGGGGGCGTGGAAAACAACAAGATGCTCCAACTGATGATCGGGCTGCTGATCCTCCTGACGCTCTTGCAAGGCTCGGCGAAAACCGGCCAGTCGGCCGCGGATGCCTTGAGCACGCTCGGCGCTTCAGGCGGAGGTCGCGGGACGTACATCAGCTTCGCGGCCTCCACCACAAGCATAACCATCGAGCAGACGAGCGTGACGATGACCGCGTCAGCGGCGGATACGCTAGCCGCCGCCCAGGGCAACGCGCAACCTCAAAATCACAGAATCGACCTAGCCGCGTAATCATTCAGGGGTCGGACGAACGACTTAAGAAGAGGGGCGGAGTCGTCGGTTGACGACCCCGCCCCCGGTTCATTTCTGCCGCCCTATTCAATGGTCTAGGACAGCGGCGGCAAGCTGAGCAAGCCCATTACTGGCACTTTCCAGTGCGGCACCTGTTGGAGCAGCACTGGCTGTTTGTGGTGCATGTGGCTTTCCTCGGCCGGCAGCAGTTTGGATCGCTTGGGTACGTGCAGCCCGGCCCGCAGCAGGCGTCGTTGAGGCCGCACGCCGGCCAGGTGAACACACACCCGGTCGCGGGGTTGCAGGTGTCGGCCGTGCAGCTCACGCCATCATTGCAGGTGATGGCCGTAAAGACGCAGCCCGTGGCCGGGTTGCAACTGTCCGTCGTGCAAGCGTTGCTGTCGTTGCACGTGATAGCTGTATGCGTGCACGTCCCAGCGTTGCACACATCGGTCGTGCACGCATTGCTGTCGTTGCAGTCGGGGTCGGTGACACAATTCGACACCGGCTTGGCGAGGTTCAGCGAGTTGACCACGTCGATCCGCCCATAACCGTACGACGTATCAAAGCCGGCCGCGCCCTTGTCGATCGCTCCGCTGCGGATGTATCCCTGCACCTGGGCGGGGGTCAGCGGGGGGTTCTCGCTGAGAATGAGGGCCGCCAGACCGGCGACGTGCGGCGAGGCCTGGCTCGTTCCGCAGAAGCCGACCAGTCCGTTGCCCGCGGCGACCGTCGAGTCGTCGGAGAAGATGATGCAGCCGGGGGCCGCTACATCGATCTTGCTGCTCCGATTGCTGAAGCAGCAACGCTGATCGACAACGGGGCTGTTGTCGATGCAGATTCCCCAATTGAACGACGTCTGGCTGGGGAAGTCGCAGTTTGGATAGTTTTTGTCATACGTCGCGGCGACGGCGATGACCTTGGAGCCGCACGCGGGCGTGCCGGTGGCGTTGGTGAAGCCATCATTTCCGGCCGAAGCCACCACGACGACCCCCGCGGTCACGGCGTTGTTGGACGCCTGAGCCGCCGTATCCGTATCACAGGTGCCTGCGAACTGCCCGCCACCCAGGCTCATGTTAATGACGTCGGCCTGACCACCGGGTAGCGTCGTGGACGCGCAGCGGTTGATGCCAGCGATGACGTTGGAGAACGTGCCGTTGCCCGACGCGTCAAGCACCTTGATGCCGATCAGCGTCGCCTGAGGAGCGACGCCCTGAACATTTTGGGTGCCGAGGCAACTGCTGGTCGATGCATTCGTCCCGCCGAGCACCGTTCCCGCCACGTGCGACCCGTGACCGTTGTCGTCTTCGGGGTTGGAGTCGTTGTTGACGAAATCCCAACCGGCGGCGGCGTCAATGCGCGTCGAATACATGATCGCGTTCGAATCGATACCCGTGTCGATGACGCAAACGCGAACGCCCGCGCCAGTCGCGCTCAACCCGGCCGCGGTGATCTGGGTCTGCAAGCCGCGGATCAACGGGATGGCGTCCATGATCGTCGTGTGGACTTCCTGATCCTCCTCGACCTTGACTACGCCCGGCAGCCGGGCGAGGGCCGCGACCGCGCCCGGCGGAAGCTCGCGGATGTTGATGACGTTCGGCAGAATGTCATATTCGTACTTCACGTGCGCTCCCTGATTAGCAGCGAACGCTCGCACTCCCGGACGATTGAAACGATCGGTTTGCGGATCGAAATGGACCAGCACGCTCACGCGATCATTCGGCGCGGCGGCGGCCTGAACGGGATTCCCCATCGTACGCTCGTTCCAAGGTTCCGAGTCGCTGATCTCGAGAATCGCCTCGGGCGCGTCCTCCTCATCGACCGATGTGACCGCCTCCACTTGGGATGCCTCGACGGCCGTCGGGGTCAGATCGCTCCCTAGCGACCGGTCCGCCGACTGACCGAACATGGGGATGGCCAGCACCCCCACGAACAACACAAAGATTCCGCACACCGCAACCACTCTCTTCCTCATACCTGTTCTCCTTCCGAGCCACTGACCCTAAAACGAGGACCAAACCGCACCGGTCGCGGCCGCACGCGGCAACCCCGCGCACGGTCCGACGTGCCATAAACACATTGGAAACGCCGCCGCCGACCACGTCATGTAGAAGCCCAAACGAGCGGGGAAACGGATCCGTATTCTAGCTCACGGTCTGCGGCGACTCAAACTTCGCCGCCACGCCCATGGACCGGACACCCGCGTGCCGAACCTCCGGGACGCGAGCGAGAAAAATGAGCCAAAATGGCCCGAAACCCCGGCCTTGTTTCTCAAAAAAACCGACCAGAGTCCGCTAAGCTAGCGAAGATCGGGTCCGCTGTCAAGGAAAAAATACCCCGATTTTCGACGGGCGGGCTGTCGAAGCGGGTCCGTGCCGCGCAAAGCCGCGATTATCGACCGACGGCCGAGGAAGCGCGTTGGAGATCGCTGACGCTCACAACCAGTGTCGAGGGCACGCCTTTCGCGTTACTGCCGTAGCAATAGTTGATGTTGACCCCGGCCTTGGCCAGCTTGGACGCAACCGCCGCCAGTTCTCCCGGGCGATTGTGGGCCTGCAACGTCAGGACCGGATGAGTGCAGAAATGGTATCGTCCTTTAGTCAAGGCCTTCTTCGCCGCGGCCGCCGGCGTGGCGATCATCCGCACCCAGCAGCACTCCGCGTTTTCCGAAACCGAGACGGCGTCGATATTGACCTTGGCCCGTTTCAGGGCCGTACAGAGCTTGGCCAGGGTACCCGGCCTGTTGTCCAACCCGATACAGAACTCCGTTGCTTTCGCCATCGTCTGACTCCCGCAAAATCCTACGATTGACTTGGAACAGGGCCCCATTTCACCACCGCGGTGGGCGGGCGTCAAGCACGTTGGCCCGGCTCGGCTCGGCGGGTGTTTGGGTGTTCGCGGGCGTAATGGACAACGCCCGATCAAGCGGCGGGTCGATGACCCGACCTACGCGCTCAAAGGTACCTTTGGGTGTCAAATAATCCCCGCGTATTGGTCGAGAGCGGCGGGGTTGGCGAGGGCGTCGCGGTTGGGGACGGGTTGGCCGTGGATCATGCGTTGGACGGCGAGTTCGACCTTCTTGCCGCTGATGGTGTAGGGGATGGCCGTGACCTGTTTGATGTGCTTGGGCACGTGGCGCTTGGTGGTGCCGTCGGCGATGCGTTTCTTGATCTTGTCGGTGAGCGCCGCGTCGAGCGTCAGGCCCTCGCGGAGGACGACGAATAGACAGACCTCCACGTCGGCGTCGGGGGTGTTCTTGCCGACGACGACGCTATCGACGATCTCCTCGATGGATTCCACCTGGCGATAGATTTCCGCGGTGCCGATGCGAACGCCGCCGGGATTCAACGTCGCGTCGGACCGGCCATAGACGATCACGCCGCCGCGCTCGGTGATCTCGACGAAGTCGCCATGCCGCCAGACGCCGGGATAGACGTCGAAATAGGCCTTGCGGTACTTTTCGCCGTCGGGGTCGTTCCAGAAGCCCGTCGGTTGCGACGGGAACGGCGAGCAGCAGACCAGTTCGCCCTTTTGTCCGATGACGGGTTTGCCGTTTTCGTCGAAGGCGCGAACGTCCATGCCCAGGCCGATGCTTTGGATTTCGCCCGCGTACACCGGCAGCATGGGGTTGCCGAGCATGAAGCAACTGATGATGTCCGTGCCGCCGCAGATGCTCGAAAGCTGCAAATCGCGTTTGATGTTCTCGTAGACCCAGCGGAAGTTCTCGACGGTGAGCGGCGAACCGGTGGAAAGAACGGCCCGGAGGTTCGAGAGGTCGTGCTGCGAGCCGGGGTGTAGGCCGAGTTTTTCGCAGGCGGCGATGTACTTGGCGCTGGTTCCGAAGACGGTGATGCCCAGCCGATCGGCCATGCGCCACAGGTGGTCGGCGTCGGGGTAGGCCGGGCTGCCCTCGTAGAGGACGACCGTCGCACCGACGCCGAGCGAACTGACCAGCCAGTTCCACATCATCCAGCCGCAGGTGGTGAAATAGAGGATCGTGTCCTCGCGGCGGAGATCGCAGTGCAGCATCAGCTCCTTCATGTGCTGAAGGAGCGTCCCGCCTTGGCCGTGGACGATGCACTTGGGCACACCGGTTGTGCCCGACGAATACATGATGTAGAGCGGGTGATCGAACGGAACGGACTCGTAGGGCGGGCTTTGCCCGCCGAGTGATTCCGAACCCGGAGCGCCAGCGACGGGCCATCGCCCCTCGGCCATCAAGACCCCGCGCTGGCGCTTGGGGTTCGGAGCCGACGATGCAAGGAACGCGGTCCATAACTCCGCTCCAGGGATCGACGCCAAGTCGGGTGACGAGGCGATGAACGGCACGATGACCACGCGCTCGATGCTCGGAATCTTGGCCACGATGCCGCGGACGCGATCCAGGGAGTCGATCGTCTTGCCGTTGTAGGAGTAGGCGTCGGCGGCGAAGAGCACCTTCGGCTCGATCTGCCCGAAGCGATCGAATACGCCGTCGATGCCGAAATCCGGCGAGCAGGAGGACCAGACGGCGCCGAGGCTGGAGGTCGCGAGCATGGCGATGACGGTCTCGGGAATGTTGGGAAGGAATCCGCCGACACGGTCACCGCGGCGGACGCCGGCGTCGCGCAAGGCCGCGGTGCACCGCGCGACCTGGCTTCGCAATTCACGATAGGTGATCGAGCGCGTCCGACCCAGTTCGTCCTCGGCCTCGATGGCGATGCGATCGTCGGCGAACCTCAGCAAGTGGGCGGCGAAGTTGAACTCCAAACCAGGGAACCACTTGGTTCCCAACATGTCCCCGCCGATTTCGACCGCCGTGGCCGGCTTGGTCGGCTGGATGCCCGCGAAATCGAACATTTCCTTCCAGAACTGATCGCGGCGGGTGATCGACCAGCGGTGCGTCGAGGGGTAGTCCGGCGTGAAGCCGTAGTTGCTCGCGGCCCGCGTCATGAAGGCGTGCATTTGTGAGGAGCGCACGCGGTGGTCGGTTGGTTTCCAGAGAAGTTCAGCGGCGGCCATCGATCGAATCGTCGTTCCGAGGTCCGCGAGCTTGCGCTCGCGGCTCTGACACTGCGTTCGCGCGGCAGACAAAACGACTGCCGGGCAACTGACGGATCAGACCGCGCAGTTGCAGTGCCGTCAAGGTCGAGGTGACGAAGCCGGCGTCGAGACGCGTCGAAGCGCAAATGCCCTCCACCTCTTCGATGCCGCCGGCGATCGCCTCCACGATGGCTCGCTCATGGTCGGCGAGATTCGCGGCGGCGAAGAGCGGGGCGTCGGCGTGGTGTGTGGATCGTGGTGCGCGCGGAGAATCGTCGGCCCGCAGGACCCTGCCGACCTCGCCCAGTTCGTCGAGGATGTCGTCGAGGCAGGTGATAAGCTTCGCACCGCCGTCGCGGATTAAGGCGTTGCTGCCGGCGTTTTGCGCCGGGCGGTCGATCGCTCCAGGAAGGGCGAAAACCTCGCGGTTGTACTCGGAGGCGAGCCGGGCCGTGATCAGGGCGCCGCTCTTGTCGCCGGCTTCGATGACGACGACGCCCAGCGAAAGCCCCACGATGATGCGATTGCGCGGCGGGAAGTTCTTGGCGTCGGGTGCGATGTCCACTTCCAACTCGCTCAGCAGGGCGCCGGACTTAGCGATCTCGTCGGCCAGCTCGCCATGTTCGGGAGGATAGACGGCGCCCAGCCCGTTGCCGAGCACGGCGATCGTGCGTCCTCCGCCGCGGAGCGCGCCGCGATGGGCCTCCCCGTCGATGCCGCGAGCCAGTCCCGAGACAACGGTGAACCCAGCGCTGGCCAAGGCTTCGCCGAAACGCAACGCCTGTTCCCGGCCATAGTGCGAGCAGCGCCGCGTACCGACGATGGCGATCGCGACGCTGTCCGCGGGTTGAAGCGTTCCGCGGACATACAGACAGATCGGCGGGTCGGGAATGTGCAAGAGGGGCTTGGGATACTCGCCGTCTTCGGGGCAAAGGATGCGCAGTTCGCAGTCGAGGGCCTTGGCGATTTCCTCCTCGACGCCCTTGTCGCCGCGCGATCGGAAAACGGACTCGGCCACATGGGGGCCGATCCCGTCCACGTGCTGCAACTCAGCCATCGACGCGGACCAGATCGCCTCGACCGATCCGAAATGGGCGACGAGCTTCCGGGCGCGAATGGGGCCGACGTCAGGCACGCGTTGAAGGCGAAGGTAGGATCGCCCAACCGGAGAAATGACTGCGTTCGTCGAACAAGAGGTCATGACGACTACTGCTTGAGGTGGTCCATGATCCAGGCGCGAATGCTATGTTCAAGAACGTCGATGGGCATTGCCCCACCTGAAAGAAGAGCGTCGTGGAAGGCGCGGAGGTCGAACTTGTCGCCGAGTTTTTTCTCGGCCTCGCGGCGCAGTTGCAGGATGCGCAGTTCGCCGATCTTGTAGGCGAGGGCCTGGCCGGGCCAGGAGATGTAACGGTCGATCTCGGATTCGATGTCCAGCCGGGCGAGGCTGGTGTTGGCGGCCATGAAGTCGATCGCCTGCTGCCGCGACCAGCCCTTGGCGTGCATCCCCGTATCCACGACCAGTCGGCACGCTCGCCACATTTCAAACGTGAGTTGCCCAAAACGTGAGTAGGCATCCTTGTATCCGCCGATTTCGTATCCGAGTTTTTCCGTGTAGAGCGCCCAGCCCTCGACATAGGCGGTGAATGAACCGTAGCGGCGGAACTTCGGGAGGTTCGTGTTCTCCTGGTCCAGAGCGATCTGGAAGTGATGGCCGGGGATCGCTTCGTGGTAGGTCAATGCTTCCAGCGTGAAGCGTAACCGCTCCTCGGGCTTGTAGACATTGATGTAGTAATAACCGGGGCGAGAGAAGTCCTCGGGCGATGGATTGTAATACGCGACCGGCGACGCGGGGGCGCGGAAGGACTCGATCTCCTTCATCACGCAATCCGCCTTGGGCAGACGCGTGAACAGCTTGGGCATCAGCGGCTTGGTGCGTTGCAGAATTGCATCAGCGGCCGCGTACAGCTCTTCGCCGGTTTTGAAGCGTTGGACCGGATCGGTCCTCATGTGGGCGAGGAAGTCGTCGAGGCTTCCCTCAAAGCCGACCTCCTTTTGAACCTTGGCCATCTCGCCGCGGATACGGGCGACTTCGGAAAGACCCAGTTGGTGGACTTCATCGGCGTTCACCTTGACTGTCGCATTCAGATAGGCGAGTTCTTCGTACATCTTGTCGCCGGTGGGCACGGCCCCAATGCCGACGGTGGGGCGACACGCGGGTAGGTATTCGCTTTCAACGAACTGAAGCAGTTTCCGGTACGCGGGCGCCACGTCCGAACGGATCGCTTGAACGATCTCCTGCGTAACCGTCTGCCGATCGGCCTCGCTCAATGCGTCGGCCTTCTGCAACGGTTTGTAAAACTCGCTCTGTACCGGGTCATCGACGATGTGCGTGCGAACCTGCGGGACGACTTTCTCGATGGTGACGCGGGGCGACACGATCTTCAGCGACATGCCTTTGCGCATGTTGGCGATTAAGTCATCGACCTGCTTGGGGAACGCCCGAAGTCGGGCGGTGTAATTGCGGTAATCCTCGGCGTTGCGGAACGGCTGGGAGACGAGAATCAGCGGGAAGCGTAGTTGCCGTCCGCCCAGCGGTTCCAGCGGCAGGTATTGGCTATGCAGCGAAGCATACTCATATAAGCCGTCGCGGATGGAGCGTTCCAACAAATCGCGGGTCAACCCGTCGGGGGGCGAGAGACGCTCGGCGGGGACGGCGCGCACGTCCGTAAGCAAGCCCTGTAGTTTGCCGGTCCATTGTTTCTGCGCGGCCTCGCTGAGGTCGTCTAATCGGTCGTTGAAACGATAGTCGCCGATGTCGGTCGCCCGGGTGGGGTAGCGCTCCATCGTCGCATCCCAGTAGCGATCGGCGATCGCCTTTAGGGCTGGATCGGTCTGTGCAAACGTACGGGAACTGATGGCCATAGCGCATACCGAAAGCGTCCACAGATGCCGGCCGAAAGAAGACATACGTGACTCCAATGAGGCTGAGAAATCCATAGGGGAGGCTCAACGGGCATGGATAACCCGGCGCGATGCGGAAGTCAAACAGGGAAGTGCCGGACCAATATCCGAACCCCAAGCGCCAGCGCGGGGTCTTGGCCCGTCGCTCGCGCTCCGGGTTCGGACCGGGCCGGTCGCTTGCGCTCGCGGCTCGGATAGAATGTCGGTGTGATCGACGTCGATGAGGCCCAACGGATCGTCTTGGCGCATGCCCGCCCGCTGGGAACGGTCGAGGCGCTCCTTGCCGAGGCGCTGTATCGAACGCTGGCTGCGCCGATCCGATGCGACTTGGATGATCCGCCGTTTGATCGGTCGGTGATGGATGGGTACGCGGTCCGCGCGGCCGATGTCGCACGGGTCCCGGTGACGCTCACGGTCGTCGGGTATGTTGCCGCCGGGGCGGTCGTCGATCGTCCGCTTGCGGCGGGTGAGGCGATGCAGATCAACACCGGCGCCCCCATCCCGCGAGGGACCGACGCCGTGGTCCGCGTCGAGCAGACGGAGCGCACTCCATCGGGCGAGGGAGTGGTCATCAAGGAATCGGTCGCGCCGGGCCAGTTTGTGACGCCCAGGGCAAGCTACGCGGCAGCAGGTCAGACGGTCTTGGAGGCAGGCGCGCTGCTGACGCCGGCGAACATCGGCGTGGCGGCGACGGCCGGGGCCGCGAGAGTCAACGTGTATCGTCGTCCGACGGTCGCCGTCCTCGCCACCGGCGATGAATTGGTCGATATCGACCAGGTCCCGACGGCTGCACAGATTCGCAATTCCAACCAGTACGTCCTTCGGGCACTGATCGAATCGGCGCATAGCGAAGCGGTTGTGTTGCCCGTCGCCCGCGACGACCGGGACGAACTTCGGCGGGGGATCACCCATGGGTTGCGCTGCGACGTCCTCTGCCTCACGGGCGGAGTTTCGATGGGGACGCTTGACTTCGTACCCGATCTATTGCGAGAGTTCGGTGCGACGTTCCATGTCCACAAGATGGCGATCAAACCGGGTCGGCCGACGATCTTCGCCACCATGCCCGACGGGAAGTTGGTCTTCGCGTTGCCCGGCAATCCGGTCGGCGCGTTCGTGGGGTTCGAGTTGTTGGTACGACCCGCGCTCGCCGCGCTTCAGGGACGACCCGCCGTCCCGCCCCTGGTCCGCGCGGTGCTCCAGGGTTCGATCGCCGCAACATCGAACCGCCGCAGCTACATCCCCGCCCGCGCGAAGGTCAATGAAGGTGGCGAATGGGAAGTTCGCACGTTATCCTGGCATGGGTCCGGGGACTCGCTGGGGATGGCGACGGCGAACGCGTTGGTCATGCGACCTCCCCAGGCCGAGGCCGTGAAAAGCGGCGACGCGGTTTCGATGCTCCTGCTCGATCGCACCTGAATCGAGCGGTTGCGGCCACACCGATGCCCAAGGATGGACGCCCGTTGAACCGAATCCAAGAATCGACGACGCCGAAACCGAAACGGCATCGCCCATCCGCCGACCATGCGCCCGGATTCGCAATTGACACGCATCGCGGCATTGTGTGGCTTGCCCTGTTCAGCGCCCTGTTGCAGAGCGTCATCTTCGCCCCGATCTCCATTTGGCCGGTGGCGTTCGTTTGTTTGGTGCCTTGGCTGATCCTCACGGCGAGGACGACCCAAGCGCCTCGGGTCTACTTCTACAGCTACGTGCTGGGCTTGGCGTCTTTTCTGATCAACATGCGATGGTTGTGCGTCCCCACCGGATGGGGATACCTAGCTCTGTCGCTCTATCAGGCCGCGTACTTCCCGCTGGTGGCGTGTCCGGTGCGTCACGCCGTTCGACGGCGGCATTGGCCGCTGGCGGTCGCGTTTCCGCTGATTTGGACCGGCAGCGAGATGCTCCGGGCCGTCGTCATCTCCGGGTTTCCGTGGTTCTACCTGTCCCACAGTCTCTACGGCGTGCTGACGTTGATCCAAGTTAGTGATCTGGTCGGCGCGTATGGGGTGAGCTTCGTCGTGGCCGCGGTCAATGGGACGATCGCCGACGTGATCCTGGCGAGGCTCAGTCGGAAGAACCCCTCTCCCCTTGAGGGGAGAGGCCGGGTGAGGGGTGAGACGGGCGATGTGACCCTCACCCCAACCCACTCCCGGGAAGGGAGAGGGGGCGTCCAAGCGCCCCCACGGTCCGCTCGATTCAGCGTGGCGTTCGCGGTCGTATTGGTTGCCGCGACAGTGATCTATGGTCAGGTTCAATTGCATCGCGGGACGACGACGGAGGGTCCGAAGGTCGCCGTGATTCAGGGGGACTACCTGGTCACCGTGGACGGGAACGACGCCACGGATCGCGAGAAAATGCGGACCTACTTTTCGATGATCGAGGCGGCGGCCAAGGAGAAGCCGGATTTATTCCTTCTCCCCGAGACGCCGTGGATCATGTACCTCAATCCCGAAGCGCGGGACTTTTTTCAAATATCGCGGGAGAGCTTCGCTCGTTTCCAGCGCTACGCCACGCGGAACAACGCGTATCTCGTGACCGGGAGTGCATCGTTGGTCCAGACGCCGTACGACCTGCTCGCCCAAGAGCGTCGATACAACTCGGCGACCGTGTTCCGCCCCGACGGATCGGAGCCGGGGCGCTACGATAAGATCCATCTGGTGTACTTCGGAGAGGTCGTTCCCTTCCGATTCGGTCGCCTAAGGTCCGTGTATTTTTGGCTGAACCGGCTGATGCCGTTCAGCGGCGGCGACAACGACTTCGAGTACTCGCTGTTTCCCGGCGACGGGTTCCGAAGTTTCACCATGAAAGCGGCGTCGCAGCCGGGTCGATCCTACCGATTCGGCGTACCCATCTGCTACGAGGACGTGATGCCCTACGTCAGCCGGGAGTTCGTCTCCGGCGGATCGAACAAGAAGCGGGTGGACTTTCTGCTCAACATCAGCAACGACGGGTGGTATGGTCACGGAACGCAGCAGCCACAACACCTGGCGATCTGCGTGTTCCGGGCGGTGGAGAATCGAGTCGGCGTCGCGCGGGCCGTCACGACCGGCGTCAGCGCGTTCATCGATCCCTCGGGCCGCGTTCACGACCGCGTAGGAGTGGACCCGTCGCACCGTTGGCCCGGCGAGTCCAATTACGCGACGGCGCGGATCAGCGTTGATTCGCGGTATTCCCTCTATTCCCGCTATGGTGATTGGTTTGCTTGGGGCTGTGCGCTGGTGTGGCTCCTGGCTTACGTTGACTATTGGATCGCGCGGGCGCGGGCGCTCGCGGCGGAATGAGCCCGGACTTCGTTGGGGAATGTCGATTGTCGAATGTCGAATGTCGAATGCCCCGGGGACGCAGCCATCGCCTCCCTTCACTTATGGCGGCGTCGGCGATCTTGCTTGCCGGGTGCGCACAGCCGAGAGTTGACCGCGCGACGAGCAACCGTGTCGACCTGCGTCGCCGGGCGATGGAGTGTCTGAAGGCGGCCGTCGCGTACCGATACAACCCGGTCGTACGGGTTGAGGCCGTCGAAGCGCTGAAAGGAGTACAGAACGCGGACGGGTTGCCCTGGATTCGCTCGGCGCTGTTGGATGACCACCCGGCCGTTCGGTTCGCGGCTTGCGTCGCGGTCGGCGAGGTCGGGGATGCGGGGGCCGAGGCGGGGGTGGCGAAGTGTCTGAAGGATGCCGACGCCGCCGTCCGCGTGGCGGCCCTGTTCGCACGACATCGCCTTGGGCATACGGAACGCACGGGCGACCTGGCGGGTTATCTCCTCAATGACCCCGACGCGACGGTGCGGCGAAATGCGGCTCTGGTGTTGGGCTTACTCGGTGAACGGGGCGCGGTCAAGATTCTCGCCAAGGGGATGAAGGACGCCGATGCGGGAGTGCGCGACCATGCCCTGGAGGCGATGGCGCGTCTGGGCAACCGCGAGGCCCGGCAGGAATTGACCTTCATGACCGGCGCCGGGGTCGGATCGGACGAGGTCTTCGCCATCAACGCTCTCGCCGCCACCGGCGACCCGGCTTATGCGGAGACGTTCCACTATAAGCTCGCGACCGCGACGCACCTGGAGACGCGACTTGCCGCGGCACGCGGATTGGGATTGCTGCACTCAGACGATGGCTTCGCGGTCGCCCTGGGCGGGCTGCGACGGGATCGCCCGATGCGCAGCGATCCCCAGGACCCGGCCGAGGGACGGATTCTCCGGACCCAACAGTTGGCCGCCGCGGCATTGGGCGCCATCGGGCGCACGGACGCGCTGCCGGCGCTGACGGAGGTCATGGAGAAGTCCGACGACCCACGGGTGCAGGTCTCGGCGGCGAGAGCGATTCTCGACATCCTCGACGCGGAGCGGACGAAGGCATTTCCCTTGGCGGGCGGACGCGGCTCGCCGGAGAGGTAGGCGCCATGCGCTGGCTGACATTCGCCGTCCTGGCCGTCATAGCGCTGACGTTGCAAGCGGCGGCGGCCCCGCGCCTCGAGCTGTTCGCCGCTCGACCGGACTTCCTGTTGATCGTCGTCGTCTTTCTGTCCCTGTATGCGCCGCCGAACGATGCCATCGCCGCGGCGTGGATTCTCGGCGTGTGCGCCGACCTGATGACCATCGAGCGTTTCGGCCTCATCACCTTGTCCTACGAACTGACGGCCATGAGCGTTACGTCCGTCCGCGAGTATCTATTCCGATACCGCGTGCTGACGCAGGCGGTCGTCACTTTCGCGGCCTGCCTACTGGTTCGGACGGCGTGGACGGTTTATTACCACGGGCTGTATGGAGCAGCAGTTCCGTTGTTCACGGACTGGGTCACCGGCGCTGTCCTTGCCTCCATCTACACGGCCGCCTTGGCGCCTCCGACGTTCCGCGTGTTGTTACCGATGTCACGATCATTGGGAGTGGCCCGTCCGCGTCCCGGCTACGCGGGTTCGTCGGCCTTGGACCGCGCTCATGTTTGAGAACCGATTGCGAGTCTTGCTCGGCGTGCTCGGCCTGGCCGCCTTGATTCTGCTGGCGCGGTTGGGTCAGTTGCAAATCGTCAACGCCGACTACTATCGCCAGCGCGCCGAGCGATGCCTCGTTCTTACGCCTACCCAACTCCCCTTTGTGCGAGGCAGTATTCACGATCGCAACGGCGAAGTCCTGGTAAGCGATGAGCCGTGCTGGGACCTCACCATCGACTACGGCGTGATTGCCGCGGAAAGTGACGACGCCCCCTCCGTGATCCTGCGTGAGATCAAGCGATGGAAGCGCCGGGGACGCTACCCGATCGCGGTTCCTGACGAGCAGGTTCAAGACGCCTTTCGCCAAGAGATCGCGGCCATGTGGGGAGAGCTATCCGCGCTCACTGCGCCGTCGAACGCGCCGCTGTCGGCATTCTCGCTTCGCGCCCGCGCCCGTGACATCTACGACCACATTGCGGGCATCCGCGCGGGAGTCGCCGCGCGTCGTGGCTTTGATGCTCCGGTGGCCGAGGAGGGGCAGCCGCACGCGATCCTGACCGGCCTCGACGCCGACCAACAGATCATCGCCCGCGAGATGTTCGCCCGCTATCCGTGGGTCCACGTCGAGGCCTCGTCATCGCGTCGGTTCGCCGTCGATGCCGAACCCTTCGCCCACGTGCTCGGGCGGCTGGGCCGCGTCGATGCCAAGGTGGTCGAGTCGGACCCCGACGCGGAAGACCCGTTCGCGAGCTACCGGGCGGACGAGCGGATCGGAACCAGCGGCGTGGAGTACGCCGCGGAGCGCACGCTGCGGGGGCGGCGCGGACAGATCACCGTGGATCGGGACAACTCCGTGATCGAAGACATCGAGGCCGAGAATGGCAGGGATGTGACCTTGACCCTCCACGGCCCCTTGCAGAAGCGCCTCTACCGCCTTCTTGGAAACGCCGTCCATCAGCACGCCGATTCATCCGGCGGCGCCATCGTGGTGCTCGACGTGCGCACCCGCAACGTCCTGGCGCTCGTCTCGTACCCCTCGTACGATCCGAATCACTTCGAGGAACTCTACCCTGATCTCCGTGATGACACGGACCGAATGCGGTTGTTGTTCCGGGCGGTGACGTGTCGTTATCCGCCCGGCTCAACCATCAAACCGTTGGTATGCCTCGCGGGGCTGATAAACGGGCGGATCACGCTGGATACCCACGAGGTATGCACCGGATACCTGTTTGAGGACCAGCACGATCGGTGGCGCTGCTGGGAAGTGAAAGGCACCAGCCTGCGAAAGGCGCACGGCTCGATCGACGTAGTAGAGGCGCTGACCGGAAGCTGCAACGTCTTCATGTACCGGGTGGGCGAGCGGCTCGGCGTCGACCGGCTCTGCAATGCGTTCGACATGGCCGGTGTCGGCCGTGGGTCGGGGATCGGATTGCGTGAGGACGAGCGCGGGATCAACCCCACGCCCGGTTGGCTCATGGCCAACAAGCACATGTCGATCACGCCGGGGACGGCCCGACTGTTCGCCATCGGACAGGGTGAACTGGCGATGACGCCGGTGCAGGCCGCGAACCTGATGGCCACCTACGCCAGCGGACGGTATCGACCCGTGACGTTGATTCAGACGACTACGCCCACGCCGGAATGGAAGTTGCCCGCGGCCCCGGAACACTTGGCGGCGATCCGGCGGGGAGTCTACGGCGTGGTGAACGACCCGCAGGGGACGGCCTACAAATACGCCCATTTTCAGCATGATTCTTATGCGCTCTGCGGCAAGACCGGCAGCGCGACGGCGCATCCTTGGCCGACGTCGTACCGCGTCCCGTATGTGGACGAATTCGGCGTCGCGGGCGTCGTCGTGGTTCGTGAGGCGGCCAAGGAGCCGGCGATGGAGCGTTTCCGCCATGAGCATCCTTCGTGGACGTTCGATCCTGCCCGTGTCGAGGTGGCGAGCCGTTGGCCGACGCATCCGCCCCCGGACGGGGAGCACCACTCGCACGCGTGGTTCGGCGGCTTCCTTCAGCCGCTCGACGGGCATCACCAACCGGACTGGTCGCGGGAGGCGCCCGTCGCGTTCGCGGTGTTGGTGGAGTTCGGGGGAAGCGGCGGGCAGACCTCCGGGCCTCTGGCGACGCAGGTCGCCGCGGAACTACTGGACGCACTCGGGCCCGGACTGGACGCCCGGACGCTCAACGAGGTCCATTGATCGGCAGGTGCACTGGTGAGACGAGCTGCCTTCGACTTGACCAACCCCGGCTGGGCGATCGCGGCGGCGATCGCGGTCCTGACCGTTGTGGGGCTCGCGTGCATCTACGTCACCGACACGCACTACGCGAGCGGCAACGACGGCCCGTTCAACGCCGCGAAGCAATCGGTTCGCGTGTTGATCGGTCTCGTTCTCGCGGGCGTCGTGCTCAAGATCGGCTATCAGCAGATCGGGCGATACTCCTACACTCTTTTTCTCCTGAGCCTGGTTGGGTTGATCCCGCTCGTCGTCGCCAAGGTTTTGCATTCGAGTCTCGGCGGGTTCACCACGCCGCGCAACGGCGCTTACCGCTGGATCCAGCTTCCGGGAGTGCTCCTTCAACCTTCCGAGTACATGAAAATCGCGTATGTGCTCGCCCTGGCGTGGTACTTGCGATTCCGCAAGAACGTGGGCGGGTTCGGCGGCGTGCTCCTGCCGGTGATCGTCTCGGCGGCGCCGATCGCCCTGATTCTTCTCGAACCGGACCTGGGCACGGCCATGCTCCTCGTTCCGGTTTTGTTCACGATGTTGTTCCTGGCCGGCGCGAAGAAGCGTTATCTTGCGGTGTTCATTCTGATGGGGCTGATCGCGGCGCCCCTCGCGTGGGCGCACATTGAGAGTTACCAACGGCTTCGCGTGACCGCGGTTCTTTTGCAGTCCGATGAGCTTCGCAAGGCCGTGATCGAAAGCCCGGAAGCCTACTCCGCACTCGCCACCAAGCGACAAGCGTTGGAATGGGCGGCAAGCTCGGGCTATCAGCTCGTCCACTCCAAGAATGCCATCGGCAGCGGCGGGGTTCGGGGAAATGGTTGGGGCCGGGGCGTCTACGTCGAGAACACCCTTCTGCCCGATCGACACAATGATTTCATTTTCGCCATCGTCGCCCATCAATGGGGATTGATCGGATGCGCGGCGATGCTGGCGTGCTTCGCCGTCATCGCGGTGGCCGGCGTCAGGATCGCGTCGGTGACGACGGAGCCGTTCGCGCGTCTGCTGGCCGTGGGGCTGGTGACGCTCATCGCCACGCAAGCGATCGTCAATATCGGCATGACGATGGGGCTTCTGCCGGTGACGGGGATGACTCTGCCGTTCGTTTCCTACGGCGGCAGCAGCCTGCTGTGCAACTTCGTGGCCGCCGCTTTGCTCATTAGCGTCTCCCAACACCGTCCGTTTCTTCTTACGAGCCGACCTCTTGAGTTCACCCGCGAGCAGACAGAGCTCGTCCAGGCGACGACCTACGCGGATGCGGCCGCGGCGTCTGACACCCCCGCGTACACCGGACCGTCTACGGTCGTAGGTCGTTGAGTGGCGGGTCGGTCAAACGCAGGCGGAAGAGGAGATCGTCGCCCGAACGTTCCACCGTCGCCGATCGCGGATTCCCACACGCGGGAGTGGATAAAAGCGAGTGCGCTTGTGATCGGCCGCCGATGATCTTCGGGGCGAGGAACAACCAAACTTCATCCGTCATTCCGACCGTCAACATTGCGTGGAGGATCGCCGGCCCGCCTTCAACCAGAAGGTTCGTCACCTCACGGTCGGCTAAGCGGGACAGGCAATCGCCCACTAGCAATCGTCCGTTTCTTGCGCGACATGCGATGACCTCCACACCCTTGCGCGAGAGACTCTCGGCTTTCTTGGTTTTTTCCGCCTGAGGCGTCGTGAAAACGAGCGTCGGTGTCGTTTTCGCGGTTGCCACGACCTTGGCACTCAGCGGAATTCGGAGTTTGCCGTCGAGGATGACGCGGGCCGCTTCCCGCCGAAGAGGAACATCCCGCGCGGTCAGTAGCGGGTTGTCGGCGACCACCGTTCCCACGCCGACGAGAATGGCATCGACCCGGGCCCGCAAGCGATGCACGATCCGCCGCGAGCGCTCACAGGATATCCACCGCGATTGCCCAGGGGGCGTTACAAGCACTCCGTCGAGGCTTTGGGCCCATTTGGCGATGACGTAGGGGCGGTGAAGTCGAACGCGGGTCAGAAACGGGGCGAGCACTTCCGCAGCCTCATCGGCCAGCACGCCCGTCTGAACCGTGATTCCAGCCTCGCGAAGGCCTCGTATCCCCGCGCCGTTGACCATCGAGTTCGGGTCACGAAAGGGCGTCACGACGCGAGCGACGCCCGCACGGATCAAGGCGTCCGTGCAGGGCGGCGTCTTGCCGTAATGACAGCACGGCTCCAGCGTCACGTACACGGTCGCGCCGCGGGCGCTCGGGGTGCAGGATCGAAGGGCTTCGATTTCCGCGTGCGGACCGCCGAAACGGCGGTGGTAGCCCTCGCCGATGATCCGCCCCTTGCGGACAATGATGCATCCGACCATCGGGTTCGGCTCGACGCGGCCTTCACCCTTCCGCGCGAGCGCCAGCGCCCGACGCATCATGGTTTCGTCAAGCTCAGTCATCTTCTCAGCCGATGGCGGTGATCCTAAAGCCCCCAGGCCGGATCCTCCACAATACAGCTTGGCAGGCGCTCGCCTCACACCGGGTTAATCGAGGTTCGAGAGCCTCTGAAGGAACTCGGCAACGTGGATGATTTCGGTGTGGCCATAGGATCGAAGCGCCAACAGATCCTCGTCGCGTGTCACGAGCACATCGGCCCGGGCGACTGCGGCTAACGCCAGCAGAAAATCGTCGTTCGGATCTCGGCAGACGTGAACCTCGCCCTGCGGCACCACCAGCGTCACCCGTCGCAAGACGTTCGCGATTTCCGCGGCGTCCGCCGGATCGAGGAGGCTCTTCTTGGCCGGGCGCGAGACCACGTCCAAAAACTCGTCGATTAACTGCGGCGAAGTTACGAGAATCAGGCGCTCAGCTTCAACGGCAGCGCCAATCTGGCGCCACCACCCTTTGATCAGGGCGCTGATCAAGACGGAGGTGTCGAGGACCGCGCGGATAGCGGCTTCTCCCGTCGGACCTCTTGAACCCATTCGTCGATCTGGTTGTCATTGACGGTGAGAAGGGATTGACGGCGGCCGGCGATTCGCTCACAAATGGCCGCCCATCGTTTCGCCCAGGTAAGCCGGTCGATGGCTTGGGCCACTTCGATCTGGTGCTGCACCGACAAAGCCTTGAACTGTTGAAGCAAGCTGTCAACGTTCACCGACATCGGCCTTTACCCTCGATAGCAACTGTCTTTGCCATATTCTACCAGGGTACGCGAGTCAAGTCGAGGTGTGATGTGGGTCATCCGCGTGCCGTCCATCCGGCCTGGGCGTGGCGCACTCGTGGTTTTCGGTCGAAGATGCAATTGAGGAGCAGCAGGCCGACCCCGCAAACCAGCGCCGCGTCGGCGACGTTGAAGATCCACGGCCAAACTTCGTAACCGCCCACGATGGGCCACGACGCGGGGAATGTGGGCACGAACTTGATGAAATCCCGAACCACGCCCTGCCGCCCCAAGGTCACCTCGGAGGCGGTGTAGGTGCGCGCGTTGCCCCCGTCGGGCCAGTCGCCGAGGCGGATTCTCACTTCCGTCGGCTCGCCGGCCAAGGTTCCGATCACGGACGGCCGCGGCTTGCTATTGTCGCGGTAGCGAACGACGTCGGCCTTGATGAAAGCCCGGTCGTAAAGGTTGCCGATCGCCCCGGCCAGAATCATCGCCAGCGCCACATGGAGACTGCGTTGCCTCCGCGTGCTGTTCGCGAACAGGTAGAACACAAAGCCCAGTGCGAACAGCGAGGCCACGATGAACACACTGACGTAACCGGTGAACGACCCGAACACCGCGCCGTCGTTCAGGGAGCGGCGAAACTCGAGAAAACCCGGAATCATGGGCTGCCCCTGGTCAGCGGGGACGTGGGTGAACACCCAGTTCTTCGACCACAGATCGAGCCACAGCAGGGCGGCGGCGGGCAACCAAAAGCGTAGGTGCGACGCCACGTGCCCGGTCGCGGATTGCGGCCGGTCGGCGGTGGGTACGACGGCGTGGGGTGCGAATGCGTCCATGGTGAGGAGCCGCTTTACGGCGCTCGCCCTTCTTCGCGGGCCCGCTCGTATTCGATGCAGTACTTGGCCCAGGGCTTCGCCTGTAACCGGGCGAGGCTGATCTGTTCGCCGGTCGCCAGGCACATGCCGTAGGTCTTGTCTTCGATGCGGGCGAGGGCGTCGTCGATCTCGCGGACGAGGTTCTGTTCGTTGGCAATCAGGCCGATGGTGAAGTCCTGTTCCCAGTTGTCGCTGCCCAGGTCGGCCATGTGGATCGGCATGGTCGATTGGTCGCTATAACCCTGCTCCTTGCCCTTCAACGCCTCCGACGTCAGCCGCTCCACGTCGCCGGCGAGCTCGCCTCGCTTCAGCAACAACATCGCCTTGAATTCCCGCAACTGCTTGGCCGTAAGGTAGGTCTTGACCGTCAGCGCCGTCTCTTCGGGAAACTCAATCGGATCCTGCGAAGTCGGTGAGGATTCCACCGAATCCGGCGGTGCCGCTTTGTGCGTCGCTCGGTCCTGCAAGGTGTTTGGCCGGGCGGACTTCGCTTCCGGATTGGGTTGATCGTCGCTGCTCTTCACCGGCGTCGTCGGCACCACGGCGGTGCCGCCCGGCTTGAAGTGTCGCGGCGCGTAGTTGTTCTCTTCCACCGGACCGGCCTTCCGTGACGCAGGGATAGCGGCCTTCGGTGCGGTCGAGGCCGCAGCCGTCTTCCTCGCGACTTTGCGCTCCGGCAAGGTCGGCTTCACAGCTACCTTCGCTTTGACCCGTTTCTTCACTCGAATCTTCCGGCCGTCGGCGATGCCCGATCGTCGCTGAGTCCTTGTCCCACAAGGAGAAGCGGCAGAACGAAGCCCCGTAGTATAGGGCAAGCAGCAGACGCTGTCAAGCCGGCGACACGATCAGGTTAGGGTCGGGTCTGGCCACGGGTTTTGGCATCAGGCGGTTTTTCGAGTTTGCCAGTACTGTTCCCACTGCCCGCCCTCCCGGAGAGCTACGAGGTTCATCAGGGCTGCGGCATTGTCCGTATCCCATTTCATGCCAGGGCGTTTGAGGCGGAGGGTGAGGTTCTTGCACATGGCTTCCGTCGGGCCGGAGCCGATGTCCCAGCCTTTGGCCAACGCCGCCGGGTACTCCACCATCTCCCACCGTTCCACGATGTAATTCCGCAACAATCGCAGAGCATCTTGTTTGGCCCGGGCGCGAAGCTTCTTCTTCGCCTCCTCGATGGCCGCCAGCACCGGACGTCCCCCGATGTGTTTGATGTCGTGAAGCTGCTGCCGGGCCCAGGCACGGCCCTCCTCGCCGTCGCCCCAGCAGACCCATTCGAGGCTCAGGGCAAGCCTTGGCCGTGTCCCACACATGTTCGCTGAGGTGGTAAAAGTCCAGCAGCATGGCCTGCAGTTTCTTGAGCTGTTTGAGGAGCTGGTTGCGAATCCACGGGCTGCCGTCGGTCAGGGAGAGCGTTTCCGTTGCCTGTTCCAACCGCAGGGCATCGGCATGGAGCCGCAGCAACTTCCCAAAACGCTCATGATTGCCCTCGGTGGCGAAGACATGCTTGCGCGTTTTCGACTGGTCATAGAAGATGCCGATCTTCATTTCCTTGAAACGCTCGTCACTGCCCGCTTTCGGTCGGGGCAGGGGCTGGAGATTCTCCACCCCGGCTTTGCCCCGCTGTTGCCGACGGATCGCGTGATCCTTGCGTCGCTTGTCTTTCTCCGCCTGCATGACGGCGTGAACCGTGACCCCGTCGGCGCCCACGTAGACCCGCGTCGGACCGCCCGGCGTCGTGGCGGCCTGCGTCGCTGACCAGGAAGGAGGCAACGCCCCACCGCCACGCAG
>Ga0315274_10002133_pt1 | contig 30178 bp, 24 predicted proteins | sample YL17G02_20_MG_FD_203700 | JGI IMG/M metagenome (GOLD analysis project Ga0315274, IMG submission 203700) | Sediment microbial communities from Yellowstone Lake, YNP, Wyoming, USA - YL17G02_20 | ecosystem: Environmental > Aquatic > Freshwater > Lake > Sediment | place: USA: Wyoming | collected...
CTACTGAGCCGAACGAAACGGATTTGGACGGCGAAGACCGTGTAATGGATGGCGACTACAACAACACGTTTATCGTCGATATCGGCGCAGACGAACACTTTTTTCCGAGAGCTGACTTTAACAGGGACGGAATCGTCAACTTTTTTGATTACGCGATATTTGCTTTCTACTGGCGCACCCAAAACGCTGATGTGAACCTGGCCGGGGACATTGATATTGAGATGGACGACCTTGCAGTGTTTTGTGCCGATTGGCTGTGGGTAGCTCCCTGGTCGGATTTGTACGAAACGCTAATGAGCCAAATCGAAACCGGTATGGGTATGGCCGGCGTCGGTCAAAGTATGGCTGTTGAGGCCACTATGCTCGAATCGCCTGAGATGTCATTATCGTATGATGAGCAGTTGGTTTCCGCTGAATCGCCTGACATCGACCGATTGATTGACTGGCTTGATGACGCCTGGCTGGCCGGAGAAATCACAGAGGCGTTGACCGAGCAGGAGTACCTGTCTTTCCGTCAATCCTTATCCGATTCCGCAGAATAAACAGCGAAAATCTGCTCGCTTCGGCTTCGTCCCGATATACGACATCGGGACGAAGCCGGGGTGAAATTTGCGTTTAAAGCTTTTGTGTCTCTTGTGCCCTTTTGTGGCCAATTTCACTTGACACATAATAATTCTTATGGTATAATATCCACCTAACAATGAGAAAGTGAATCCTTTATGATAAACTTGGAGGTTAAACAATGGCGCCGAGCCACGAGTCACTGGTCACAAGCCACGGGCCACAAGACACGTTTTTACAAAACAAACCCAATTTCCCAAAAACCAAAATGCACATAATTCTTTATCAGGAAACGGCTTATGAAAATATTGCCCCCTCCAACAACCCGAAAAACAAACCCAATTCAAACCCAATTTTCAATCTCTGCTTCCATCCGAGAGCACACCCCGGGGCATGGGTCTCGGGCCTGCCCTTTCCGCCCAAACCGCCTCTCCAGCCCCGAGCCACGGGTCACGAGCGACGAGCCACGATTTTACAAAACAAACCCAATTCTCAAAATGCGAAAACAATCTGAAACCTATACCTGCAAAGAACTTATGAAAAAGCTGCCCCCCAAAACAGACGAAAAAACAAAGCCAATTTGCAAAAATGAGAAAATGAACATAATTCCTTGCTCACAAATGACTTACGCAAAAAAAACGCCTCAATCTTTTTTGCAAACACATATTTGTATGCACCCTTCACAACACCAATGCTGGCCTCGTAATCCTTTTGTTCGAAACTCATTTTTCTATATCATTTCCCCATTGAGGGCCGTTCTCATCCCTTCAAACTTGTATCACCCACTTACAACATTTTTTATTGGGAAAACCCCTGGACAAAAAAACTTTATTGGGATAGAATAACCTTTTTGGAAAAATAAATGAGATTCTTTCAATATACCTGAAAAGCAGAGGTGATTACCTATGGCACATAAAAAAGGACAAGGGTCAACAAGGAACGGCAGAGACAGTAACCCCAAATACAGAAGCATTAAGCTGTACGCCGGCGAGGTCGCAAAGACCGGGGCGATTATCGTCCGTCAGTGCGGCACAAAATTCTTCGCAGGCCGCAACGTCAGTATGGGCAGGGACTTCACACTCTTTGCCACCGCCAACGGCACGGTTCAGTTCCTCGGGCGAAAAGTCCACGTGGTTTAGCGAATTCGGTTCATCACACAGGTGCATCCGTACAGCCCGCGGGTCAAGTCATCAGGCCCATAAAATATTCTTGCACATGCCTGTTTTCACGGGGACTGTGAAAAATTACCACCGAAATTACAAAAGCTTCTGATAGAATGCCTTTACGATGCGGTAAACCCACTTGAAATCAGCAATGTTCGAGGTTGGTCAGGAAACCTTAAAGGGATTGTTTTATGGACGCTGATATTCAGCCGGTAAGAACCACGGGCAGGATGGTCTGCCTCGATGCGTTGAGGGGTTTTGATATGTTCTGGATCATCGGGGGTCAGTGGATATTCGGCAGCTTGGACGAGATATTCCATCATCCTCTCACGGCTTTTGTCGAAGAACAGCTTAAGCACGTTGAATGGATCGGGTTCAATTGCGAAGACCTGATTATGCCGCTGTTCTTGTTTATCGTGGGAGCGGCGATGCCGTTTTCATTTCGCAGGCGTCTGCAAGAGGGGAAGAGCAGGAGAAAACTTTACCTTCATATTATCAAGAGGGTGGCGATTTTGTTTTTGCTGGCAATGATTGTAAAGGGGCGTTTGCTGGCGTTCGAATGGTCGAAGATTTACTTCTTTTGCGATACGCTTCAGGCGATAGGGATTGGTTACCTCATTACATCGATAATCATACTGAACCTCAATATTCGTTGGCAGATAGTGGCGACGGCACTGCTGCTGTTAGGTTACTGGGCGATGGTGGCGCTGGTACCCGTGCCGGGACACGGTGCGGGAATATATATGCCCCAGGTAAACCTGGTTGATTACGTGGACCATATCGTCCTGGGCCGCTTTCAGTTTGGGACCGCATCGCGGGTTATCAGCTCAATGACATTTGGCGCGATTGTAATGTCAGGAGCGCTCGCGGGGCAGTTGCTGCTGTCCGGGACCTCGCATAGGTCAAAGGCACTGCGGTTGCTGGCGATTGGTATCGTTTGTCTGGCAGTTGGACTGCTCTGGAGCAACTGGCTGCCGATTATCAAGAAGATATGGACGAGTTCGTTTGCGCTGGCCGCGATAGGGTGGAGCTATTTGCTGTTGACGGTCTTTTATCTGATAATCGATGTTTGGGGATACAGAAAGTGGGCCTTTGTTTTTATCGTCATCGGGGTCAATGCCATAGCGGTGTATGTCGCAACGATGTTGTTCGACTTTCGCCAAATCGGCGATATTTTTGTCGGCGGGTTGGCCGGCCACGCCGGGCAGTGGAAAGCTCTTGTGCAGGGTACGGGGGGCTTTGCCGTCGTCTGGCTTATCCTTTACTGGATGTACAGAACCAAATCGTTCATTAAAATATAAGATGCACTGTCGTTCTTCAAATCATTCCTTATCTATTAGAAATCGACATCCGGCTTGATGCTGGGTTCATATCCCAGGCGGGACCAAGTTCCTATTTGAATGCGGTAGAGGTCCTGTTTTCCATTGCCAGGAGCTACGTTGTTTTTCGGGTGGGAGCGGTCGGCGGACCTGCCGTATGTAATTGTGTCAGTGCCCTTCCATATCCAGTGCTCTGTGTGCCCATCTGCAAACGACATCGTTGTGCCGTCACTGTGTCTGACCATTGGGTCGTCCCACCAGAGCTCCTTTACAAAGTGGACGGCATAACTGTCGGGGGTCACCCAGCCCTCGTCGATAAAGACGATTCGCTTGTAGGGCTGGCGAATTTTGGACCTGCCCTTCATCCACACCCCGGCCTCCTGTGTGCCGTCTCGAGGCAGACCGTTCATCGAATCGACGATGACGTACGTAAGCATTTCACCGCGATACCCGGTAGGACAGCGATAGACGCCCACATTCTTGCAGTATTTATACAAGGCGCCTGTGGTTATGGCCTCGCGCTGGAGTGTCTCATTGGCTGTGAGAAACGAGCTTGACCACGCCACCCCGACCCACGGCAATTCACCTTTGTGAAATTCATAATCCCATTCGCTCGACAAAGGAGCACGGGCTTTGCCCACGGTACCGAGCGGGGCACCGTTGACAATTTTGTCGTCATTGTCGTCGGTGTACATAATCCAGCCGAGCATTAACTGCTTGAGGTTGCTCAGACACATTGCTCGCTTGCCCTGCTCGCGGGCCCTGTTCAGCCCCGGCATCATAATAGCCATAAGCAAAGCGATTATCGCTATTACGACCAGAAGCTCGATGAGCGTAAATGCGTTTGGGCCTTTCTTTTTCATACTCATACTTATTCGGGCGACACAGGTGTGGTCAGAAAGCGTGGCCGGTTACTTTATCTACATCTACTATATCATATTCGTCCGAAAATAGCAAATGGCTCAAATTTCAAGAATTTTTTAAAAATTATTTCAGACAAAATTGAGTGGAGCGTGGTTTCATGCTCTTCTGTAAAGGAGCATAAGATTGGCTAGTATTTTTTGTAAGTCCTTACCACAAAAGGTATTGCGTAACAATCGACGTTCTGTGGCTTTTATCGGCTTTGCTTTATGCGGATTTAGAGCTGAGATGATAAGGTTTTCTTAAATATAGGGTTTCTGTAAGAGCAAGAGGCGGCATCAATTCCTTTGAAGCCGCCTCTACAAGGTCGGGGCAGAAGAGAATTCGTTATCCTTTTTAATTAAATACGCGGTTGGTTTTTTAATGGTTCAATAAAATGAAAAATTATCAAATTTGTGTTGCCCATATAAAAGCTGCAAAATGTCTAAGCCAAGGCGCGGCCAGCGTCAGTGCATCAGGCCCTTACGGTACAAGGCCACGCAAATCGCGGCAAAGTTACCGATTTCTTCGCCGAGTCCCATAGGGACGATTTTGCAGTTTTTGAGGGACTGAGGCAGTGCTTCTTTTTTTAACTCCTCACGCATTGTCTTCTCGAAGAACTTGCCGCATCGCAGATATAAGCTGCCTAATACGATGACTTCAGGATTCAAAATATCGATAATCATTCCAAGTCCCTGGCCCAGGTATCTGCCAGATATGGCTAATATCTCCTTTGCAAGTTTGTCGCCGCGTTCGGCTGCCTCGGCGACGTCTTTGGTTGTGATATCTTCGATTTTGCCGGGATTAAATGTGACCTTGCCCTTTAGCTCTTTTGCCCTGGCTTGTGCGTACCTTGCGATACCGCCTCCAGAGCACCAGCCCTCGAACGACCCGTGTTTTCCGTAGCCGACGGGGCCATCAGGGCTAAGGCGGGTATGGCCGATTTCGCCTGCTGAGCCGTTTGTCCCCTCATAGAGCCGGCCATCGAGAATGAGCCCCGCCCCCATTCCGGTTCCGTGCGTGCAAAACACCACGTTACTGTAACCTTTTGCGGCGCCGTACCGCCACTCCGCGAGTGCACCCGCGTTGGCATCGTTCATTAGATACGCCTCGCCGCCGAACCTGTCGGTGATTTCCCTGACTATCTCGACATAGTCCCAGCCGGGCATATTCGGCGGACCAAGCAGCAGCCCCTTCTTCCAATCCATCGGGTCGCCCGCTGATATCCCGAACACGGGACTATCCCCGGGGTTTATCTTTTCGACAACTGCGAAAATCTTTTCTAATGTCTCCGCAGGCCCGGTTGTCGGAAACCTTGCTATCTGCTGCGGTTTGCCTTTGTCGGCCCCTTTAATTACCGTGCATTTTGTCCCCCCCAAATCCAGACCAATAATCTGCACCCGATTACCCTTTCAAAAGTAAATGAATTAGCAATGCAAACGGCGCGTTTTGGCATTATAATGAGGCGGTTTGAGAATTGCACTGATTTCCCAGTGGACAAGTTGCAGGAGATACAAAGTGAACAAACACGGGTGGATAGTAAGATGGCTGATTGTGACGACAACCGCAGCATCAATCCTTTGCACCGGATTATGTCCGGCGGCTGAGCCGAACACACCGGCGGGCTGGTTTGCGCTGGAGCCGGCCACAGATGATTTCGGCCCAACAATCCTCGACTGCAGCAGATTGATTGAAGCCCCAACGGGCAAACACGGCTTCGTCACGGTAAAGGGCGACAACTTCGTATTCGAGGACGGCACGCCCGTGCGATTCTGGGGCGCTCAAATGGGAGGCGGCAGGGACAGAGAAAAAATTGATTATACAATCAAACGTATGCGCCGACAGGGAATCAACATCACACGCATGCACGGCCTGAACTTCCTGATTGACCGAAACGGCAAGACCAGCACCGATTACAGCAAAGACGGTTTCGACCGCCTCGATTACCTTATCGCCAAATTGGGCGAGAACGGCATTTATATCATTCTCGACACACAGTATCCGCTGGTCTCACGGTTCAAATCCGGCGACAATATCGCGGGCCTGCCGCAGGGCGGCCCAGCCCCTTATGCGCAGTTCTTCAACGAAAAAGTTATGTCCATCACTCGGCAGAATATGGTCGATATCTACACGCATCTGAATCAATATACGAACAAACGATACTGTGACGACCCAACGCTGGCGATGATTGAAATCGCCAACGAGGACTCCTTGTTTTGGGGGACGGTACCCGATAATTTCAAAGGCGAGCTTGAGGAGAAATTCGCCGTCTGGCTTCGCAGCAAATATGGCAACAGCGAGGCGCTGCAAAAGGCGTGGACGGTGGACGGCAAAAGCCCGCTTAAAGCAGGTGAAGGCATTGACCCGAACCAGCGTATCGGCCTGATGTCGAGTCCTTCGTTTAATTCCGGGCATCTGAAAAAAGACCCGCAGAACAAGGTGCGAGGCCTCGACCAGATGCGGTTCTATTACGGACTTGAAGACAAGTATTGGACGAGCTGTCGGGACGCAATGCGAAAGGCGGGCGTAAAGACGCCCATCAGCGCAACCAACTGGCAGGGACACGAATTCGCCACCCGCATACACATGCTGGCGCAATCGAAACTCGACTACGTTGACCGCCACGGCTACTGGGACCACCCGCAGGGCGAGGGCAACCTCAAGTGGCGAATTGCGACCTGCCTGTTCCACAATCTGCCGATGATAAAGGACGTCAAGCCGAATAAGTACGAGATTAAATACCTCGGCGTGGGCAACCTCGTTACCGACAAGGCCTGGGAACAGGTGCTCGGCCTGCCTATGACCATCAGCGAGTGGAACACTTGTCTGCCAAACCAGTACTCCCTCGAAGGAACGGGCCTTATGGCGGCGTACGGCCTGCTGCAGGGATGGGACGGCTCGCTCGAGTTCGGCTATTTCAGCCCCGACTGGCAGACGAAACTCGGCTCCGGCTCATTCGATATGTTCGGTAACCCCCCGCAGATACTCCAGTTCCCAGCCGTCGCAACTATGTGGCATCGCGGCGACGTAAAGCAGGCCGAATTGGTGGCTGAATCGGTTTATAACCCGCAGAGTGCGTTTGAATGGTCGGCGGACAAAAAGCCCCTGCCTCTCGCAGCCGCCCTGGTCGGCAAGGTCGGCTATCGCTTCGTTGAAGAAAAACGCGAACCTGTCGTAAAGGACATCAGCAAATGGTGGGATGCCGAAAAGCTTGTTGCTCGTTCGATGACCGGCGAGCTGACCTGGGACGCCAAAAACGGAGTCGTCCACATCGACACCCCCCGTACCCAGGCGGTCATCGGCTTTTTGTCGGCCCAGCCGCACAAACTTGCCGATATACAAATCGCCAGTCCCACAAACTTCGGCGCTGTTTATGTCACGGCTATGGATGGGGACAAATCCATCGCAGGAGCGAAGCGTTTACTGATAACCGCCGTAGGCCCTGCCCGCAATACCAATATGGAGTACGAAAAGACCGCTGAGAAGTCCGAAGTGGATGATGCGCCTTTCTGGCGGCTGAAAAACGAGGGCAATGAGCCGCTCCTTCTCGAAGCGGTCACAGGAAAAATTCAAATCCGCTGCCAAAACGGCGAAAAAATGAAATGCTGGATTCTTAATATCGTGGGCAAACGCGGCCAGCAGGTCCCGCTTGTCTTTGAGAAAGATTCTGTGATACTCACTATGCAGCCGGAACACAAAACCGTCTATTACGAAATCTCCGCCGAGTAACTTCGACGCAAGATACGGCTATGAATCGCGGAATTGCTTGCCCTTGAGGTGAGCTTCCCCGAATTGGCAAACGAAGGGTCAGCACCCGGTACGCCGGGGTTTTGCGGATTTCACGGTTTTTTGTTAGCCGCGAAAAGGCACAAAAAGTTTAGATGCTGATTCACGCAAAAGGACGCTGTTTTTTTGTTAGCCACAGAGGTTTCGGCCAGCTTTTAGGTATGTTCATTTAGTGGATATTCTTTTTTTATGACCCGAGCTTGGTCAGAGTCGTCCCCTATAATCCATACTCCCGGATAAACAGGAAATTCCTTCGCTAAATCCTGTACTCCCATTCTATTCAACCATTGTCTTAGCAAGTTACAGGCCTCTCCCTTGATGAGCATAACAGATGAATGTTGATTATTCTCTTGGGAAACAACCCCTCCTGAAAATAGCAGGCTCATTCGGTCCCCATCATCTCGAACTGCAACCAAAAGCTCCATGTTCAAAATGAATTTTCCGACTCTTACCATCTTCATATAACATTTGCTCTCTTGCTATTAAAAGTAATTACTGCCTGCTTTTATTCAATCATATTTGGCCAATTCGGCGAGGATCTGTTGATATTTGGTTTCGTTCTCTTGACTCAATTGAAGGGCCGCCGCTTTCTTAGGTTTGTAATACAAGAAGAAGTAGATGGGCCATGCAACTATTACAACAAACCATAAAAATACGATAAGTATAATCCATAATACTAACCCTCCAGGGAAAAGTCTTGGGTACTTTGGCGTCGGCAAGCCAAGATATTTCTGCTCAAGCTTCTTTATCTCTCCCAAATTCGGTAAGTCAAGGTCCCGACTGAAAACCAATTTTACATAGTGTTCTGATTTGGTGACCTGATAAATTGTATCTCCTCTCCTTTCAAGATGATTATCAATGTTCTTGATTTCCTGAGAATTCAAAAGGGACCAATGGAACTGCTGCATAAGGTTGATCTGTTCTTGTTCATCTTGGGGATGAACTTGTATTGAGATACTTTCCGTTCGCGCCATTGTTTTCCTCACTTCCTTTAAGGAATAAAATGTTATTTCAAACGATGACCATATTCTGTTATTTTTCTATTTGGCCTTTGGTCTTTTGGCAAGCTTTCTTGATTATCTATGCCAATTACATTGATGATGAGCGCCCAAACATCCTCGGTGACATCGTCTCCATACTCCGCCAAAATATTCCCATTTGCCTTCTGCTGGACATCCCCGATTCCACCTTCGACCCGTATCAATTACCTTGATAATATCAGAGCCGGAAAACTTTGTGCCATCTCTTAAATATCCCGATACGGTGAGCTCAACATCTTGGTTATTACCAATATCGCTCAATAGGTCTATCAAAAGACGCCTGTCAAACTTCGCCATAAGGTCTCGCACACCGTCTTTGTCATAGTCCCCTATTTTTACAGGCCATTTTTCTACCGGTATATCTTCTGCCAAAGTTAAAGTAGAAATATTAATATCCCCAACGTTATAATCTTTGGGAAGTTCGATATATGCAGTCACGCAACCGCCTTTGCTTCTGAGGTTTATAACATTGGGGTTGATATCTACGGTGGTCTCGGTTTGAAGCGCATATTCGCTTTGCGTTAGATTACTATCTGCGGAAACAATCGTTTCAAAAATCCCATCACCGTCATTATCAATATCGAGAATAACACCTTCCCTTCCTGCCGACAGTGCTTCCCAATTAACATCGTATTGGTGAACAGCATTTAAGGATAATGGAATATCAGTAGAGTTAAAGTCTATGATCTTTCTTCCTTCTACAAAACCTAATTCTAAACCATATAATCCATCGCCATCACCAATAACACTATAATTATATGAATCGTATGGGTTAAATATTACTACAGCATCATTATTTACGTCATACGCTGTGTTCGGAATGTCTTCTTTTACTTCTCCATTTACTAAACCCGTGATTCTATTCTGAGAGTCGTATACCCTAAGTTCACCAGGGCTGTGTTTTATAGCATATATCCATGGGTTCAATTTTATGCTTTCAATAACAGGTGAACCGATAAAAAAACTATTGGCAAATATACCATCATCCTCTATATTATCAGGTGAATGACCGATTTTGTCACCGTTGTCATCTAACCACAGATATGTTATATCTCTCGGAAGAGTTCTCCTTATAAATGCCTCTCTTACGCTCCAACCATCCGAGAGATCGTCCCAAAGGGCATCAGAAGATAGAGCCCATCCTATACCTGCTACCAACCTTCCTTGGTCATTGTGGGCAGCGGTAATTATAACTCTCCCGATTTCTGAAATGGTACTTGGGTCTTCATCTTCCGCTGTAATGAATACTCCAGAATAACAAGATCCAATTACAATAAATGTCCTACACGAAATCGGCAAGGTATCAAGAATTTCCCTAAAAGAATAAACCCATAAATATTCTTCATTGTCCTCATCAAACACAAAACTCTCTGGATTATCAATCCCGTGACCTGATAAAGAAATAATCAAAGTGCTGGGATTGTTTCCTATTTTATTCTTTATTTCATCTATCGTTCCTTCAAAATTATTTAAGGAAGCAGGACAATCAACTTCATCTAAATCATCATGGTCAATATCTTGTGGTTGATTGGAGTTAAGATAATATATGTGCTCATCATCGAAACCTGCCTTTATTAATGCTTTATATGAGTTATTAGCTACATGATCTATTATCAATCCATCTATTTTTGTCCATCTCGGTTTTCCAGCTACAATAATCGCATATTGTAATAAGGATTCTTGAACTTCTATTGAAAAATCAGATTCATTAATATCATTCCCGCCGAACTGGACCCAATCGCTGGCTAAGCCGGTTTCATCAACGGTTCTGGCCTGCCAGTGGTAATCGCCATTGATTAAGCCATAGACAGTAATAGTTGCCTCGGTATCAGTATCCGTGTCGGTATCGGTATCTGTGTCGGTATCCATATCCGTGTCGATATCCGTGTCCGTGTCTATATCGGTATCTATATCCGTATCAGTGTCTGTTTCAATGACAGTCTCGATGAAGTCGCTTTCTTGTGTAAAGCTAACTTCTGGCTCATAAGAAGCGCAAAGTACCGGGCCGCCAACAAATTCACTTTCATGTGTAAAGCTATTGAGAAATTGACCTTCGTATTCATCAAGCCGTCTTAATTCTATTTGAAGCTTCACCCTGTCGCCGTCAGGGTCGTTTACGTTGGCGCCGAAAACAACGGTTGGCTCATTAGTCGTGCCGCCAATGGGTATCTCGGTTTGCTCATCGGATTTGAGTTGTGTCAAATTTATTGGTGAACTTGGTGCTAAATAATTCTCAAAAGGCATCATCAATGGATAATTATCCTGGTATGAATTAATGCTGTAGGGAGTATCGCCAATACCATCACCATCAGCATCCATTCCAGTGTAATCACTCCAGTAATTACCGAGATAGTTGATACGAGCAAATCCTTCATATAAGTAAGGGATTTCATCAGTAGAGTTCCATAGGTTTATATTGCAGGGAGAATATATCGAATTGGAACTTGTAAAGTTATTTAAATAAAATACATTATTATTTGAACAAGAGGGGCATGGGCCAGCAGTAAGTGAGCAGTCCACAAAGGAAATTTCATTAAGATTACTTTCTGAGATTATATTCTCATTAGAAGCAAAAAATGATATCTTACCGGATATTTTGTTCAATGTATTAAAACTACTAGCACCTAAGCCAATATCTCCTGAATTATTAACAATACTATTATAACTACTGTAGGTAAAACCTATTTTACCAATATTGTCTATTATATAATTGCTGTTACTGCTTTCCGTTAGAGTAATGCCATCTGATACTTCGTTTTCGGCCAATATATTTTCATTGCTTCGATAAAGAAAAATCCCGCTAACATTATTCGAGGTCTTATTTCCTATTATCCTACAATTAGTAACGTTATGAAGATTTATTCCAGCAATTTCAGAATGAACTGATAAGCAATCGAGGCCACCGCTACATATATATGTAGCATTCTTAAGGGTAAAACCTTCAATTTCTATATTATCTGCTGTCACTTCAAAAACACTTTCGTTAAAGTCTGCCGATTCAACAATTGTAAAGTCGGGTCCTTTCTCAGATCGAATAATAATACTCTCTTTATTGAGATTCACGTTCTCAATATATGTACCATCCCTTACAATTATCGTATCTCCCGTATTTGCCGCGTCTATTGCTCCCTGAATTGTTGAGTAATCATCTGGCACATAAATGGTTGCGGCATGAGCAGAAAACCCGCAAAAACTAAGGAAAACAACGACAGCGAAAAAAAATGCCCTTTTCATTTTTCGCCCTCCAAAATAAAAGGGTGTATTCGGCGGATTCTATAATCCTTAAAAAACCGATGTTCGGGTTCAATAACCACAAAATTTATCCTATCCTCAACGAAGCGGCTATGAATTTACCATATTGAGAGTTAGAAAGCAAGAAAATTCTATGGGACATTTTTTTCACCACCCCCTGTTTACGACATACAGGGGCAGGCAAGACACAGAACGCACGACGCTCTGCATTTCAAACGCTCGTTTGACGAAAATGCGCAGGTGCTTCTCGTCAAAAATGGGAAAAAATAAATATTTTTTTCGTCTCTCCTTACCCCTTTTGCCACAACAAGTTACGTCTTTTCTTAGTGCCTTCGTGCCTTTGTGGTGAGCACTTTTTTCGAATCAATCGCGCAGGTTGCTCCCATTTATAGAGGGATATTTTTTTCTCCCCTCGTTTAGGGATAACGCGCTCTTTGACAACTGAATAGCTATGCCGGCATCTTTACCCAACCACCCCACCTTGCCCATCCCGCCGGAATAAAAAAATAATCGTCCCAATCTGTGATGCAAAAATACAGAACTCTTTATGGCAAAACAACTTACGAAAAATCACCCCCCTCGATTCAATCAATTTGGCGTACAATTCAGCGCCAATTCGAGAGTACAAACGCTTGTTTAGAGCTATTTCGAGTGTAATTCAATACAATTGGCGCTATTTCGAGACAAAATTTTTTGTGGCGCCGTCGAAGGGCTATACGCTGTAATTATGCAAAACAAACCCAATTTGCAAAAATGCGAAACAACCCGAATACTATGTCCAGAAAGGACTTATGAAACAGCTACCCCGCGCAACAGCCGAAAAAACAAAGCCAATCAAAGCCAATTTTAAAGCTCGGCGTCCCGCCAATGGGCAAGGTCTCGCAAAAGGCGGACCAGCCGAGCGCATACCCCCGACGCACAATCACCGAGTCCAGAGTCACGGGCCTGCCCTTCGAAGCCCGCAGGACGAAGGAGGGTCACGAGCAAAGAGCCACGAGACACGATTTTGCAAAACAAACCCAATTTGCAAAAATGCGAAACAACCCGAATCCTATGTCCAGAAAGGACTTATGAAACATCTACCCCGCGCAACAGCCGAAAAAACAAAGCCAATTCAAACCAAATCAAACCCAATTTTCGAGCTTGGCCCCCAGTCAATCGCAGACCCCGCACCTACTTCCACTACCGTGTCAATTTCCCCCACATCATCTTATCCAATCCATCCACCCTCAATCCCGAACAGCCCCTCGTCCTAAGAAGTTGGTGCGGGGCAAAACGTATGATTATGCAAAACAAACCCAATTTGCAAAAATGCGAAACAAACCGAAACCTATGTCTAAAAAGGACTTATGAAACAGATACCGCGCGTAACACCCGAAAAAACAAAGCCAATTTGCAAAAATGAGAAAATGAACCTAAACCTTTATCGGGAAATGACTTACGAAAGTTCTTTACTTCTTTTGAAAAAGGCGGTGTTAATCCCGTGTCCGCCTTTGGCGAGACCTCGCCTTTGGGCGGGTAAATCAGTGTCAAAAATACTCCGTGAAAATCCGTGCCAATCCGTGGTTTACGATATTCTCTGCGTTCTCTGCGCCCTCCGCGGTGAAATCCTTTTGCCTGCCCTGCATAGCTCCGCCGTTTGGAGCGAAGCGGGGTGCTTTTTTGTGGCAAAATTAAAATTCAATCATTGCCTTGATGACGGCGTCGCGGTAATCGGCGACAAGGTCGAATGCCTCTTTTGTCTGTTCGATTTTGAAGCGGTGAGTGAGCATAAAGTCAATTTTCGCCTTGCCGGTAGCAATCAGTTTCATCGCATCGGGGGTGGAGCGATTCTGCCTGCGGATGTTTATGATAGTCAATTCTTTCCTCCTTATCTCGTGTATGGCAAGATGAATGATGTCGAATTCCGGTATGCCGACAAGAGAAAGTACCCCGCCGGGCCTGAGTACCGAGACGCACGCATCGAGCGTCTCCTGCTGGCCTGCGCATTCGTAAGCGACATCGACGCCAAGCGGAACCTGTTCAAGTATGGCTTTTACGACGTCTTCTTTGTCCGGATTTACCGCCCAGGAGGCGCCCGCCTTTTTCGCAACCTCGACACGATAGTCGAGCTTGTCGGTAACAAATATGGCTTTTGGCTTTTTAACTTTTGCCGCCACGAGGCAGCTTAACCCAATCGGGCCTGCGCCAAAGATAGCGATGTTGGCCTTTGCCGGAAGGCGAGATTGTTTTACGGTATAAACGCCTATGGTGAACGGCTCGCACAGTGCGGCCTGGTCGAGCGTGAGTTTGCCTTTCGTAGGCAGACAGCACTCATCCGGCATAACCATATACTCCCGCAGACATCCATCGCCCTGGCCGGGCGTACCAAGGAATTTGAGCTTATAGCAGGTGTTTTCCCGACCCATCCTGCACTGCGGGCATTTGTGGCAGGACACCGCCGGGTCGACCACAACCTGGTCGCCCGCCTTTATGTTCTTTACCTTCCTGCCGACCTCGGCCACGGTCGCCGAGCATTCGTGCCCGACCAAATACGGGTATTGAACGATTTGATGGCCGATTCTGCCTGTCGTGTAATAGTGCACGTCGCTGCCGCACACGCCTACCCTTTCGATTTTCAAGAGGACGTCGCGGCCATCCTGTATCTGGGGTTTTGGTATGTCCCGGATTTCAATTTGCCGTAGTGCAGTCAGCACTGCTGCTTTCATATCGCGTCTCCAAAAAAAATACAATCTGCCCCCCTGCCGGGGGGCCTGGCGCATAAACTATGCATCGTGCTTATAACATAGATTTTGCAGGTCTTCCAGTGCAAGTTTTTCCGGAAGCCGGTCCGCGGCGAAATTTCAAAAAATTCTTTGCGGGTGCATCAGACGTTGAAGCGGAAGTTGATTATGTCGCCGTCCTGAACGACGTAGTCCTTTCCTTCGAGATGCATTTTGCCGGCGGCCTTGACGGCCTTATCGCTTCCGAGCGCTTTGAGGTCGGCAAAGTGCATTGTTTCAGCTTTTATGAAGCCGCGTTTAATGTCGGTGTGAACCTTGCCGGCGGCATCGAGAGCGTGAGTGCCCTGCCTTATCGGCCAGGCGCGTAATTCGCCGGAGACGACGGTGAGAAAGCTGATAAGTCCCAGGGCCGAATAACAGCTATTAACAAATTTGCTGATTGCGGATTCAGTAATACCTAAATCGGCCATAAAGTCGCGTTTGCTTACCTCATCAAGCTGGGAAAGCTCATATTCGAGTTTCGCGGGTATGGTGATAACGGGCGAGTTTGGGACAATCTGAGAAAAGTCGAATTTCTGGTTCAACTGGTTTTCGCCGACGTTTACGGCGGCTATAACCGGCTTCAGGGTAAGAAAATTGAGCGATTTAACCATTTCGCGCTCGGCATCCGACTGAATGGCGGAGCTGATGGGCCTTTCGGCCTCGATGGTCTGCTGGAGTTTTTTTTGCAGTGCCAGCTCCGCTTTGTCGTGCGCCTGGGTCGGGATTGGCTTTGAGATTTGTTTTTCGAGCTTATCTATGCGGGTAGTGACAAGCTCAAGGTCCGCCAGGAGCAGCTCAGTTCGCAATTCCGCCAGGTCTTTAGCGGGGTCGATACGGTTTCGATAAGGCGGAACGGCTGGGTCGTCAAATGCGCGGACGACTATGACAAGCAGTTCTACGGTTCTGATCTGGTCGATGAGCCGTTTAACGGCCGCCCTGCCGTGCTTGTCGGCGAAATTAAACCCCGGCACGTCCAAGCAATCGATGGACCCGTATGTGATTTTCTTTGGTTTGTACAGTTCCACCAGCCAATCCAGCCGAGCATCAGGCACTGGAACTATCGCCTCTTCAATCACGCCCGTGCCGGGCGGGGCAACCTTTCTGCCGCTAATTGCCGAAAAGATTGTGCTTTTGCCGGATTCCAACAAACCTAACAATGCAACCTTCAAAAACAGAACTCCTTATTTATAAACGCTGTTTCCGTAACAATCGTAAGCGACAATCGCCGGAAAATCAACCACCACCAGCCGTCTTATCGCCTCGGCGCCCAGGTCTTCATAAGCAATCACCTCTGCGGCGACAATGTGTTTACTGAGCAGCGCACCCGCCCCGCCTGTGGCGGACAAATGTACGGCGGTGAATTTTTTCAGTGCGTCCCTGACTTCCTGGGAGCGATAGCCCTTTCCAATCATTGCCTTTAGCCCGTTGGCAAGCAGTTTTGGGCTGAAGGGGTCCATTCTTGATGATGTGGTAGGTCCAGCCGAACCGATTATCCGGCCGGGCGGTGCAGGCGTAGGCCCGACAAAATAAATGATTGCGCCTTCGAGGGGGAACGGCAGCACCTGCCCCTGGTCGATTGCATGGCAAAGGCGCTTATGAGCCATATCGCGGGCGGTATAAACAACGCCGCTTATGAGCACCTCGTCGCCTGCTTTGAGCCGGCGAATATCGTCATCAGTCACAGGGGATTTCATTGTTATTATTTGGTTCATATTGTTACCCGAAACTCGTTCAAAATACGGCAGGTAAGTTTACCAGAAACCGGCCTGGAAACGAATTGAAAAATAACACGGGGCGGTAATTGGGGTGCGATTCGGGGGTGCAGTCACCAAGTGATAAAATCCCACCCGGCTTCGCCTTGCTTCGCCGAGGCGAGAGCACCAAATCCGAAATCACAAACAAATTCCAAAATCCAAAACCCAAATCCCAAGCCCGAGGGAAAATGAGAATTGGGTTCGTTTTCTCATTTTTGCAAATTGGCTTTGATTTTTCGGCTGTTGCGTGCGGTAGCTGTTTCATAAGTCCTTTTTAGACATAGGTTTCGGTTTGTTTCGCATTTTTGCAAATTGGGTTTGTTTTGCATAATCATACGTTTTGCCCCGCACCAACTTCTTAGGACGAAGGACTGTTCGGCAGTGAAAGTGGGTGGGTTGGCTAATGTGATGAGGGAAAAACTGACGCGGCACTGGAAGTAGGTGCTGGGTCTGCGCTCGGCGGGACGCCGAGCTTGAAAATTGGGTTTGTTTTGGCTTTGTTTTTTCGGCTATTGCGTGCGGTAGGTGTTTCATAAATCCTTTCTGGGCATAGGTTTCGGTTTGTTTCGCATTTTTGCAAATTGGGTTTGTTTTGTAAAATCGTGTCTCGTGGCCCGTGACTCGTGGCTGGAGAGGCGGTTTGGGCGGGGTGGGCAGCCCCGGTGAGATAGCTGCGCATCTCACGGGGTAAAATTGCCGAGCTTGAGCGGCCATTATTGAGAGCTCCGAGTTTAACATTCAGTATTCACTTTCTCATTGTTAGGCGGGTATTATACTATATGGAATGTTTTGTGTCAAGTGAAATCTTTTTAATCGCGGATTACGCGGAGAACGCGGATTTTTGTAACCACAGAGAAGACGAAGGTTTTTGTATAGCCGCAAAGAGGCACAAGAATTTTTAGACGCTGATTAACGCAGATTAACACTGATTTACGCTGTTTTTGGTCGGCTATGCGTTCTGCGGCTAAGGGTATTCTCGATGCGAGCATCTGCGATACCCTTTCGCCTTGTCCGCGAAGGCCATAGGCCTTCATTTTTAAGCCGACCAAAGTCCAATACCCCAATCTTATTTGTGCCGGGGCTGGCCCCTTCTTCGCTGCGCTACGAAGGGCAGGGCGAAACGACTTAATGAAGCCGAGCAAAGTTAAATGCTCTAAATCTCATTTGTACGCCGGGGCAGGCTGTTTTTACCACAAAAGTACTTGTCTTCTTTCGCCATTCGATAATATAATGTTTATTTAAGCACGTAAGGCTAAATTTTTATCTTATAAAGGAAATAAATATGATGATCCCAGATTTAGGAGGTTAGGAGATTGTTAGAAAAACATGATGAGGCAAATGGTATGAATATTTCAACCTATTTTCTCAATTGCTCGAAAAAAGTAGGTGAATTATGAGTTCTAAAAACCGCTCCCTCTTGATGGTATCAGTGTTTGTGGTTTTGTTAATCATAATATATTCTCAAAAGTCTTCGACAGACAACCAAAAGGTGGAACCATCAACAACGGCTTCTTCTGAAAGCCCGAGACAACGGTCATCGACAGACAAAGAAAAGACAGAACCCTCAATGACAAATCAAGCTATTGAAAAAAGAAATGAGGCAATCGGCGAGCCTGTATTTGGAATCCGACTCGGAGAGAATATTGAGGAACTTCGTAAAATGTATTCTATTTCCTCCGTACCTGCCAATATATTTAAAGGACAAATTAATAAATTATATATTGTCGAAAACAAGATTCCGGAAGTGAAAGACTTGCGAGTGCAATGTTTCAACGGCAAGATTTATCAAATAGACGTTTTTCTGGCAGATACTAAACGGACAACTTTTGATTACGTTGTTGAACAAATAAGAAACAAGTATAGCATCCTCAAGCAAACTACAACACAAGACGAATCTTATACGCTGGGAACCACCAAATGCTCTATACTAGAGTATGAATTTTTGGTCCGCTTTGACGGAGAAGATGTTATTATTAGTCCTGTACTCGATTTAAGTGGCGGAATAGCGGATACTTTGGCAATTTCATATACATACGAGAAATTGAACACCTTAGTGAAAAATGAATATAAAAAAATGTACTCAAGGGAAAAAGAAGACGAACTTAAAAACAAGGAAGCGTCTAAAAAACGATTGGGCAACGGACTATAAAAGCGAATATACTGCTGGAATAACTACGGACTATAAAAGCGAATATACTGCGGAATAACTGGGGGGACAGATACCGTTTTCAGTTCTCCAGATTACCATTGTTTTCTTTTCTTTCGCGGCCTTCCCCCTTATCTTCGCTTTTCCCATGACCATTCCTTTCTTCGCCCGCCGCCGTCAACCCCAATTTTATCGGTTGCTGTCCCCATTAATCATCCTCGCCTAATCAAACTCGACCGACCCATCCTCATTAAACGACGGTGCACCATATATTACGACACATATTGCTCCCTCTCGAAAAGACAGAGGCGACCTGTACTCAAATGGGGTCCTTATGAATGGCTCCAGAGCTTGGCCTAATTTGCTCGCCACAGACATAGTATTACTATCCGCTTCGATATACGGTCGTCCTGGCTGTGATGGGTAAGTGTTCTTCGAAAACCCTCTCTTGGCATCAATACCTGCGGCGACAAGCAAGGTTACCAAATCAGAGGCGATACGCTTGCCATTATCGTTGGTGTTCCAGTCGCTGACGACAATCTCGTTGAGACCCTTGATCTCTAACCCCTTCAGACCTTGAACGAGTCCCTCTCTTGCTGCCAGCGGCCTGTATCTCCCGCTGCGAAGCAATTGATTGACTTGTCTGTCTCGTTCCGCTAAGTCCTTTTGCAGCTTATCGTTCTGAGCAATCAACGTATCTTGCTTCGCAGCCGCAGCCGCTTCCTTACCCTTCTGCACTATTACGGATAGCCATTGAGAACCTACGGTACCTATCGCCGTGAGACACATCCCGATCCAAAGCACTGCGCGCAACACAATTAACCACGTTTGGGCATTCATTACCAGCGGCTCCACAGTATGGCTTCTCAGATATCACAATTTGGCCAGAAAAAGAAAAAGGGCTATTCCGCTTTCGCTCTTATTAACGAGAACTTATGTCCCCATACTCCTTTCTCTGACAACACAGCGGCCGCATCTTCCGGCCATAAATTGGCAGTATATCGTTAAACAGAGAAAGAGGGCAAGCTTTTTTCAGTTCTCAAGAATCCCCTCGCTTTCGCGAGAAATTTGAGCAGTCGATAGTTGAAAGTAGATGAACTATGAACTCCGAACTGTCAACTTTTACCCGCCTTCGGCGGACAAACCCGCCAAACGAAAGGCGGATAAAGTTTTGAGTTTTAAGTGTTGAGTTTTGAGTTGAATAAGATTGCTTCGTTCTCCGATAAACGACATCGGAGTCCTCGCAATGACCATTTTTCCAGGTAAACCTGCCTACAAACGTGAATTGCACCCCGATAATTTGTATGTGTTTAGCCAGTTGGAATTTCCTGGTGGCACGGCCATCTTGGCCGTGATTTCGTGTTTGCACGGGCTGGAAGCCCGTGCCACACTGGAAGCCCGTGCCACATAAATTTAATTTGATGTTGCCGATACGAAAGGCGTGATATAATGCCCGCGAAATGGCGAAGTATCCGATATATCTTGAACTATCCGGCAGGCGGGTCGTCCTTATAGGCGCAGGCGCTGTTGCCGCCCGCAAGGCACAGGGGCTGTTAGCAGCCGGCGCTCGGCTGGTAGTTGTCGCAGAGCGGGTTGACGATGCGATGCGGGCGCTTTGCAGGCCCGGCGCTGCCGAGCTTATAGAGTCAAGATACTCCAAGGACTACCTGGCCCGGGCAGTCCTGGTTATCGCTGCCACGAACGACCGCGAGCTGAACAAGCAAATCTACCGCGATTGCCAGGCGCTTGAGGTTTTGTGCAACGTTGTCGATGAGCCGGAGCTTTGTGATTTTTATGTTCCTGCGGTAGTCAAGCGAGGGGATTTACAGATTGCGGTCGGCACCGAGGGCGATTGTCCCGCATACGCGGGGCACATAAGAAATAAGCTCGAAAAAATTTTTACCGAGGAGCATGGACGGTTTCTTGCCGAGCTTGAACCGCTGCGAAAACGGATTATAGAACTGGTCGCGGACGCTGATGACCGCAAGACAATTCTGGGCCGGCTCGTGGACGATGAGTCGTTTGACTTCTTTGTGCAAAGCGGTCCCGCCGAGTGGAAAAAGCGGGCCGAAGGAACCATCGAGAGTTTCAAAGCGAAGAGCCGTTAAGAACACCGCCATCCGAGCGACGGTAAACGAAGAATCATTTCAGCATTTCAAGTATCTGTCGGTAAACTTTTTTGTTGGCGCCCAGGGTCGGCAGCTCTTCGCCCTCATATTTGTCCAGGTTTATCGGGAATATCTTATTGCCGAGCCAGTCGCTGACAATCGCACCGGCGCTCTCGGCAATCACCGCGCCGGCCGCTATATCCCAGAGCTTCGGCTCGGCAAAAATTGTCGCTATCAAGCCACCCTTGGCCAGATATGCGAACTGCAAGGCGGAACTACCGAGATTGCGAAATCTTGAACGCCTCATCAACTCAATCGCCCAGCGGGGCGTTCCGTTGTTGAAGTGACTATCAATTCCAATGCTTGAGAAATTGTCTATTTCGTCATCGTTGACGACAATCGGCTCGCCGTTACATTGCGCCTGGCCGCCTTTGACGCCCGTGAACATCGAATCCGTTCCGGGGTCGTAAGTCACGCCGACAACCGGCTGCCCCTGGTGCATTGCCCCTATCACAATCGTAAACAAGAACATTCCCTTTGCGAAATTGTTTGTCCCGTCTATCGGGTCAATCACCCACCAGACCTTCTCGCCGCCCGTCGGGGGCTGTTTAAAAAGGCGTCCTTTTTCGCCTTCCTCACCAATGAATCCGTCGTAAGGATACGTTCTTCTGATTCGGTCAACGATTATCTGCTGACATATCCCATCGGCCTGCGTTACGAGCTGGTCTGCGCTCTTGATCCACGTCTTAACCTTGCTTATCTCCTCCATCGCCTTATTGCCTGCCAGCCGTGCCGCATCCACGGCCGTCTCCAGCATCAGTTTCAAATCCGTCTGTTTCAACGCCATATCGCTCCTTTCGGTTGCTGCCTTGACATTGTATCAAGGTTGACCTATTTTAACGCATTTATGGAAATAAGCCAACAGCGGACCAAACGGGAATTGTTCATACGTGCATCGTCGCGCCAGCGACTTGCCGCCGCAGCAGTGTTTGCAGGAATCGTTGCGTTCTTTGCACTGTTCTGGTTTGCGGGGCACTTCAGAATTACTCTCTGGCCGTTTGCCTGCGGATTCAAACAGCAATACGGCCTACCCTGCCCCACCTGCGGTATGACAACATCCATGCTCGCGTTCGCACGCGGCCAAATCATCAAATCATTCTACACTCAGCCCGCCGCCGGTTTGCTGTGCTGTTTTCTTGTCTTAACAGCATTTTTCGCTTTTCTGACTGCCGGCTTTGGTGTATATTTATCCATCTTTGCGGGGCTTGCAGATAAGCTCAAGATTAAATATGTGCTTTTGATGCTGCTTATTGTGCTCGCCGCCGGCTGGGCCGTTACTTTGGCGAGGGCGATAATGGCAAGCCGACCAAACTGAATATAGAAGATACAAAAATTGGCAGAAAGAAACGAACAACCTGAACACGCCTTTGCGGCTTTGCTCGCCCGAGCAGCCCTGCCCCTGCTTTTACTGTGCTCGGGCTGTCAATTTTTAGGGTTAGCCAGCATAGCCGCAAGTCCCACCGGGTACGAAGATAAAATCCCCGCCCAGTTCGACCTTGCCAAGTCCAAAGACCGCAAGGTCCTTGTCCTGGTTGACCAGCCCGCTTACCTCAGTGCAGAAGTAAATCTCAGGCAATACCTCACTGATGCGGTGAACGCATCGCTCAAAGCAAAAATGAAATTCCCCGCAGAGCAGCTTTTTACCTACGAGCAGTTAGCCGATTTCCGCTCGGCACGCTCTGATTTCCGCGAACTTTTGCCTTCACAGGTCGGCTCCGCAATCGGCGCTGATATGGTGCTGGTTATCGTTATTGACAATTACGAGCTTATCAAGCTCTCGGGCACCAACTACTACCGGGGTATGCTATACGTACATTCACTGCTGTTGAATTGCTCCAACGGCGAACGTCTCTGGCCGGGTGATTCCGAAGGCAGAATTATCAAGGTCGGCTTTGAGGTTGAGCGCGGCGGGTCTGAAATCGCCGCTGCGCGGCTTGCAGGCGACGCCGCTCACTGCATCACAAGGTATCTATATAATTGTCCCAAGCACGGTTTCAAAATCGCCGACGACCTGACCCGCACCGGCTGGACCGAGTGGTGACATTTACCATTAACCTGTTTTTTCCGGAGCTGGATAATGATTAAGGTTCTGATTTCCGACAAACTTGCAAAAGAAGGCATCGACCTGCTCAATTCCATGGGCGACGTCGAGGTTACCATCAAGACCGGTATAAGCGAAGACGACCTTGCCAAAATCATCGGCGAATACGACGGCCTGATTATCCGCAGCGGCACAAAAGTCACCGCAAAGGTCCTCGCCAATCCGGGCAAATTCAGGGCCGTCGCTCGTGCAGGGGTCGGCGTGGACAACGTTGACGTCAAGGAAGCAACCAGAAAGGGTATTCTTGTTATGAACACCCCCGGCGGCAACACCCTTAGCGCCGCAGAGCACACCGTCGCCCTGATGCTCGCAATGAGCCGAAGCATTGTCCCTGCCTGCAATTCGCTCAAGGCCGGCGCCTGGGACAGAAAGAAATATGAGGGTAACCAGCTCAACAACAAAGTTTTAGGCGTCATCGGCTTGGGCAGAATCGGTATGGCCGTTGCAAAAATGGCTGCCCAGGGTTTCAGTATGAAAGTCCTTGGCTACGACCCCCTTGCCGTACCGGCGGAAGCGGAAAAAATCGGGGTCGAGGTCACAGACAGGATTGAACGAATCTTCAAGGAGTCCGACTACATAACCGTGCACGTTCCGAAAAACGAGCAGACCATCAATATGATTGATACCGAACAAATCAAAATGATGAAAGCCACGGTACGGCTAATCAACTGCGCACGGGGCGGCATCATAAACGAGGACGCCGCGTATCAGGCGCTTGCCGAAAAACGCATCGCAGGGGTTGCGTTTGACGTTTTCCCCAAGGAGCCGCCGGAAGACACGCGGTTTGCCCAGTTCGACAACTGCTTAGTCACTCCTCACCTCGGCGCAAGCACCGAAGAGGCACAAATCGAGGTTGCAGTCGAGGCCGCTCAAATCCTTGTCGATGCCCTCAGGGGCGGCCCCATTAAAAACGCCGTCAACGCGCCATCCACCGCCGGTGCTCTGCCGCCTCTTGTTAGCAGATACGGGGAGCTTGCACGCAGAATCGGAGCACTCCTCAGCACCATCGCGCCGGGCCACATCAAGCAGCTCCAGGTTCAGTATCGCGGCACAATTGCGGAAATGGACGTCCGGTCCGTCACGCTCAGCTTTGCAATCGGCCTGCTGCAGAAACACTTCGATATGCCGCTTAATATGGTCAACACACCGGTCCTCGCAAAGGAACGCGGCATCAGCATCGACGAGACCAAGAACCCGCAGCCGCAGGACGTGGCCGCAAGCTTCTCCGCCAGGGTCGTCACCGATAAAGTCACTCGTACAGTCACCGGCTCTGTCTTTGGCGGAACGCTGCTGCGGATTATCGAAATCGACGGCTTCAACGTCGAAATGACCCCGCAGGGCTCGGTCATTGTGATATTCAATGCCGACAGACCCGGCGTCATTGGTTCGGTAGGAACGCTGTTAGGCAGATATAACATCAATATCTGCACGATGGGCGTCGGCCAGAAACTCAAAGAGCAGAAAGCCGTCCTCGCCGTCAGCTTGGACAAAGAACCGGATGCAAAAGTCGTCGAAGAGCTTGGCAAGCTCGATTTCGTAAATGAGATTTACGTCGGCAAACTCGACTAAGTCACAGTAATTGCAATGACTGGGCTTATCTGCTTTTGGATTTTGTAAAAAATGGCACAGGAATTGATAATCACGGTCAGCGGCCTACGCGGCATCATCGGCGAAAACCTGACGCCTGCCGTTGCCGCAGATTACGGCTGCGCATTCGCCGCCTTTCTCAATGCCGGTCGCACAAACGGCAAACAAAAGCTTTCCGTCTGCATCGGGCAGGACTCAAGACCGAGCGGCCTGATGCTCGAAGCAGCCATTACCGCCGGCCTTACTGCATCCGGTATCGACGTCATCGACCTCGGGGTGGTAACCACACCGGGCGTCGGGATTATGGTCAAGCACCTCAACTGTGCCGGCGGCATCGTCATTACCGCCTCTCACAATCCCCCCGAATACAACGGCATAAAACTGCTGCTGGCAAATGGAATGGCGCCTCCATCAGACGCCGCTGAAAAAATCAAATCCATTTTCCTGGCAAGGAGCTTCACCCTGGCCAATGCGCTCAACTGCGGAACCGTCGCCCCGAACGTCCACACAGACGCCATCCACATCGCCAAGGTCCTGCAGGTCGTTGACAAAGACAGCATAGACGCAAAAAAATTCAAGGTCGTCCTCGACAGCGTCAACGGTGCAGGCGGACGAGCCGGTCAAAAGCTTCTCACCGCCCTGGGCTGCAAAATCGAAGCAATAAACACCGAACCCACAGGCATCTTCGCTCACAAACCCGAGCCGCTCGCCGAAAACCTCACCGCACTATGCGAAGCTGTCCGAAAGGAAAAAGCACATATCGGTTTCGCACAGGACCCCGACGGCGACCGCCTGGCTATCGTCGATGAAAACGGCGACTACATCGGCGAAGAATACACCCTCGCCCTGGCTGCTTACTATGTCCTCTCAAAAAAGGCGGGGACTGTTGCCACGAATCTTTCCACCTCTCGAATGATTGACGATGTCGCACAAAAGACCGGCTCAACCGTCATCCGCACGCCCGTCGGTGAGGCCAATGTCGCCTCGGCTATGCTCGAGCACAACTGCGTCATCGGCGGCGAAGGCAACGGCGGAATCATCGACCTTCGCGTCGGCCCTGTTCGCGACAGTATCCTCGCAATCGCTCTTGTTCTTCAGCTTATGGCAGAAACAGGCAAAACCGTAAGTCAGCTCGTTTCTGAAATAGGCCGTTACTCTATGGTTAAGGGAAAATTCGCTGCCGACAAGCAACTTGCCGAAAAAATCTTAGACGCCGCAAAAAAACACTTCGCCGATGCCAAACTCGATACTACTGATGGCTGTCGATTCGATTTTCCCGACGGCTGGCTGCATTTGAGGATAAGCAATACCGAACCGATAATGAGGGCCATCGTCGAAGCCAAAGACCAGCCGACCGTACAAAAATATCTCGACGCCGTTATGAACATTCGCAGGCAATTAACACCGGACAAGTCAATATGAACGACTCACAGCAGCAAACCGCCGGCAAACAGTTGCGCCTTGTCACATACCTCAGTATTGGCGCCAACGTGTTCCTTATATCAATGAAGTTCATTATCGGCGCAATCACCGGCTCATTATCACTCGTGGCTGACGCAATCCACTCCGTCTCCGATATGATTACCGATTTTGCCGTCCTGCTCGGTCTTTACTTTGGCGAAAAAGAGCCGGACCGGGAGCATCCCTACGGCCACGGCAAAATCGAGACGCTTGCCGCCGGCTTTATCGCCATAGGTCTGCTTGCAGTCGGCCTGGGTATGGTCTATTATGCCGCACTCGATATCGCGAAAAGAAACATCAAACAGCCAAGCTACACCGTTCTTACCGCTGCAATCCTCGCCATCGGCGTTAAAGAGATTGTCTATCGCGTCACAAAAGTAGTCGCCACCAGATACCACTGTCCAGCCGCTCTTGCCAACGCCTGGCACGACCGGGCAGATGCTCTCAGCTCCGTCGCAGTCGTCATCGGCGTCATAGCGCAAAAGTTCGGCTTCGACTACGGCGACCAGGTCGCTGCCATCGCCGTTGGTGTTATGGTCACAGTCGTCGCAGTCAAACTCACCGGCGACTGCCTCGGCGAGCTCACTGAAAAAGCCGTTGACCAGGCCACCATTCAGGACATCAAACAAGTCATTCAGGCCGACGGCCAAATCCACCAGTGGCACAAACTTCGAACTCGGACGGTCGGCAGAGAGGTCTTCCTCGACCTGCACATCCTCGTCGAACCACACCTCTCCATCGCCTCCGCTCACGAAATCGCAGAACGACTTGAAACCGCCCTGCACCGCCAAATCAATCGCCCCGTCAACATCATCGTCCACGTCGAACCCGACATCCCCGAACTGCGAAAATAACACCCTATTCTGCTTGTTTGCCGACGTATCCCACCCGGTTTTCTCTATCACAAAAACTAAAAAAGCACCAAATTACAAACAACAAATCCCAAACTTCAAGCAAATCCCAATTCAAAAGCCCCAATTTTTGCTAATACATCAGGATTTTGGCGAACAATAATAACGAATGGGCGAGCCACGGCTGGGGCGGTAAAAATGCTAATCCCCTCGGAAAATTTTAAAGAAATCATTTGACAGGCGAAAACTCAGGGCTATAATGTAAAGTATAGACGAGAATAACACACTCGTCTCAAGATGTGCTTTTTGAGAAAAGAAAGGAGAAGTTCGGCAAAGCGAATTCATAAAAAATCCGTTCATTAGTAGTCACTGAGATTTCAGACGTTTCACCGCAAAACCGGAAGTGTCTTGCTCACGAAACGCTTGGAAGGCTCGGTGTCCTTTGTTTATACAGAGGGCACCGCTGCTTTTACAGCAGCGGCGGCTCAGTATGTCTGCAGAGGGCATCGTCGGCTTTCACGTTCGTGAGGGGCCTCTTCCGGGCCCGCGGTGAGCGTGTATTGTCTGGCGATGTCCTTTTTGATTGCGCCGACTTAAAAGAAAGAATTTTGTGCAAGAATTGCGTATTTATGGTATAATACGCTTATATTAAGGTTAATTTTGAAAGGATGGGCTTATGCGAGAACTATTAAGAATGGGGGTAGCGGGAGTAATTGTGCTGGGACTGGCGTCGGTATGCCTAGCGGATTCTTTTCCGCCATCAATTGACTTTCAAACAGATGGAATCATCGAAGATGGCAATACCTTCCTTAATGTCCGGGTTTTTGATGACGCAATGGTCAGCATGACAGGTGGAAACATTAAAGGCGATCTTGAGTTATATAACACAAGCATTTTCAATGCCGAAGGCGGGGCGATGGCTGATACATCAATGGGTTGGTCATCGAGAATTACTTTATTTGATAACTCTATTATTAACCTTTATGAGTTAGATGGTGGCGTCGCATACGGGATTCCGTTTACACATATAGAGGTAGCTTCTGGAGCTAATGGCCAGATACACTTTTACGGATATGGTTTTCAATTTAATGGTGATGTTCTTTCTGGTTATTGGGATAATGGTAGTTCATTTCTTTTTTCAATACGAAGTAATCTTGAAACGAGGGAAGCCCTTGAATTTCACGAAATCCCTGAGCCGGCAACTTTTGGAATATTGACTATAGGATTCGCAATCCTTCAACTAACCAGGAAGTCATATAAATAACTTATAAAGGAGAAGGAAAAACATGAAACTCGGGAAAAAACTTTCAGGAACAATCTCTTTATATTTCACACTCATAATATGTAATATTGTATATGGTTTTAATACTTTTACCCTAACTTTTCCGTGTGGGTATGCATACATAGATGCTGCCGGATATGCAGACAAATTCTATTGGGGCTTATCGCCCTATCACCCTCACGGTTACCATGAGCTGCTGAGTGGTGAATGGGGAGCGGCGATTTATTATGACGGGAATCCGAAGGCGCCGAAAGCAATGTGGCTAACCGATTACTTCTTAGCGCCACCTTGGCCTACTTATTGTGATTTCACGGTAAATTCTTATAGGGCATGGGAGGATCTCAACAATCCAGTTGTCGGTTATGATACTGCGCAGTCGGTTATCAGTAACAACCAGGTCGAGATAACGATTGATTATGAGATAGCCGACTTAGGCGATGGAAATTTTTCGCCTCTGATGTACCACGAGCAAAATGGGACAATCAGCGGGAAAATGAGCGAACGGTACGTCCTTTTACAGACATATACAATCAAGAACATCAAGGCGAGCGGCAATATCACCGGCCTTGAGTTTTACCAGTTGCTTCACGCTCACGGGGACAACGAATATGGTCCGGTTGTGCACTGCTCATACGAAACGTATAACTATCCCGATGCCCTTGAGAATTACACGCCATACAATCCCGTTCATGCGGTCGGCAATTTCCGCTATGACATAACCCAGTGGAACAATATGAACGACCCCGTGAAAACCGCCAACCATACCGACTGGGTCGGCTTTAGCTCTACAGTGGCGCCTAATGTGTATGAGTGCAACTACTACCCGGAGGATTACTACCGGCCTGAGTGGGGCGCGCATATTGATATTGAAAATCGCAATCTTGATTCCAATAACTACTCTTACGGCAGAACGGCGGGCGCTATGGGATGGTTTCTGCCGACCCTTGCGCCCGGTCAATCGACATCCGTTACCGTAGCGTTTATGTTCGCCACCCTAAACTGGCCTGCACCCACGATTCTGACAAAAGTAAATACCGACCCGAGTAACGAATGTGTCGAACCGCTCAGCAATAATATTATTGTATTCGACATTCGTTACGATGCCAACGATCATCCGGTTGAAGACGTGGTGCTGACGGATTATCTGCCGATTGAGGTTAATTACGTATCATCAGAGCCGTGCGGCGTGTACGATGCAGACAAGCGAACGGTAACGTGGAATCTTGGAGACCTTGGGCCGGATGACTCGAACGCCTTTGAGCTAATCTGCAGTGTGAATAACTATGCGGCCCCCTGCGAAGTGATAACAAATCGCGTGGTTTTGAGTAGCAGCTACATTTATTATACTCAGGCGGATTGCAACGTTGACGTCTGCCCGTGGGGAAGCGATATAATCTACGTTGACAAAGACGCCAATGGTTTTAACAACGGGACAAACTGGAATGATGCTTATAAAGACCTTCAGGATGCCCTTGCTCAGGCGAGACAATGTCCTGGATTCGTTACCGCTATCTGGGTTGCCGCGGGGACGTATAAGCCGGTGAATGATATAAATGTCGCGAATTATCAGCAAAAAAGTTTTGAACTGCCGGATAACGTCGCTTTGATAGGCCATTTCGGCGGCATAGGCACATACGAGACAAACCCTGACCAGCGAGACCTTGCTGATGCGAATAACGAAACCATTCTTGAAGGCCAAATCGGACAAAACTATTGGGACGCGGTTCTGTATGTCGTTAAAGCACAGGACGTAGCCGAAGCATTAGTGGACGGCTTTACGATAAGAGGCAGTTTAACTAATGGAGCGGGCGTTTTTCTTGTTGATGGCGCCGATGTGTCCATTGTGAACTGCGAGATAAAAGACAATAGATATTATGGTATTCGCACCGAGAACTACTCATACCCGGACGTGCATAACTGTACGTTCAGCAACAATTCGAGTGCGGGGATGTATATCTACAACCACTGCTGGCCTGCGGTGTCGTCCTGTGTCTTTGATGGAAATTACGGCACAATTTACGGTATCGATATGGAACGCTACA